>LV_Brine_h2_0102DRAFT_1000609_pt1 | contig 12116 bp, 14 predicted proteins | sample LakVidmifraction_3_FD_10600 | JGI IMG/M metagenome (IMG submission 10600)
GGAGGTTATGGGGGTACCCTTTAAACTAAGATTACCACCTACTGTTAAACCTTGAGGGAGGGAGGTTATGGGGGTATAGGATATATCTAAATCACCTTGGCTCCCACCCTTCATGTATTGTTGAATTTTCTTCTGGGTAGCAATTAAATAGTTCTTAGAGCGTTCTTCTGGGGAACGTCTTGCAACTAGTATTTTATTTTCTAAAAGATCTATTAACTTTATCATTATGAAATACCTATGATATCGGTAAATAATTTAACATCTTTACTATTTATTTGTTTGTCTAAACCATCATATCCATCTATTCCTCCACCATCTAGCACTGCTAAGGCTACCACTATTAGATTTTTATATCTTGATGGGAAAGTTGCCTTTAATTTATCTATTAGATTTTGAGATTTTATTTTAACATAATAAAAGGTTACATTATTAGTGTAATAGTAGCTATTAAAGTGGTCTGGAGCCTTGTATGTAGTACACCATGATGAATCTTTTCCCCCATCACCACAGTCTCTAAATGAAAAAAATGATAATCCTAATTTACGTGATGCCTCATGGGTGTGTGGGCTCATAATTAATAAATCTGCATTATCTAATACCGTATCATAATCTCGTTCTAGTTCTGTGACATTAGTACCTTCCCCACTATTATTTACCGTATCAACTTCATCAAATAGTGATTTGAAATCTTTAAATGAATTTATATCTTTAATATTAATTTTACCTTTATTTAATAGAGTATCAAATTCCTCTATTGTATTTCTCAAATCATCTATATCTGGTTTTTCTGTGACCCATATTTTAGCCATCCAACCTACATACTTTTTTTGTGAGGTAGGATCTATGTTTATTAAGGATGTTAAATCCTCAGATGATAATCTGTTAGCATCTACTAACTGTTTTGCTTGTCTCATATTTTCTAAAATATAAAACTTGTTTTCTTTAAGCAATTTGGTATGAATTAATTTCATGTTTATTAGGGTTTTGCTGTTTATATATAAATGTCACCTTTTATTCCGGGTACCATTTGTTTAATTTGTTCTTTTGTGTATTTTTTAGAAATAGGTGTATTTTTTAAATTAAGATCACTCCCTACTATTAAATCGGGAGGGAGAGAGGTTATTTTAGCCCCATATAAATAAAGAACACCTTCTACTGTTAAACCTTGAGGTAGGGAGGTTATGGGGGTATTAGTTAAAAATAAACTTCCTCCTACTGTTAAACCTTGAGGTAGGGAGGTTATTTTAGTCCCACCTAAATCAAGATAAATTGAAAATGTTAAACCTTGAGGGAGGGAGGTTATTTTAGTCCCACCTAAACCCAGATAACCACCTATTGTTAAACCTTGGGGGAGAGAGGTTATGGGGGTATTTCTTAAACCAAGACCACCTCCTACTTTTAAATCTTGAGGAAGGGAGGTTATGGGTGTATCATTTAAATCAAGATTACCACCTACTTTTAAATCTTGAGGTAGGGAGGTTATTGGTGTATTTGATAAATCAAGATTACCTTTACTACCATCCTTCATGTATTGTTGAATTTTCTTTTGAGTAGCAATTAGGTAGTTCTTAGAGCGTTCTTCAGGGGAACGTCTTGGAACTAGTATTTTATTTTCTAAAATGTCTATTAATTTTATCATTTTATTTTTAATCCTTCTAAATATTCAATTACTGATTTAACATGTTCATTAACTTTTGCAGGGTTAAGTTTACCTACCCAATTTTCTACATCTCCCATTTCAGATACAAAACCTGAATTGCTTTCTAGTAATTGATCTTTTACCCACAATTCAAAGTTTTTAATTTTATTGTCTATCTCGTCATTTTTTATATCTTTTTGGTATTCATCCCAACCTCCATTTCTTTTAATTTCATCTTCTTTAACTATAACACATCTAAAACATGTTTTGTGTATTTGATAATAGGGTTTATCATTTTTATTCTTCATTACCTTACTACACTTGGGACATAATAAAGGTACTATATGTGCTTTTTTAGCCTTATCTAATTTAGTAATGTTTTGCTTGATTCCATTTTTTATAGTCCAAGTACGGTCATCATGCTCCCAAATATCCCCTTCCTTATGAAATTCTTCCTTTTTGGTATATCCTATGCTAGTTTGGGTTTTGTCTCCATATTTTCCTTTCATAAGGTTTCTTAGACGTTCCACATCTTTCTTAGCAAATTCTTTCTTTAAAACCGTATCTTGACTCATAATCCTAAGTTTTGTAATTGTTTAATTGTATCTTCGGTGTTAGTATGTAAAATACCAATTCCTCCTGCATCCTCCCAACTATTAATATTATTGATTCGATCATCAATCAGTATAGATAGAGGGTTTGCAAATTCTTTTTTTCTATCAGCGTAACGTAAAAGTAATTTAGTACCTGGGGTTTTTTGTTTAACCCATACTGCCTTTCCTATTCGAGAAGATGCTTCTCTAGATGGAGCTGAAAGTAATTTAGGGTCGTATTTTTTTATATAATTCCATAATTTTTGACCCCCAGGCATCCATTTTAATCCTACCCAAAATTTTACTCCTGCTTTAGTAATAGGATCCCAGAATTCTTTCCCTTCGGGTTTAAATACACCATTTAGATCTATACCTGTTAATTCTTTATATCCTAATTCAAAATCAGCTAACACACCATCTAAATCACAATAAATTTGATATGTAATTACATCTTCTGCTATTTCACGAGCAAATTGATTTAAACCAAATGGGTCATTTTTCTCTTTAACAGGAATAAACCCAGAACCATAAGGTGAGGATTTTCCAGATTTAGGATTAGAAGATTCTTTTACTTTTGTATTAGGAGTATTATCGTATCCACATTTATGACATAAATACAAATCATCTCCTCCATCTTTTATATCCCAGGACCAATCACAATTATCACATACAATTTTATTACCCACAATTCTTTCCTGTAGGCTGTCACTTTGGACCTTAGGAATTATTGTTCTCCTCACAGAATCTTTATAAGCTCTTAACATAATTCCCCCGCCCTGGTATGCTTCTTTTTCTATTTTTTCTAATTCTTTATTTTGGGTGTCAGTAGTTTGTATGTCACCTAATCTATTTTCTAGATATTGAATATGATGAACCATTTCATGAGCATAAGAAGAGACGATATCAATAGGATGTCTTCCCTCTGTGTATAAAACAATATGTTGATCATTGGGATTATAATACGCCGTTTTTCCAAAAAAGTCTTTAGCATTTGTAGTATCACCATTTACTAATTCTATAGTAGGTAAGGGTTCAATATTATATCCCTTAGATATCATGTGAGTTGTTAATTGGCTTATTTTCTCTAAAATGTTTATATCTTTAGAATATGAAGCATTTTCTTTAATAGAAACACATTTATCTTTACCATTTTTAGTACCCGCATATCTATAACCATCCCAACAAGCCTTACCATCAATACCTTTTATCTTTTCCTCGGTAACACTAGATGATACTAAGTTAAATACTTCTTCTAATTCTTCTTCATTTAATTCTTTAGGGATAAAGGATTTAAATTTTTCAATTGATATTTTGGCAGCATTACGAGCAGCGGTTCCAGATACCCCACCTTGAGTAACTACCATTTCTACCTTTAAGTTTGGATAATTATTTACGGATTTTGTTCTTAGGGTAATGTCTGCAAAATCTGCTTCATTTCCCTCTCTAGCTCCTATTACAAATAATACATCTTCATCTGGGTGTTCTTTAGCGTAATTGTAGACGGCCTGAATTGGGGGTTTACTGCTGGATATTATATTTACCATAATAGGTAAATACTTTTTATAGATATCCCATATTAGTATAGAATCAGATTGAGTAATTCCATCACGATCTTTACCTCCTACTAATATAAGAAATTTATCTATGTTTTTATTTTTTTTTAAAGCAGTAGTTACTACCTCAAAATGGCCAGATGTTGGGGGTTTAAAACCACCAGCATATATAGCTGTGGTTTTTTTCCCATTTTGTTCAGGTAATAACCCTTTAATTATTTCATCAATTAAACTCATTAAGATAAAAACGATTTAAGTTTAGATTGCGCCTCTTCTTTAGAAACGGAATTGGTTATAATATTGTTTATTGCCTTATCTTTTAATAAAATAGATACTTCGGTGTTTAATGCTTGCTTGGAAGCATCGGATTTAGCTTGTGCCTTTTCATCCTTTGGTTTTGTATTTTGAGGAGTAAAAGGGGTTAAATAAGTGTTTATAATGGATTCTATATCTCCTACTTTTTGGTTTTTTAAAGTATTGGCTACTGAAACGAAATTATTACCAAATAGAGTTTTATATTCATCATAATTTTTAGTAACACTGGCCCAAGTACTTAATACAATAGAGGGAGATAAACTCCTATCTTGACCTCCAGATTTTTCAAATCTATCTTGGTTTTGTTGAAGAGATCGCTCTAAATCAGCATAAACATACAACATAAATACCGAGTATCCTGCGTCTTCCAGTTCAAATTTCAATCCAGAAGTTTGTTTGTATGAGGATGCTGTACCATCTAGGATGAACGATTGTTTATTGGATATAGCGGTTGGAATTATTTCTTTTTTTAACTGGTTTGTGGCTTGAGCCATAGCCTGAGCTGCTTTACTTCTAGAATCAGCATCATGGTTTTTTAAATCCAAAGATATATTTGATTGTTTAAGTAGATTTATAAAGGAGGCATCAATATTAAATATTTTTAGCCCCCTTAAATCTAAATCCCCTAATATTGAACCCTTACCAGCACCAGGTGCACCTGCTAATATGATGGCCTTGGGGTTACCTTGAACTTCTCTCAATAATTGCATTAAGCTAACCATATGTTATTTTTATTATACATATGAATGTACTAACTCAAATAATTCTTTATTTAGATTAATATCCTCGTTAACGTTATTAATTCCGGGGATGTATCTTCCTTGAGAATCCAATATCATGTTAGATTGGGTTAGATTTTCTTGGATTCTATTGTATACTAACCATAAATTATCCCCCTTATCATCATCACGTACTACATTAAGTAATTGAGAAGCATCAATTTGGTGGTTTTCACCAAAACGTTTAATTGCTGCCTGTTTTACTAGATTAGAACGTTCTCTAGGACTTAATTGAACATGTTTAAATTTCTCAAATTCATTTAATAGATTTTGAGAGCTATTACTCAATTGTGATATAATTTGAGGTAATTTCAAAAAATCAACTTTGGTATGTTTTAATTTCTCAGAGCTGTAGTTAGTTTTGGATACCAAACCATTAGCGCATACTTTTCTATATAATCCTAAATCCATTTCTATTGCTCCAGAACCATCACAAGAATTTTGAATATATAAATCAATAACCGCTTCAGGATCAGATTTTTTATCTTTAATACTAAAATCAGGATGCACCATTCGAACACTATGGTTTCTTATTTTTCGATTTTTTCCTTTTTCTTCAAAAACGCCAGCTAATTTCCATCCTTGATTTTGAAAACCGGTAATTGCTTCCAATGTTTCAATTTGAAAAGGTTTTTGCTTAATTCTTTGAGAATTTCTCCAATTTTTATCTAGAGAAGGAGCAAAGGCTATTAACTTGTTGATATTATCATTTAGAGGGATAAAACTATTTTTCATAATTATGTATATATTAGTTTAACATTTACTTTTTAATGTATTAATACTCGAACTTTTTAAACAATTTCCCATATTATTATTTTTATTTTAAGTTAATAAATTTAATTAATCAGCATTTATGGCATTGTGAGTATAATGGACGGCATCATTGTGAATGGCAAAGTAAATTTTAAAATCTTTATCACAATCCCTATTTTTACTAAAGTGGACAGTACGTTCTAATCCGTCTTTATTACGCTTAATTAAAGCCATAGCATCAGTCATATGTTTTAGTTTATTGGAACCCAAAAATTCTCCAGCTTTAGTTTCTTGCTGTATGTTTATGAAGGTAGTATAATAGTTTCCTATATTATCACCTTTTTTATTTTTATCTTGTAATCCTAGTAACCACATTTCAGCTGCACTATTAGTACACTTTTGGGAATCCCGATACATATCAAGTACTTCTGCAAGTGAATCTATTGCTACAACATCATATCCAAGATTAAAAACAAATTCTAATGTGCTTTTAACGTTTTCAGAGTAGTTTTTAAGAAATAAGGTTTGAACACAGTTGAATCTAGGTATACGTTTACAATATTTGTAATACGCTATTTCATCCATTTCACCACTGATAAATAAACATTTATATCCTTGCATTGTTAAGGAAGACATCATATCTAAAACTATGGTGGATTTACCTGATCCGGGACCTCCTGCAAAAATCATATTGGTGCCTGGCATTAATCCTCCTTCAGTAGACAAAATAACATCTAATTCACTATTGGTTTTTAAAGGGATAAATAAATTATTAGAAAAATTTAATTGACTTCCTCTATACAATTTAATAGATGCAGGATTAAAAGGTAGAAATTGTGGTGCAATACTTTTTTTTCTACCTCTAGTTTCAAGTTTTAATGTTTCCATGACCTTTATTTTTTTAATTTACAATGCTCGAACTTTTCGAACGTGTAAATATACGAACAATATTTCGGGGAGCCTAATTTCTAACGCGTTCTGTTAACAACAGTTTTAAAAGAAGTTGATGAAGGTTTGTGTTTAGGATTTTCTAGATCAAATAATTTTCTAACGGCTGAAAATATATCTAGATTTTCGGATTGGGTTCTAGAAGATTCATAAATTTCCCAATTTTTACCCTTTAGACGTTTTCCATTTTTATCTTCACCTCTAGACATAGATTTTAACCATAATATCCCTACTCTATCCACCTTCATACCATAGCACTCTTCATAACATTGGGCGTATACTGCTCCTTGTAAATCATAGGTTGTTTGTAAATGGTTTGAGGTTTTAAAGTCAATTACCCAACGCTCTGTTTTACCATCAATTTCTATCTCACATACTAAATCACAGGTTCCTGCTACCTTAAGTACATCTGAAAATAGTGCTAATTCTGTTTCAACTAAGGTTGGTTGATAAGTATCCCAAAAATCTACAAAACGTAAAAACATTTGCCAAATATGTGGGTCCATTTTAGGGCGACCTTCAGAATCTAAATATTTTAATTCTTTACCTTCAAAATATTCTTCAATCATTTCATGTACCTTAGTACCTTCTTCAGATGCTTTTTTTACAATCCAACTTGCACTATTTCCCACTTTTTTTAACCAATCTTCAAAATGCTTACCTTTAGGGTAAGCCTGTAGTACATAAGTAATTGAAGGGTAAAAATCACCATTGCGTCTATAATAACGTGAGTCGGGTAGGGTAATTTGTTTGTGGTCAGATGAAATTTCTAAGATTCTATTGTATGATTTTTTAATCATTTTAATATTAAATTTAGGTTTATAATTTGTAACAATTAAAGGTTATTTATCTTGTATATTTATAACTCAAGTTTTAATTCCATTAAATTGTGAAAAGTTAAAGGTTTAGAAGTATGAAGGTATTTTAAAACATTTTCAAACCCTATTTCCGAAGGATCTTTCCCATCCATCTGGATTAAATGTACCTCTTTACATTCAGTCATTAGCTTTTCACAGAATTTTAAAGCTTGTTTTATTGCATCTTTATCAAGTATAATATAAATTTTATCAACTACTGATGTAACTATTTTTTTCATTAAACTACTCTGGATGTTTTTACCTAATAGGGGTATGGCATTTCTTTTTATAGCCATAGCATCAAATAATCCCTCACATAATATAATGGGTACATTCCAGTTTATAAAATGCTCATTGGGGATTATATCTCTAGAAATTGAAGGGTTTCGATACTTAACGTATGGATCCTTTTCAAATGAACGAGCCGAAAAATAATTTAATTTACCATTAATATCATAAGTGGGCATTATAATCATATTTTTATATAATCCCTCTTTACAGTATCCTATATTATATTTTAATATATCGTACTTACTTATATTTCTGTTCTTTAAATAGTTGGAAGCGTGGCGAGCCATTAAATCATTAGAGTTAGCCTCATGCAAACTAATATATTCTAGGGGTAATTTTATTTCCTCGGATATGTGAGTTTCTTTTATTGATTTGGAATTGATAACTAAGGAAGATAATTCAGTAAATTTACTAGAATCAACTTTTATTTGCTTAAATAAATTATAAAGGGTTGTACCTCTAGAATCACACGCCCAACAGTGCCATGGATTTTTACCTTCTTTATTTTCAGTTAAATTAACTTCTAATTTAGGTTTATGGTGATTGCATAAGGGGCACGTGTATGCATAATTGTTTCTAGCGGTAGGTTTACCTGAGCCTAATACTGAATTTACTAATGAAACTAATAATTGATTAACCATTTTGAATTTCAGTTAAAATGTTATGTAGGTCTAATCCTTTTATATTTTGTTTAAGAGAAGAAATACCCCAAGTAGAATACCTAATATCCTCGGATCCTAAAATCAATTTAGATTTAGGGTAAGTAGAAAATGTATTTTTAAAACAATCTTGAGCCATTGATTGAGCCCTGTCCCAAAACTCATTTTTCCATTTACTACCCGATAGATAATGTAGAGCAATTACATCTTGAGTTTCTTTCATAAAATTATGAAATTTCAAGTTTTGATCCTCGGGTGTAAAATTTTTAGTTATAATACCTTCAGATAATTGTATATTTCTAATTGATGTGCCTATAGAAGTTGCTTCTATAGGTTCCAAAAAAAATGAAGCATTACCATTATAAGACATTCTATCAGTAAAATTTATTTTTCTGTAGTAATTATTAAAATTTATAATACGAGGTTGAATATCTCGGTTGGGGGTTAATTTAAAGATAGTAAAAATTTCTTCAATGTCCTCTTTTATAATATCAACATCTGTTATATCTTTGTTAAATATATATCCAATTGAACATCTATTTTTTAAAGGTATTCCAAATACCCACCCGTAGGGTCTAGCAATGCAAAGACTTTGATTGAATTTAGGATAATCCCAAGGACACTGCATTATATATGCGGAATTGACTGGTATATATTTGGCTTTTATAAACTTATCGTCTATAATAGGGGAACCAGTACAATCCAATATATAATCTGAGTCGAGATCTTCAGGATTAACTTTTTTATCGGTGATTATATCTTGAAGTAAGTTTTGGGTGTATGATTGGAATTTATTAGCATTAAAATGTAAAGACATTTGTCCTAAATTAAACCAGTGAGTAAAATCTTTCCCACCCCAATTATCTTTGCGGATACCTTCTTTATAATAACCATCAATTAGATCAAGGTTACCATAATTTAGTGAAGTATTTTCAAATAAAAATGTTGGTAAAGATAAATCAGAACCCTCCCCTACAGAGGCCGCAGGGATAGTAGAATCATAATACCATTCAACTTCATATCCTAGGTTTGTAAATCTTAAAGCGGTTAAACACCCTGCTGTGCCCTTACCTATAATTGATATTTTTTTAGTCATATGGTACCTAATATACGATAATTTTATGTAGTCTCCAAGGGATTTTGAATTTCTTGTTCTAGTAAATCTTTAGTATAAAATTTCCCAAGTATATTGTTGTTATAAAATTCATTTGGTTTTTCTAACACGTGGTATGTAAATTGGTATTTTGTTTCAAAGTAAGTAAGTAGTTTTTTATTTTCTACACACTTTAAAATAACACGTTCAAATTCTTCATGTTTTTTTTCAACTAAAAGTTTTTTAATATCATCTTGAGAACCATAATACGTTTTCCAATCTGATTCTTTTACTACTATTTTATAGGAAGGACGTCTCCCCACTGTACCTTTTAAATTCTCTAGTTCTTTTTTACCAAGTTTTGCTTTTTTAGTAAAATGTAAGATTTTTTTTCCTATGTAAGATTTACCTGTTGGTTTATGGGTAGTCATATAGACAAATCCATAGGTGTTAGGCGGGAATTGTGAAATATTTTCTATTTGTTCTGCTTTATATATCCAATTCATAGTTAATATTTATTATTTATGCTATGATAAATATCTATAAAGGGAAAGTTACATTAAGATTAATACAATTGCTTTTAATAATCTCTTTATGTTCAGGAGTAGTATCCATATAATATAATTTTTCCCATAAATCTTTGGATTCATCTCTTTGACCTATGTACCAGCAAGTAAAGGCTTTTTGAAATAGCAGCATATAATCCCCAGGATAATTAACATCATAAAGTAAAGGTTTTTTATCAATACACTCTAAACCTAAACATGAATACATGTAAGCGGGTTTCCACTCTTCTCTATAACTATGCCATAAACTTAAATGTAAATAGGCTTCGGGTCTAGTAGGTAAATAAGAAACGGCCATCTGTAATTGCTCTTGTTCATATTTAGGTCTTCTAGTAGTAATATTCAATTGTTTCCAAGTTTTTAAAATACAACAGTAAGCAAGTTCAGGGTCGCTACTATGGCTTAATTCTGCTGATCTTAAAAAGTAAGATAAAGCTGCAGCCCCGTGACCAATCTTTTCATATTCTTCCCCTAAAGCAGCATTAATGTATGGATTTAAGGGATCATTGATGTATTGGTGTAAATATTTTTTTAGTCCTCCCATTCTAGTTTACTTAATAGATTAATAGGCATTTTTAAGACATAAGAGGCATTATCCTGGTATCCGTATGTTATAATAAAATTGTTCTTTTGAATGGTTAAACCCGTACTAAATTCTATTTGAGCACCCATAAATTTAAAAGGTTTAGATAAACGAGTTACATTCCAATCTTTATCCCATATAATAAACCTGTGGTAGTATTGAGCATCTTTAAAATTCCCAGGATGGTGCCAAAAATCAACCTCATGTGTGATGCAGATTCTTCCGCCTTCAAAAGGTACTACTTGTGAACCTCCACGTAATTCTCTAGGAAGTACAAAATTACTTTTTTGAGTTAGAACTGTTTCACTAGATAAAGTTTCAGGTGTTACTTTTACTATCTCTAAAGGATTAGGCCATCTAATAAAATGGTAGGGCATATCTAAAATAGGCATCCAATTTTTCTCTAGGTAAGTATGATCTCCAGGAGGCTCAATTCTATCTCTAGTTATTTCAGTACATGAATCCTTTTTCCAATCCACTTTACATAATTCCATCCTACCCTCACCATTATCTTTTGTGTCTCTTCTTACACCACAAACGTACAGTATATCTTCCCATTTAAAAATTCTAGCATCTTCTAAACCTTGAAATTCCCAAATTGGTGGGGTATCAAAAGTGGTAGTATCTATTTTTTGAAAGGTTTCTACTTCTAGTGTTTTGGTGTTTAATTTACATAAATAATTACCGGTTTTTAGTGAAATATCATCTTCGGGATTTAAATATGATAAACAGCCCCATTTATTGTAAAATTTTTGGTCAAACTCACTATGATATAATGAATAATGCACGTGGCGTATATTTGCTAATAGATCCCCATTTATGTCAGTAAAAACCGAGACATTACACAAACCAGTACCCTCAGTTAATTCACTGGGGATTAATAAGGGGGAAATTAGTCCCCCATGGTTTAAAACTATTTTTGCTAGATTATCTATCATATAGAGGAATGTTTAGTCCTTACTAAGTCCGTATTTAATCCAACGATACCATACTCTTTCATGGATATAATATTGGATAGGCTTATAGATTAGCTCCGCAACTCCAAATGCTACTCCTACTTTAATTGAACCACTAATAACCCACATTATTGTAAAACCTATTAAAGTACTTACAATACGATATGATATAGTTTTTAGTATGTGTCTTTTTTTACTTACTACCATATTAACTTTCTTCTATAGTTTACCTTCTTTTCTCATTTGTTCTCTAATGGAGGTAGCAGAAATTTCTTTTATTTCATCTGGTGGAAGGTGTTCAATAACATCATATCCTATACCTCTTCCAATATTAACGGATTCTATATCGGGTATTATAATAACCTTTACATCTCCACTTTGGATTAAATCCGAAAGTTCGGTGTTAAGGTTTTCTAAAATTTGAGTAGCTCTCCAAGGGTTTTTAGTATCAGGTTCAACATCTCTAATACAAAGTAGTATTTTTTTACCTTCGTTTAATCGTTGGTCAATCAACCAGCGATGACCTGAATG
>LV_Brine_h2_0102DRAFT_1000619_pt1 | contig 11973 bp, 14 predicted proteins | sample LakVidmifraction_3_FD_10600 | JGI IMG/M metagenome (IMG submission 10600)
CATTAGTAAGTGTCGACGCTTCGGACTAGACGAGACTAAGAGTAGCACGGAGTCCTCTAACAGACAGAGATTAACGGAGGAAGTCATGGATGTACTAGCTATGCTTGATTGGGCTGTCGAGAGGAACATCCTCTTGGATGATATACCTGATATAGTAGAGGTACACTTCCCAGCTAAGAGAGAATCAGTACGTAGGTACTGTGCCTACGGTGACTCAGTAAATGCTTGATGAAAAGATAGCCAAATCCTGAGCAATAAAAAAGCCTCTTAATTGAGGCTTTCTTTTGTCTGCGTTTTGTAGTAGTCTAATGATTACGGGATATAACTTTAGTTACCTTCTCTGCTGACCTACCTACCACGTACCCACCAAGACCTATCTGTAATAGAGTCCATGCTTGAGGTGCTAAGGGTGTACTAAGGACACCGAAAGAGTCCATCACCACTAACCCTAGGAATGTAAGCATAGTAATAGGCCGCCAGTTACTTGCTACCCAACTAGAGCTCTGAGCTTCAGCAGTAATAATAGTACTCTTAGCCTTAAGTAGGGCAGTCTCATACTCTTCTGCTTTATTGAACGCCTGAACCTGTAGCTCGAACATCTTCTGCTTTATCTGAAGACGCTCTTCATCTGAGGTATGCACATTATCTACTAGCTCTGCTAGAGGTGTAAAGATAGAGCCTATTAGTTTAAAGAAGTTCATGCTATATGTTCCGGTTGATATTCTAGATGTATGTGGTCTGACTCAAGTACTACGTCGTACTCTCCTCCTAGGGGTCCTTCATCTCATGTACACACGTACCAGCGTCATTACCTAGATTCCATGTGCGTAAGTCCAAGGCTAACCCTACGTAATGTAGAGAACCTACGCTGTGCTTAGAATCTATTGCTGAAGTTATCACTAGCTCTTGGTTGTACTTAGCTAGGATTGGTTGCACTACTATAACGGCGAGCACTAGTTCCGGCCTAAGACCACTAACGCCTACGCCTGCTTTAATCTTCATCATCACCTCTCAATTCTTTAAGGAAGTCCTCTCTGTTACGCTTGTCCTGTTTCTCTCTGAACTCTTCTATACCCCCACCGAACCAGTCATAAAAAAACTGACCCAGAGGTATGTTATTAGCTACGGAGTTCATCTGCTTACCCCAGTCCTCTGCTCCTGTCACTAAGTCCTTGACTGTCGTGCCTGCTTTCTGAGCAGAACCAATGATAGAGGTTATAGGCATGATAGTACCCACTACTGCTTCTTGTAGGTTACCGTCGTATCCCTTAGATACTATGTACTCAGATGTACCGAAGTTCTTGTACATGGNCTTCTATTACNTTGTGAGATANTTCAACCCCTCCTANAGTAGCATTAGTACTGTTGTCTTCTCTACCACGTATCATGTCCTTTATATTAGNTGTCCCGTAGTTAGCNCCACCGAAGAGCATACTGAACNTAACTANANCANTGAAGCCCTTAGTAGTGTCACCATGTAGCATCTCTCTGAAAATGTGCCTACGCATGAGGTCCAACTGCTTAATAGTGAATGTGTTAAGAGCGTACAGGANACGTCCATTAGTCATNTCTAGGTAGNTCTGAGGCATCTCAGAGAGAGAGATAGGCTGGGTATCCGCTAGCTTGTTAAATGCTAGGAGCTTAACATTCTCTCCTACAGGACCACCCTTACCAGATACCTCAAGTTCTTTAATGAGTTTATTAATATCCTTACCATATATAGGAGCCCACTCTTTCCTGAATGCCATCAACCCTTTCTCAGAGAGTACTTGTTTCTCTGCTTTTATAATAGCAGCGTTCATATTAACGGTCTTACCCATTCTATCTATGAACTTAAACCCTGTGGTGTGCAGTACATTACTCAGTACCTTCGCTGTACCAGAAGTACCTGCGAAGTCCTCTGCTATTCTCCGTGTTAGATTGAAATCCTCTGGTATAACCTTCCTATTAGAACGAGCAACAGCACGTATAGTATTACCTATACCGTTAATGAATGCACCAATAGCTGGGTCAGCTAGCTGTGTGGCTGCTGACGTGAACTGCCCTAACGTAGATGTATAGAATATGTTACGTATATTCTGTATGAACTTACCCGGCCCTATAGCACCATGCACAAAACGTGACTCAAGGAGACTATGTAATACATCCATCTCTTCTTGGTTGCCTAACATGTGTCCCTTAGCTGTCTCTGTCCTTACTAGGTCTGCTATAGAATCATTGATAGTAGTGCTAGAGTTAGAATGGTCCCCGAAGAATCTCTTACGAGCAATCATCTTAGAACTATCATCTATGTACCTAACTAGAGAAGTATTAAGGTCGTCATAGAAAGGCAGGAGCTTAGTAGGAATAACCTCTATGGTTCTTCCTGAGGTAATCTTTCTACCAGAAGTGATAATCTTAGAACGTCCAGTAAGGAACCTATCAAAGACAGCAGCCTCTTCAGTAGCATCCAGAGCAGCACCCTTACGCCTAGCCGCTGTCGCTAGTGCTGAGTTAACAGCATCCTCTTGTTCCCTACCTAGGGCTTTCTTGAGACCCTTGACATCATTAACCGAACGAGGGAAGAAGTCCTTAACCCCCTCACTCAAGATACCTAACTCAACCATCTTTTCCTGTCTGCTGTCTAATTCTTTTCTGACTTTTAGGTAAGCGGGGTAGAGGAGAGGGTCATCAATGTCCTGCCCTAACTTACGCACCTGAGCAGAATCACCATTAAGGACTAGTCCCTTTAGGTGTTGCTCAGCATTAACTACCCTACCATCTAGTAACTTAACCTTACCCTTAATACCAGAAGCTCTGGCACCTGAAGCATTAAGAGTTCTGCTCACTAGACCTTTCTGCCCACGTGCTAAGAATTCCTGAGCTGCGTTGTAACCCTCTCCTTCCATCTTACCTACTTCAAAGTCATGTCTACGTAGCCTACCGAACAGACGAGAGTTTATGTCCCTGAGCACAGAGCTCATAGGAGTAACTACTCTCTCTAGACCTTTAGGGAGATGTATCTTATCAATACCAAGGCCAGCCTTAATCTTGTTAGGAAGTAACGCTAGCTTCTCACCTGACAGGTCAACCTCTTTGTTGAGTTTATCAGTAGCTTTCTTTACGCTCTTGAAGGTCATGCCTGTCTTTTCTAGGGCACGTAGAATAGCTGGTCTGTTAGGGTCAGCTAACTTAGGGTTAACGTAACCCTTACGGACATTCTTAGTAACCTCATCTTCTAGTATATCTAGTGTCTTGCTCAGGGTCTTATCAGAGCCCTTGGACTCTATCCTAGCTATCTGCCAGAACCCGAATGCTTTATCTAGGCCAGCACCAGCTAGTCCTTGTAGCCCTGCTCTTAGAGCTACTTGGTTCTTGTCTACGTCAGTTAGCTCAGCACCTTCATTAGTCTGTTGAGCTACCTCAGTAACACCACCAGCAGCGCCTTCCGCAGCGAATATCTTAGTGAATCTAGCCCACGTATTAGTAGCACCACCGACAGCCAATAGACTTATGTTAATAGGATCAAGGAACTGAGTAGCTACTTGAGCTGTTATATCAGCCGCAGAGTTCTCCTCAGGAGCATTGATAGCCCTAGCATAAGCCTCCGTAGAGAGCTCTCTCTGTCGTGCAGTCTCTTGTTTACTTAACTGCTTGAACCCTTGGAAGGTCCCATTAGAGTCATACTGAGGAGCCAGTGCTTCCTTAGTATCAAAGAGTGCTCTACTGAGAGCTACTACAGGAGCGGCCCCTGAGTTAATCTTTAGTGCCTTACCTACATCCGTAAGGAAGTCACCTGACTTCTGTAAGATACCGGGGTCATAGCCCTTAACAGAACTAAAGCCATTAGCTTTATTGTACTGTTCATATATCTGAGCATTAGTAGCAGACTTAGGCACACCTCTTACTATGTAACCGTCCTTCATTTTGACATCTTCTAGCTCTTGCTCATCCTCAGGCCCCTTAGGTATCTCCACGCCTCTACCTATAGAAGTGGTAGTCTGCTTAAAGGTTACCTCACTCTTGCTCTTATCTTTAGCCGTACTAGTAGTACGGGCTGGCTGCTTAAGCGCAGCTCTCTGGGGCTTAGTGTCTACCCCAAAAGAAGCCGCTATAGGGTTTTTATCATCAACAGGCATTGTTATAGTCTCTCGTCTATACCAGTCATAGTAGTAGGCTCTTCACTAAGAGCATCCTCTAGGATGGCACGTGAACCAAAGGCATCAGCATTGAATCTAATCTGCTCATCCCCTAAGTCGAATAGTGCATTGTCTCCTTCTACCTCTAGGTAGCCCTGCATCTCCTTGAACACTTCTGAACGTAGTTTGTTCTCATCAAGAGGGGTACTACCTTTCTGCTTGTTAGCGTTAAGACGTGACCGTACCTCACTAGCATGAGCTAGTAAGAAAGCACGTCTATTGTCTGGGTTAACGAAGTCCTTAATAGAGAATTCATTAGTCTCATTACCAGCAGTCTTAAGTGTTAAAGGATTATCAGGACCCATAACACTCTTTATGAATACTAGAGTTAGCTATTTGTGAAGGCGTAGTCGTTTTATCAGAAGGTATGACACCTGAGGTTGCTCTAGGCACACTCTGTAGAGTCTTTATCTTCTGCATAAAGGTCTTAGCAGCAGGAGTTAATTTATCTCTCTTATCTAGACCGAATATCTGACGAGTGTCTTTCTCCAGCGCAGTACTGTCTGAATTAGTTAGCTTATCCATCTGTGTAGCGAACTTAAGAGCGTTAGCAGCAGCCTGTGTCTCTCCATTCTCAGCTAGTACTTGTGAGGTAAGACCTAGATATTCCACTGGGTTCTTCTCTCTAGTAATACCCTGAGAGGTAGCTTCCTCATTAATAGCTGAGCGTATAAGGGAGTTCTTGTCTGCTTGAGCTGCTCCGGGAGCGGGTGCACCTAAGAGCTGCTTGCCTCCTTGTGCTGCCCCTCTACCTAACTGAGAAGCTAGTGCTACCCCACCTCTACCCGGAGATAGCTGAGCTAAGCCTAGGTCCTGCTCTCTCCCAGTACGGCCTATACGTGAGCGTACTTCTTCAGGAGACTCTACACCAAATAATCCAGCCATGTTATGCCCCTATATCGTAGTTGTTAAAGAAGTCTAGGTCAGCGTCAGAGAAATCAGTACCGTTCATAAAGTTATCAAGCCCTGTACTGAAGCTATTGCCTGAGCCCCCGGAGAAACCTTCTAGCCCACTCAAGAAAGAGGAAGTGAAGGCAGCGTCTTTATCTGATTGATTCTTAGAGCTCTCGAAAGCATTGCTAGCATTAGTCGTATCAGCCTGTAGGTTACCTCTACCTCCTGACAGGCTAGCATTAAGAAGACCTTGAGGTAACTGTTCTAGGTTAGTACCAGCATTGAAGGACCTAAGCCCCCTGTCTAGTAGATTACCTTGTACATCCTGACCCAGAGAGAACCCTCTGGCCACACGTTGCTCTTCAGCTAGTGCCTGTGCAGTGTATAGATTCTCTTGTCTCTCCCCACCTAGAGTACTATTAAGTAACCCTTGCGAGAATAACCTATTCTCTTGGTTGAGTCTATCCTGACTCTCCTTAGGAGCAGCTAGTCTACGTAGTCTGTCCGTGACGTTAGCCCCGAACTCATCCGGGTTGAACGAGTCCAGTTCACCTAAGAAGCTAGAACCTGCACCGAACAGACCTTCTTGTATCTGCTTAAGGCGAGGGTCTAGTTCTGCATTGAATGTGTTAGTGCCTTTATCGTAGTTAACCGAACCAGAACCAGAGCTAATATTGGCTGGGTTGAATTCTACTGATGGAGCTGAAGGAGTGTCTCCTCCTAAGAAACCACCAGCAGCGGCCCCAGCAGCAGCACCCCAAGGACCACCAGCAGCAAAGCCTGTGAGCCCTCCTTTTAGAGCTCCACCTATGTCAAGTCCCATTAGATTCCCCTAGTTCGTTAGTTATAATTCTCATTATGAGAATATCCTTGAGTACTGGAGGTAAGTCCCACCAGACCCACTTTTGTACCAAACATTAAGACCATCCGACACTATTTGTGTGGCGACTTCCGATGATATAACAAGAGAGCGTCTAGCTACACCATTACACCTAATATGGATTTCAGCACTAGGAGGGCCTGGATTATATAAGTTCCATACGCCTGCACCTAAAACTGTAAGGGCCTCTGTCGTAAGGAAACTCCCAGAAACTATTGAGCTATATATCTCAGCAGAAAACCTAACAGCATTAGGGGCTATTTCTGACGACCCTACAGCATTAGCAGCTATCTCATCAGAGCCTACAGCATTAGGGGCTATCTCAGAAGAGCCTACGGAATTGGGAGCTAGGTGTGTGGCTGTTATTGCTCCCGTAGCTATAGAAGTAGTATTACCTACAGAAGTTACAGGACCCGTTAGACTAGCATTGGTAGTTACTGTATCAGCATTACCTATCAGGTCCGCAGTAATGTTACCCGCTCCATCAGTAGCTATGTTACTATCTTTAATATCACCAGCACCATCCATAGACACTAGCCTATTGTTAGTGGCTGAGGCTATCTTGTTAGCCTTACTTGCCGAAGAAGTAGCTATACTATCATACTCTACGTTATGCTCTGCACCAACTATCAGCTTACTAGGATTACCTGAGGGTAGACTGTCCTTAGCAGCGAAGTTTGTGGCTTTTACATAATCTGTCATTAGGTTATTCTCCCTAGCTTAAACATTAGATTAGCGTACTGGTACTTAATATCAACGGAGTTAACAGACACGGTTATACCGAAACTGAATACTCTGCCTGAACCAGACGCATTGACTGAGAAGGTAGTAGATGTTGAGCCACCACCGTACTCAGCGATATTGTATTCTGCTGGGAATAGATTGTACTCTACTAAATTACCAGCTAAAAATGAGATTTGTCTACTGAGCCCTGAAGAAGTATAATCGAAGTCCCAAGACAAGGTAGGATTGATGCTGTTGTTAGCACTAAGGACGGCCTCGTACTTCTTGAGTATAATTAATTTAGCAGCTAGGGCTCTGTCTTGTACTAGGGTAGCTATATCAGTCCATGCTGACCTGAACTCTATTAAGTAACTGTCCTCATTATCATTCTTACCCGTTAGAGTACCTACCCATCCCCCAGAGAACCCAGCTAGCACTACATCTGTCTCTGAGTAAGCTAAGGCTAGAGGTCTTATTGAGTTCCACTTAAAGACACGTACTTCTCCTGAAGACACGTACTTCTTAATGTCTATATTGTACACTGTATCAGATGTAGGGAAGGTAAGTAAGTACTGTCCCTTGCTCTTGGAGTACACAGAGCGTATCTTATTAACGTCCTCTACTGCTAGAACAGAGATAATATCATCACGTACGTTCTTAGTGATGTCTCCCTGAGGCATCTTATTACGTATAATAGTTCTCTTGTAGGAACGTACTCCTGTACGAGACAAGAAGAATATATCCTCATCTATGTACTCCACTGAGTCTCTTGCCACACAGCCTATATCGTATATTACTTCAGCAAGAGCTAGGTTAGCTAGCTCATCAGCGCCATCGTAAACAGTAGTAGTGTCCTTACCAAATATAATTAGCTGGTTATTGAACGCACCAAGAGCTATTATCTTGTCTTGTCCACGTGTCCATACCGCCTTAAGTCCTATAGCCCCAGAAGAACCAGTACTGAAATTCTGAGGTATAAGTAAATCACTGTAACGTAACGTAGAGTCATCTACTGGGTCTACTACCCAAGTACGCCCATAAGCAGTAAGAACTTCATTGGACTGTACAAGCCCTGCTGCGCCTGCTTCAGCAGACAGTAGCGTGAAGTTACCTGCGCCTTTCCATATAATAGGGTCATGCAGTGCTTGATAGCCTACTACATTACCATTGAAGTTCTGGAACTTCCAGTTATTAGCTGTTATAGAGAGAGCACCTGTGATGTCCACAGGAGAGGTCCTGTCTCTGTATATTTTATTACCAGCACAGAATATCTCTACGTTATTGCCTGTATTAGGCTTATACTCAAATATCTGCTCCACATCAGGAGTAAGAGTAAGTGCAGTAGAGTGGGACTTAGCCCAACCATCTCTTGCTCCTATCCTACCACTATTATCTATGGACAGGTTATTACCTATACGACACCACTCAGGCCCCAGTAAAGAGCCCTGTTCCTGTAGATTAAGTCCTTTTGTCCCCGGAGCAGAGACAGTAATAGGTATTAAACGACTTGCCATGTAGTCTCTTCCTCTTGCTTTGCAACATCTCTGGCTACAGCAGCACTCCACACGCGTCTGTACTCTTTCTCTGCCTGCACTGAACCATCCCCTGAGTCCTCTCCACGCTCTTTAATAGCTCTGTAGTAAGCACCTAGTACAACAGGGTTACTAGGTATAAGAAGCTCAGCATTGTCCGTAGCTAACGTCGCCTGACGTACCACAGCATTGAATGTTATTGTCTCTACACCACTAGGTACAGGGAACACGTCCATGTAGGGGTTACCAGAAGACACACCGTTCATGTTATAGTACATAGGAGAGCCCTCTGTTGAGGTCCCTGTTAACAGACTACGTTTGATGTAGCTATAAGGCACTCTCTGCATAACACTGTCTCTTGTGATATTAAGAGCTTGTATGATGTCATACCTATCCCCTAATCCTGTGACCACGTACCGTGAGGTAGAGGCCATAGTGTTAACACTAACGTCTTGTCTCAGATGAGACCAGTCCCAAGCATCTTCTACTTCGTCCTTAGCCTCATTAACTAAGGCCCCTATTAGCCTACTGTAGGAACTCTCTGACACAGAGGTAACTTCAGTCTCTCTTAGTTTCCTCAGTACTGCATTAATTAAGTTAAGGTACGTCATTATTTCTCTCTGTACTCGTTTTGGATGGATCTTCTACAATGCTTGCCACCCTGTTCAAAGAATATAGCTAGAGGTAGTAAGCTCACTCTACAAAAGAACCTACACCAGAAGCAATCCTCCCTCTCAATCTTTCTACCTAATCTAGAGGAGATAGTCTCTCCTTCATTCCCTTTAAGTAGTTCGTGGTTAACCCACTTATCTAGTTCTAGTAATGTCATTTAGGCATCTGAGTTACATATATTTGTACCAAGAAGTAGGCTAACCCACCACCACCCATAACGAGACTAGTCGCTCTTTCTATCCATCTTACTCGTGATTCATGGTCCGTAACAATCCTTGCTAGGTCCTCTATAATTACTTCCGATCTCGTAACAATCCTAGTTAATTCATTTATCCGTTTTATAGTTTCCATGTCGTCCACAATACCTCCAGCATGTTAATGTAAAGATTAGCCCCCGAAGGGGCATCACCTATTCCTATTATGACGGTACTGCGAAACCTACCATTGCATCGTCCCGAAGAATATCGAAACCGAACAATGTATCAAAGGTAAGCAAGTCAGCTAAGTACTCTTGTTTGTACTGAGTCTGAGCACGAACGCCCATTTGCTCAACAAGAACAGTAGCAGATTTATGGAACAAACCACCAATGCGGTCACTTGAGTCACCCTTAGGGCAGTTAGTACTAACAAATACGGGGATACCGTAGATGTCACCTATAAGGCCGTTACGGATGGTATTACCTTGACCTACTTCACCAACGAATGCCTGCTCTGTGAAACGTGCAATACCCATAAGGTTATTACGTTCAACAGGAGGAACAATGAAGTAACGCTCAGACTGAGGTACATCATTATCGTCCAATGTCTGGATCATTGTTCGGATACCTGCATCAGACAGAGCTGATTCATTAAGACCAGTGTAAATAGTAGAACCGTCACCTCCTGTTACAATCTTGTCAGATGCCCAAGTGATAGTCTGTGCAGCAGGAGTACCGGGAGTAGTATCTTTAGTACCTCCCTGAGCGCCCTTCAGCAAAGACAGCAACAGGTAATCAACCTGAGTAGCTAGAGCATAACCACCATCATCAGTATAGAACTGACGCATAGAGTTAAGCGCCTGAACAGCAGCAACGTCCTCGATTACACGTGAGTACTCCCAATGCTCATCAATATAGATAGGTAAATCCGTATTGGAATCAGCAATAACAGTAACCTGTGTAGAGGTAGCTTTAACAGAAGCAGTACCACGAGTAGGCTTAGGAATATGAATCGTGTCGCCTTTACGACCTGAGTGATTCATTTTAGTTACGTTGTTAGCCGCAACTAGGTTAGATTTATATGCAACAATTACATCATCTTCCCACTCTTCTGGGGTAAATACTGCGGCCGTACCGTCAGTTCCTTGTAATCGTCCTGTAATATGATTAGTGCCTAAAGCCATAATCGTTCTCCTTAATTAAATAAATAGTGTAGTAGGCTCTAACGAACTCTACCTTCTTGGTATGCTAGATGAAATTCATCAGCACGAGCATCATAAGCCTCTTTGTCTCTTAGACGGAGAGCACGTAGTTCAGAACGTCTGAATATTTTCTTAGTACTCGGTTGTCCACCACCTCTCTCCATCTTAGCTGCCTTCAGCTTATCCTGTCTGTCGTTATCTTGGTTCTCTTCATTCTCTGGGTCTGTCTGAGGTTTAGCATTCTCCCATTCAGTGAATAGTTCATCAGCAGCACTAAGGTCACCTGAGTTACCCTTAGTGTACATACCTGTACGGTATCCTGATTTACCTACCCATTCGCGGAAAGCCTCTTCTTCTGCTATCTGCTTATACTTAGGGTGCTTATTCTCAAACACAGACAAAGAACGCTGAAAAGCCTCTTTCTCTAGTTTTTCCTCGATAACGCTCACCTTAGAGTTAACTAGTTCTTCTGCTGCTTCTCTAGGATTATAGTCCCAGTCCACTTCAGACTCTTGCTTCTTAGGTGTCGTACTTTCAAGTTGCTTGCGTAGAATCTCGTCAGTTAAATTACGTAACTCACCTATCTCGTTACCCTGTCTAGAGATTTGCTTCTGTGCTTGGTCGTTCATGGCGATTAACTCGTCCAGTGACTTACCAGCTAGAGGCGATTCTTTCTCTTCAGTGACTTCAATAGGGTCTTCTACAATTTCAAGCTCTTCGTGTACTTCAATAGTCATATTTTTCCTTCCTTTCGGTTCAAGGAGAACGGTTATAGTCTCTTAGGAAAGAGAGCTACTCGTCCTGTTAGAGGATTAATCCTCGTAGTTTTTTGCTTGGTGTTGTCTTTCCCACTTCTGTGCTGCACCGGGGAAGTCTCCTGAACATCCATCCAGTAAAGCGCGAGGGGCACTCACTAAGCGTGTAGCTGTCTCACCACATGTGGGACAATCTAATTCTTTCATTGTAGNAGAGGTGAGTTCTTCAAACCCATGCCCTCTCTTACATTTCCAATCATATAATATCATTACGGTTGTGTGTCATAGGTTATGGGCATTATACAACTCCGAGCCTGCGTTATGTTCTCGTAGTCCTTATCTGTGCTGAGTCACCCGAGGTGAACTCGTATGCACCTATTGTGGGCGTAAGGCTAAACGGCCTGCCCACATAGTCCTTAGCTAAGAACGTCGCAGCTTTACCAGCATGGTACATTGCACTCGATGCTAGCGGTCTGTAATCAGCATCCAGCGTTTGCAGTGAGGTAATAGACTCGTCATTGCGTGCGGCTGACCATGTGGCATAGTCTACAGCGGCGCCATTGTAGAACACGTTACCTACTGTGGGGTAGTAGTAGTTTTTATTAAACAGGTTTTCTGTGTTAGTTGTGTTAGCCACGTAAACATGATACTCAATAGGGTCTATTGATATGTTGTTATAATAAGTAATACCTTTTTCACCTGCATCATCAATTTGTATTGATCTGTCACAACGATAAAACACGTTATTAGCAACTATATTTGATGGAGTTGAGGTTGCATTGCTGAAATTAACACCAGCCTTTATAGAGTAACCTTCTTCCATTATCACTTTATTGCCAGTAATTAAGTAATCCTTAGTAAGGCTGTTAATGCCTGTGCCGAACTGAATCCCCCTGTTTCCTCCAAAGAAGTTCTTAATTAAGTTACCTGTTATGCTTAC
>LV_Brine_h2_0102DRAFT_1000620_pt1 | contig 11957 bp, 53 predicted proteins | sample LakVidmifraction_3_FD_10600 | JGI IMG/M metagenome (IMG submission 10600)
TCCCAATAACCATGTCGTTGACCCTTATGGTTTTTTGGTATTAAATCTTTATTCATAAGTAATAAGTTTTATCAGTTACTTTCCCATCATCAAAACTATGCCATTCTTCAAATCCATTTTCTTTACCATTTATATAAACACATTTAAACTGTAATTGACCATTATACCAATGGTATTCACATAAACCATGTGCTTGACCCTTATCGTTTTTTGGTCTTATATCTTTTTTCATAAGTAATAAGTTTTTTCAGTTACTTTCCCATCATTATCCCAACTATATTCTTCATACCCATTTTCTTTACCATTTATATAAACGGTTCTAAACCATAGTTCACCATGAACCCAATATCGTTCCCATAAACCATGTGGATTCCCCTTTGCGTTATATGGTGTTTTATGTTCTTTCATAAGTGATAATTTTTAGTTGATAGTTTACCTTCCCAATATGATTCAAAAACACCATTTATATTATTATTTACATAAACGCATTTAATCCATAGATCCCCATTATCAAAATATACTTCCCAATAACCATGTCTTTGCCCCTTATTGTTATATGTTTTTATATCTTTTTTCTTCATAAGTAATACCTTTTAGACCTTATTTTTCCATCACTCCAATAATGTTCATCAACCCCATTTGGTTTACCATTGATATAAACGCATCTATAAAATAGTTCACCATCCCAATATCGTTCCCAATAACCATGTCGTTGACCATTTGCGTTCCTTGGTGATATTTCTTTATTCATAAGTAATATGTTTTTTCTCTTAGTTTTCCTTCCCAAAGCGTATAAAATTCTTCAAACCCATTGCGTTCACCATTTATATAAACACATTTAAATGCTAGTTGGTTATTATTGTAATAATATTCCCAATAACCATGTGCTTGACCCTTATCATTTTTTGGCCTTTGATCTTTAGTCATAGGTAATAACTTTTACAAGTTAGTTTTCCATCATAATAATAAAATTCTTCAATCGCATTTTCATTACCATTTATATAAACGGTTCTAACCCATAGTTTACCATCAGACCAATAGGATTCCCATAAACCATGTGGTTGACCCTTATCGTTTATTGGTTTTATATCTTCTTTCATAAGTAATAAATTTTTTCAGTTACTTTCCCATTATTACACCAACTATATTGTTCTCCAAAGCCATTTGGTTTACCATTGATATAAACGCATTTAACCGATTTTGTTTCATTCCACCAATATCGTTCCCATAAACCATGTGGTTTTCCCTTATCATTTTTTGGTGTGACACTTTTATTCATAAGTAATAATTTTTACTAGTTAGTTTACCATTTTCATTACGATAATAATCTTCAAAGCCATTTTCTTTACCGTTATAATAAACGCATTTATACCATAGTTTACCATTATTGTGATAGTATTCCCAATATCCATGTGGTTGATCCTTATTGTTTCTTGGTTCTATATTTTTTTTCGTCATAAGCAATAACTTTTCATCAAACACAAAAATAATAATAATTTTTTAATTTACCTAATTAAAATATTATTTCATTCATAAGTGATAAGTTTTACGTATTATTTTCCCATCACTCCAATACCATTCTTCAAACCCATTTGTTTCACCATTTATAAAAACGCATTTATAACATAGATTACCATTATAATGATATACTACCCAATAACCATGTGGTTGACCCTTTGCGTTTCTTGGTTCTATATCTTTATTCATAAGTGATAAATTTTATGTCTTAGTGTTCCATCATAATTATAAAATTCTTCTTCAAACCCATTTTCTTTACCATTTATATAAACGCATTTATACCATATTTTACCATTATTCCAATATACTCCCCAATAACCATGTGGTTGGTTCTTTTCGTTTTTTGGTGTTATATCTATATTCATAAGTAATAATTTTTATCAGATACTTTCCCATCCCAATACCATTCTGCAAATCCATTTCTTTCACCATTTATATAAACGCATTTAAACAATAGTTTACCAGTATTGACATAGTATTCCCAATAACCATGTCTTTGACCCTTAGCGTTTCTTGGTTCTTTATTTTTTTTCATAAGTGATATGTTTTGCTTCTTATTTTTCCATCATGCCAATATGATTCATTAAACCTATTTCGTTTACCATTTATAAAAACACATTTACTGTATAGTTGACCATTATAGTAATATAATTCCCAATAACCATGTCGTTGACCCTTATCGTTAAATGGTGTGATATCTTTTTTCATAAGTGATATCTTTTATCAGTTATTTTCCCATCTGTATTCAGATATAATTCATCAAACCCATTTTTTTTACCATTAATATAAACGCATTTATAAAATAGATGGTCATGATCCCAATAGATTTTCCATAAACCATGTGCTTGTCCCTTAGCGTTTGTTGACTTTAAATCTTCTTTCATAAGTAATATGTTTTAGTTGATAGTTTACTATTACTCCAATAATAATCTTCAAACCCATTTCGTTTACCATTAATAAAAACACATCTAAACGCTAGTTGGTTATTAGTATAATATATTTCCCAATACCCATGTCGTTGATTCTTATCATTTCTTGGTTTTATGTTTTTATTCATAAGTGATACAGTTTATAAGTTAGTTTTCCATCATAATAATGATAATATTCTTCAACCCCATTTTCTTTACCATTTATATAAACGCATTTAAAATGTAATTTACCATTTTCCCAATATTGCGCCCAATATCCATGTCGTTGTTCCTTAACATTCCTTGGTCCTATATTTTCATTCATAAGTAATATTTTTTTTCAATTAGTTTTCCATCATTATATAATTCGGCTAACCAATTTAGTTCACCATTCATATAAACACATTTATACCATATTTTATCCTTATAATAGCATTCCCATAAACCATGTGCTTGACCCTTAGCGTTTTTTGGTGTTATATCTATATTCATATGTAATAAGTTTTTTCAGATAGTTTTCCATCAAAATCCAAATACCATTCTTCAATTGCATTTCGTTTACCATTTATAAAAACGCATCTAAACGCTAGTTGGTCATTAGAGTAATATTGAACACATAAACCATGTGCTTGACCCTTAGCGTTTCTTGGTGTTATATCTTTATTTTTTTTCATAATTGATAAGATTTTTTAGTTATTTTCCCATCTTTATCCCAATATTGTTCGACAATCCCATTTTCTTTACCATTTACATAAACGCATCTATACAATAGTAGACCATTACCCCAATATTGTTCCCAATATCCATGTGGTTGATTCTTATCGTTTCTTGGTCTTAAAACTTTATTCATATGTAATAAGTTTTAATTCTTAGTGTTCCATCAAGATTATACCATTCTTGAAGGCCATTTCTTTCACCATTTATATAAACGCATTTAAACAATAGTTGGTCATTACCAAAATAGTATTCCCAATAACCATGTCTTTGACCCTTAGCGTTTTTTGGTGTTATATTTTTATTCATATGTGATAATTTTTATCAGTTAGTTTTCCATTATAACGCCAATAATATTCGGCAAACCCATTTGTTTCACCATTTATATAAATGCATTTAAACGCTAGTTCCCCATTCGTCCAATAATATTCCCAATATCCATGTCGTTGTCCCTTAGTATTATATGGGGTTATATTCATAAGTAATAATATTTATATTTTATTTTTAGATCATTATGTAATTCCACAAACCCATTTAGTTCACCATTTATATAAATGCATTTAAACGCTAGTTCCCCATTATCCCAATAATATTCCCAATATCCATGTGGTTTACCTTTATCGTTATATGGTTCTATATTTTTATTCATAAGTAATAACTCTTAGTTAGTTTTCCATCATTCCAATAATACTCTTCAAGCCCATTTCGTTTCCCATTTATATAAACACATTTATACATTACTTTACAATTAGAATAATATTGAACACATAAACCATGTGGTTCACCCTTATCGTTTCTTGGTGTGAGATTTTCTTTCATAAGTGATACCTTTTATTTGTTACTTTTCCATCATTAACCCAATATTGTTCATCAAAGCCATTTAGTTTACCATTTATAAAAACACATTTACGATATAGTACCCCATTCCACCAATATCGTTCCCAATAACCATGTCGTTGAAAATTAGCGTTCATTGGTCTTTGATCTTTATTCATAAGTAATAATTTTTATCAGATAGTATTCCACCAAAACCATACCATTCTTCAAACCCAATTTCTTTATCATTAAAAAAAACGCATTTATAAGATAGTTCCCCATCCCAATACATTTGCCAATAACCATGTCGTTGACCCTTATCGTTTTTTGGTGTTATATTTTTATTCATAAGTAATAGTTTTTAACAGTTAATTTTCCATAATTAGAATAATATACTTCAAAGCCATTTTCTTTATTATTAATAAAAATGCATTTATACATTAGTTGACCATTAGCCCAATTTTGCTCCCAATATCCATGTCGTTGCCCCTTATCATTATATGGCATTATACTTTTATTCATAAGTGATATCTTTTATTAGTAATTTTCCCATCTATATTCACATATAATTCATCAAACCCATTTGGTTTACCATTTAGATAAACGCATTTCCAAGATAGATTACCATTACTGAAATATATTTCCCAATAACCATGTGCTTGACCCTTATCGTTTTTTGGTGATTAATTTTTATTCATAAACAATACCTTTTATGTGTTAGTTTTCCATCATTATCACAATATAATTTATTAAACCCATTTATTTCACCATTTATATAAATGCATTTATACCATATTTTATCCTTATAATAGCATTCCCATAAACCATGTGGTTGACCCTTAGCGTTTCTTGGTGTTATATCTTCTTTCATAAGTAATACCTTTTATGTGTTACTTTTCCATCATCATTCCAATATAATTCATCAAAGCCATTTTTTTTACCATTTATAAAAATGCATTTATTACATAGATGATCATTAACGTAATATAGTTCCCATAAACCATGTCGTTCCCCCTTAGCGTTTCTTGGTTTTATATCTTTATTCATAAGTAATACCTTTTACGTCTTAGTTTCCCATCCCAATAATATTCATCAAATCCATTTTCAAGACCATTTATAAAAACGCATTTATACCATAGTTCCCCATTCCAATATCGTTTCCATAAACCATGTGGTTGTCCCTTAGCATTTTTTGGTCTTTGATCTTTATTCATAAGTGATAATTTTTTTCAGTTAGTTTTCCACCATAATTATAAAATTCTTCAAACCCAATTTCGTTACCATTTATAAAAATGCATTTATACATTAGATTACCACCCCAATAATAATATTGTTCCCAATAGCCATGTGCTTGATTCTTATCGTTTATTGGTTTTATATCTTCATTCATAAGTAATAACTTTTAACAGATACTTTTCCATTATCATACCAATATAATTCTTCAAAGCCAATTTCTTTACCGTTAATATAAACACATTTAAACCATGTGTGACCATTATCCCAATATATTTCCCAATAACCATGTCGTTGACCCTTAGCGTTTTTTGGTTCTATATCTTTATTCATAAACAATACCTTTTATGTGTTAGTTTTCCATCATTATCACAATATAATTCTTCAAATCCATTTGTTTCACCATTTATATAAACGCATTTAAAATGTAATTTACCATTTTCCCAATAGTATTCCCAATAACCATGTCGTTGACCCTTAGCATTTGTTGGTGTTTTATGTTCTTTCATAAGTGATACCTTTTATAAGTTAGTTTTCCATCAAAATTATACCATTCTTCAAACCCATTTTCTTTACCATTTATATAAACGCATTTACACAATAGTTTACCAGTATTGAAATAGTATTCCCAATAACCATGTCTTTGACCCTTAGCGTTTTTTGGTTCTATATCTTTATTCATAAGTGATAGTATTTATAAGTTAGTATTCCACCCCAATAATATTCTCCAAATCCATTTGTTTCACCATTTATATAAACGCATTTAAACCGTAGTATACCATTACCCCAATAGTATTCCCAATAACCATGTCGTTGACCCTTAGCATTTGTTGGTGTTTTATGTTCTTTCATAAGTAATATATTTTACGTCTTAGTTTTCCATCAGACCAATATTGTTCAAAAACCCCATTTATTTTATCATCTATATAAACGCATCTAATCCATAGTTTATCATTATAATTATATCGTTCCCAATAGCCATGTGCTTGACCCTTATCGTTTATTGGTGTTTTATATTTTTTCTTCATAAGTGATATCTTTTACCAGTTATTTTCCCATAAAAATAATACCATTCTTCAAACCCATTTATTTTACCATTTATAAAAATACATTTATGCATTATTTGACCATTATAGTAATAGGATTCCCAATAGCCATGTCGTTGACCCTTAGTATTTCTTGGTTTTTTATCTTCTTTCATAATAAACAATAACTTGTTATAAAATACAAAAATAATAATAATACTTTAATTTACCTAATTAAAGTATTATTTCATTCATAAGTGATAATTTTTATCAGTTAGTTCCCCATCCCAATACCATTCTTCAAGTGCATTTAGTTTACCATTTATATAAACGCACCTATGATATAGTTGCTCATTTCTCCAATATCGTTCCCATAAACCATGTCGTTGTCCATTATCATTTATTGGTGTTATATTTTCTCTCATAAACAATACCTTTTATGTGTTAGTTTTCCATCACTCCAATAATGTTCATCAACCCCATTTCGTTTACCATTTATAAAAACGCATTTATAACGTAGTTCACCATCCCAATATCGTTCCCAATAACCATGTGGTTGACCCTTTGCGTTTCTTGGTGATATTTCTTTATTCATAAGTAATAATTTTTAATGTTGGTGTATCTTGAAGAATAACTATACCATTCTTCAAACCCATTTTCTTTACCATTTATATAAAGGCATTTATAATGTAATTTACCGTTATCATAATATAATTCCCAATAACCATGTGGTTGATCCTTATCATTTTTTGGTTTTATATCTTTTTTCATAAGAAATAATTTTTACTTCTTAGTTTTCCAGTCCAATAATATTGTTCTTCAAACCCATTTTCTTTACCATTTATATAAACGCATTTATACCATAGTTGACCATTATACCAATATTGTTCCCAATATCCATGTGGTTGATTCTTATCGTTTGTTGGTTCTAAATTTTCTTTCATAAGTAATAATTTTTATGTCTTACTTTTCCATCCTCATTCCAATATACTTCTTCAAACCCATTTTCTTTACCATTTACATAAACACATTTAAAATGTAATTTTAAATTCAACCAATATAATTCCCAATAACCATGTCGTTGATTCTTAGCGTTTGTTGGTGTTATATCTTCTTTCATAAGTGATAATTTTTACGTCTTAGTATTCCAACATAATTATAAAATCCCTCAAACCCATTTTCTTTACCATTTATATAAAGGCATTTATAACGTAATTTACCATTAGAAAAATATCGTTCCCAATAGCCATGTCGTTGACCCTTTGTGTTATATGATGTTATATCTTTATTCATAAGTAATACCTTTTTTCAGTTATTTTTCCACAACTATACCATTCTTCAAACCCATTTAGTTCACCATTTATATAAACGCATTTATAATATAGATCTCCATTATTGAAATATATTTCCCAATAACCATGTGCTTGACCCTTATCGTTTCTTGGTTCTATATCTTCTATCATAAGTAATAATATTTCTCTTTTATTTTTCCATCATCATCATTATACCATTCTTCAAAGCCATTTTCTTTATCATTTATAAAAACGCATCTATACCCTAGTTGGTTATTAGCGTAATATCGTTCCCAATAACCATGTTTTTGACCCTTAGCGTTTCTTGGGGTTATATCTTCACATTCTATCATAAGAAATAATATTTAGTAAATAGTTTTTTATTAGAATAATTATATTCTTCAGCAAAACCATTATGATCACCATTTATAAAAACGCATTTATACATTAGTTTACCATTAATATAATAGTATTCCCAATAACCATGTTGTTGACCCTTAGCGTTTCTTGGTGTTATATTTTTATTCATAAGTAATAATTTTTATGTGTTAGTTTACCATCATAATCATATAATTCTTCAAACCCATTTTCTTTACCATTGATATAAACGGTTCTAAACCATAGTTTACCATTCGGGTGATATACTTCCCAATAGCCATGTTCTTTACCCTTATCATTTCTTGGTGTTATATCTTTATCGTTATATGGCATTATACTTTTATTTATAGGTAATAGTTTTTAAATCCTATTGTTGCATCACTCCAATACCATTTTTCAAACCCATTTATTTTACCATTTATATAAACGCATTTAACCCGTAGTTGACCATTAATATAATATCCTTCCCAATAACCATTTTGTTCACCTTTACCCATAAGTAATAATTTTTATCAAACACAAAAATAATAATAATATTTTAATTTACCTAATTAAAGTATTACCTCATTTATAAAAAAATAATAAAAAAAAAACCAATAGAATTCTATTGGTTTTTTTTAAGACTTTTCTAACGAAAATTAATCGAAAGCGTTTCTAAATGCCTTAGTAATCGGATTCATTTCTTGTTGAATGTACTTGATTACATTTGGTGATTCTGTACGAAGAGTTCCGTGTTCACCATGAGTTACGACACCAGCACCTTTGATAGTCAATTTAAGAATTGAATTACCTAAGTCTTTTTTGATAATTGATTGTGCCTCGATACGATGTGTATTCGTAGATGGCTCTAGTACTACTACTTGTTTTTCCATAATTTATTTATTTACTTATTTACTTACTTATTTATTTACTTATTTATTTACTTACTTATTTACTTACACTACAAAGGTACTAATTTTATTCTGATTAAACAAGCTTAAATGAAAAAAAAATGTTTTTTTTTTGTATTAACCACTTATCAATAGAATGTCATGCATTAGTTTTATATAACAAAGGTAATCATTTTATATCAATAAACCTAATATATTGGGAATAAATCGTTATTTTTTTTCATTTTTAATTTTTGAAGTTTTAAACTCCAAAAATTCATTCTCTAACATACTATAATTAACACCAACACTATTTGTTGTGACATCAATTTCCCAACAGTTATTATCTTTATTAAAGATTTTATATTTAACAATTACACCAACAAACCCATCATGACAAATCCCACCAAATTTATAACGACCAAATGGTAAACTTAATACTGATGTATAAGTTACATTATCACCTTTTTTAAACTTTTTTCTTTTCATTTTATTTTGTTAAAACATTTAACCCAGTAGGATCATTTAATAATTTATTTTGTTCGTGTAAAACATTTAACCCAATAATTGATATTTTATGTTGAATAGCATTTTCAATTTCTGATTTTGCTTCATAAACAACTTCATCCATTGTTTCTTGAAAACATTTAGCAAAAAACGGTATATTTTCTTTAACTTCTAGACTTAACCATTCTATTTGTTTTTTCAAGTCAATAACATCTTGTTTATTTAATTTTTGTTTATTTAAAATTTCTATTGCTGATGCTTGGGATTCACTAATAGTATTTGAAAAAGTTTTCATTCTTTCTTCAAACTTTCTATGTACAAATTCTTTTCTACTTTCTTGTTTTGGTAATCCTTCAACTTTATTTCCTACCAATCGTTCAATAGTACAAGGTACACCAGAACCACAATTCAAAGATGTAATCATTTCAGCAAATTGATTACTTGACATTCTAATAGAAATTAAAGGTGCACCAATAGCGTAATATCTATCTTGAGTTAACTCTCTATTTATTTCTGAATTACGAATAGTCATTGTGATATAATGATCTTGCGGTAATTCACTACCATAAAAATCAGTGTCATTTCCGTTAGTTCTGTTAAAACTAACTTGTCCAAATGACGCATGTTTATTTGTTTCTGTTTCCATGTTTGGCATAATTAAAATATTAACTATAAATATACGATAAAATTTTATTTAAAATATTATTCCCATACAATTTGTATGGGAATAATATGTTTATTTCTTAAGATTGACAAGTCAATAGTGCGAAATATTGTTCTGCATTTAATGGAACGATTTCACCTTCTGGCTCCACGTCTTCATTCATTTCAACCAAAAGAACATCACCTTGTCTTTTAATTTCTTTGATATGCGGAATAAGATTTTGGTGGATTCTGAATGTTGATGCAACAGCCTCTAGTGGGCTATCTTTGTATTCATTATCGATCCATAACCAATGTTCTTTATTGGTTGATGTACACCAACATTTAAGAACATATAGTTTCTCAGCCGTAAGACCTAATTTAGTTCCATCTACTTCATGGATTTCATAGATGTTATCATATTCAACATCCTCCATTTGGTTACCCAATGTGTCAAATTGTTTATGTTTAACACTTTTACCTTCTGTTTTAATACGAGTATGACCCAATTGTTCAAGCATCTCACCAATATTAATTGAACCAAAAACTTTAGATTGGAATAATTCATTCTTGATATTGAATGCTTCTGCATAACTAAATGCATCAACTTCATCATAAAATGCTAATAACTCAACTAAAACATCTTCACACTCAAACTCTGTTGGATCGTAAGGGATGATTTGATTTTCACCTCTTGCTGGAATTCGGAAAGGTTCAACAAATCTCTCATGAAAACGCTCTTTGTTTGTAAACACCCCTTTAAGGTATCTAACCACATCCTTGTTCGTCACATCAGTAAAGAAAACCTTAGTCTTTACATTTAAATCCAATTGTACATTGAAACGGTCATATTTAATAACGATGTCATAGTTAACAACTTCTTTCTCTTCAACTCCTTTTTCTTTAGCCATTTTTATTTATTTATTTATTTATTTATTTATATTACAAAGGTAAACATTTTATTTTAATCTACCAAATTTTTTATTAATTATTTTTATTTTTTTTTGTTACAAAGGTAAGTATTTTATATTAACCTACCATTTTTTTTTGTGTTACAAAGGTAAGCATTTTATTTTAACCCACCAAATTTTTTATTAATTATTTTTAAAAAATTGGAAACATTTCTGAATTTTTAGGTGGTTGTACCTCGTTAAAGTAATTACATGACCAAGAATTCGATGTGGGACCAATAGAAATAAACGAATCATTTTTTTTTGAAATTACTTTACCAGAGAAAGTATGCTCCCCACCATTTTTAGTGCATTCTACTGTAGTATAACCGTCTAAAGATACGTATAATTTTCCTTTTTTAAATATTTTTTTGTGAATCATATTATTTAGTAAATTGGGAAAATACCATTTTCTTTTCTTTTCTCAAGCTTCTCATCTTCTAATTCATCAATTAAGTAACCAATTGCATCTTCACATCTAGATCCTTCACATTGATAATGAAATGAGTTTTTATTACAACCTAATATATGTAATTCACATAATTTACACATTCTTTCTTGATGCATTTCTGCTAGTGATTGTTCTTCATCATTCATATTATTTAAATTTAGTTCGTACTATTATATTCAATAATTTATTAATCAATTTTAGAATTAAAACCCCACCAAACTATAATGGAAAATGATATTAATAAAATAAATACTAATTTAAACGTTATCATTTTCATCAATAATAACACTAGATTTAATCTGGAATGAAATATTCTTAGGTGATACAAACTTAGGAAAGTTTTTTTGTATCAAATTAGTTATCTCATCAGATGTTGAATCTGAAATCTTTATTGAATCAACTGGAATTATTTCAACTAAATCAGTATAAACACCGATAACCTTAATTTTAACTGTGTACTTATGTCTAAGTGAATCGTTATCATCGTTTTTTGTAAACAAAGATAACTCATCAGTATAAACACCAAAATCACCTTCTATTATATTACTTGTTTGAGGTTTGAATACTTCAATTAATCTAGTTAAAATGTTCTTTTCAATTTTTTTATTCATTATTTATTTATTTATTTATTTATTTATTTATTTATTTTTTTTT
>LV_Brine_h2_0102DRAFT_1000621_pt1 | contig 11953 bp, 12 predicted proteins | sample LakVidmifraction_3_FD_10600 | JGI IMG/M metagenome (IMG submission 10600)
TTGTTTGTAACAGCTTAGTTTTAATTAGTTTAAATGCAAATTAAGAACAGGTTTTAGGAGTGAGAAAGAGCAGGCTTTAGGTATTAGGTTAATGATACTACCCCAATAAAGTAGACACGGGATTTTAATTACCTTTAAGCGGGGGTTAATGTAGCGCTTGGATTTAAAAAGAGGCTATGTAAATTAACTACAGAAAAAAGCACCACGTTTTAGTTTCACGTGGTGCTTTTTTATACTTTGCTGATTGATACCTGATACCTGATACCTGATACTATAACTTATACTTTTTGAAAAGCGTCTTGTAGTGGTGGCACTACTTGCTTTTTACGGCTCAGTACGCCGTCTAGCCATACTTTTCCGTCTGCTGGTTTTTCACCATAAGCTTGCTCTACTAGATTTGCGTCGTCTGATGCAATTAGCATTTCTGAGCCTTCTTTCATGATGTCAGTAAGCAGTAAAAATACTGAGTGGCGATTGCCCTCAGTTTTCAGCTTGGCAATATCGGCTGCTAAATCAGCTTTAATATCGTCAAATACGGCTAGGTCGATCACTTCTAGTTGGCCTATGCCTACTAGGTTGCCGTTCATGTTAAAGTCTTTAAAGTCGCGCATAACTAGGTCGCGTACAGGCGTGTCGGCAACTGCCGATTTAACGCGAAACATGTCCATGCCGAGCTCTTTAGGATCGTCAATACCGGCTATTTCTGCTAGCGCTTCAACACATTTAATATCGGCAGTAGTGCACGTTGGCGATTTAAAAATAACGGTGTCGCTTAAAATAGCGCACATCATAATACCGGCGATGTTTTTAGGGATTTCTACATTGTAAAAATCGTACATCATTTTAATTATGGTGTTTGAACAACCTACAGGGCGGATCCAACACTCAAGTGGTGCTGATGAAGTTAGGTCGCCAAGTTTATGGTGATCTACCACGCCAACTATGCGGGCTTGGTCTATATCATCTGGTGCTTGGGTTTTTTCTGTGTGGTCTACAATATACACATCTTCGCCGGCGTAGCTAAGCTTTAGCTCTGGCGCTTCGAAGCCAAATTTATCAAGAATAAATTGAGTTTCTGGTGAAACTTCACCAAGACGCGTTGGAATGGCTGGTTCATTAATTTGGTTTTTTAAATAAGCGAGTGCAATTGCGCCGCATATTGAATCTGAATCTGGGATTTTATGGCCCACTACATACATTGACATTGATGAAACTCCTAAAAATTTGCGCGTATTCTAACAAAGTATAGTGGATTTAACATATAGACAGTGTAATTAAGTTTTGGTTACACTTTAAACTATTGAGCTAATTAGGAACATCGAGCATGCAATTAAGCCGTAAAGGTTGGAACAACGTTATTATTTTTTCGATGTTGATTATGATCTTCTTTTTAAATGGTTGGCACAAAGATATTGGTGGTAGTAATAACGAGCCGGTACTGCAACCAGTGTTACCAATACAAAGTTTTGTATTAACGTTGAGTTTTGTTGATCAAAAAATTGAACGTATAGGCACAAGCTGGCGTACAACCGCATTACAAATCGATGTGCCGCTTACTTGGCAAGGCACGGAGCAGCAGCTAGGTGAACTGGTTAACGTGTGGCAAAGTGCTCAGCTTATGTCGGTTCATGAATCGGTGGTGTTTAATCCTAATGCGCCCCTCTCGGTAGCTACCTTTGAACTGGCGGGCGAACCATTACCTTGGGTGTATTTACTTTACAAGGACGATGGCCAGTATTATTTACTCGAAAAAAATAGCCAGCGTGTATTTGCGCTTGATTTAGCTGTAGTTAAACAGTTGTTTCCTAGCTCAACCCCGAGTGAACAATAATCTTTATAATAAAGTGAGTGTATTGAATGCCTGAATTACCAGAGGTAGAAGTAAGCCGCATGGGCATAACCCCGCATGTTTTAAATCAAGTTGTTACTAAGGTAAATATTCATAATGGCAGCATGCGTTGGCCGGTGCCAGACGATGTATATCAGCTAACAGGTTTAACCGTAACGGGCGTTGAGCGCCGCGCAAAATATTTGTTATTACACTGCGCGTTAGGCTCTACTATTTTGCATTTAGGTATGTCGGGCAATTTACGTGTAGTAAGTGCTAACGAGCCACTTAAAAAACACGATCATATAGAATTTATTTTTGCTAACGGTAAAGCGCTGCGCTTAAACGATCCGCGCCGCTTTGGTTGCTGCCTATGGCAAGCGCCGGGCTCAGTTCATAAGTTACTGGCAAAGCTCGGGCCTGAGCCGCTTACTGACGAGTTTTTTGCGAAGCAGGTGTATCAGCAATCGCGCAATAAAAAAGTGCCGGTAAAACAATTTATAATGAATAACGCCATCGTCGTAGGGGTCGGTAATATTTACGCTAATGAATCGTTATTTAAAGCGGGAATAGACCCTCGCCGCGAAGCCGGTAAAGTATCGCTGAAAAGTTTTGAAGCGCTTATTCCTATAATTAAAGACACGCTAGCCGCAGCAATAACCCAAGGAGGCACCACCTTAAAAGATTTTGCCCAAAGCGATGGGAAACCGGGTTACTTTGCTCAGCAACTTTTAGTGTACGGTCGCAAAGGGCAACCTTGCTTGGTGTGTAAAAGCGAATTACAAGAAGTAAGGCTAGGGCAAAGAAGTACTGTGTTTTGTGGGAAATGTCAGAAGTGAAGGGCAGCGAATAGTACTAAAGATTCTCATCTACCCTCTTTGTGCAAAATGCTTTTAAGTGATTAATTCACAAAGAGGGTGAGATCGTGATGTGGAGGGGGAACCTTACCCGCTGAAACCTCCGGTTTTAAAGCTCAAACGGGGCTACCCCTACGGCTTTCATTGTGTAGCCTACTTGGGCTATTTCGCCAGACCATGTTTGGGTGCTAATTACACCAGTCACTACTATGGCGTCGTATAGGCTGTCGATGGGGACTCCGCCTTTAATGGTTACATGTACTATTTGATTTGGCGGCGGCGGCGGTACGTGTATACAGGCGCCAAAATAAGGAACCAGTAAAAACTCGGTAATTACTTCACTGTCGCCTTCAAGTGGTACTACAAAACCCGGTAGGCTTACCGATTTACCATCAAGTGCTTTTACTACAGGGGCGTTTAGATCTGGTTGAACCCAGTTTTGTTCACTGCCTTCGTGGTTAGCTTGCGCTTGGGTGTTTATTTGCATATGACCTTGTGGAATTAGGTCTTCCCAAAAAATTTCTTTGGGTGGATTTGCACTACTAACAAAGCTGGTTAGCATTAAGCTTACCAAGGCGATGTATTGAAAAATTGTTTTTAAAAACGTCATGATTGTCCTAGTTATATTTTTATACTCATGCCATCGCTGAGTGAGTAAAAGTAAGCGCGAGTAGCGGGAATTAAACCAATAATAAATCCTGCAATCATAATAACGCCTATAAGTGTGAGTTCATAGTAAGAGAGCATGGCAATATTAATGCTAATACCCGCGTGACTTTGTAAGTAACCTGCGCCAAAAAACATCAGCGCATAAAATAATACACACCCAACTATGCAGCCGAGTAAAGTGGTAAGCAGTGACTCTATGCTAATGAGCGTAAATAGCTGCCATGGCCGAGCGCCTACTGAGCGTAATATGGCAAGCTCTCTGCGGCGCTGATTAAGGTTAGCTAGGAGCGTGGTTAACATGCCAAGCAAGCTAATAATGACTACCACAACAGAAAATAGCAGCAGTATTTTTTCAACAATAGCGAGCATTTCCCATAACTCTTTTAGTGTTACTGTGGGCATAATACCCAGCAGTGCTTCTTTTTTATATTGGTTTATATTGCGCCTAATTTGCAGCGTGTAAAGTGGAGAGTTAAAGCCCATTAAAAACGCAGTAATTTGTTTTGGGTGGCCAACTAAGTTGCTATGTTCCTCGTGCTCATGTTCGTCATGCTCTGCACTATGGCCACCATGGATTAAATCGATAGCGGCCAGCGGTATATGCAGCGTTTTATCTACAGGGGTGCCGGTGGCATTTAAAATACCGACCACTTTAAACGGGTTGTCATCATGATGATGAAAGCTGGTGCTGCCCATACCATGAGATATAACAATGCTGTCGCCCAGTTTATAGTTTAATTTACTCGCTACCTCACTCCCCAGCACGACTTGGTTAATCGTGTTAAATGCGTGGCCTTGCTTAAAGCTCAGTGGCTGCTTTTTGCCAAACCGATAATAATTAAAGTAATCAAGGGTGGTACCTAATACTGCTTGGCCTTTGTGGCTGTCGCCAAGGCTTATTGGAATGCTCCACTTTACGCCGCGTTGTCCGGTTATGTATTCATAACTTTGCCAACTCACACCATTGTTAGTGTGGCCTATTCTAAATACGGACGAGAGCAGCAATTGAATATCGCCAGTGCGCGCACCGACAATTAAATCGGTGCCCGAAATAGTATTACTAAAACTGCTTTTTGCGTCTATGCGTACCCGTTCAATGCTTAGCAGTAACATGACGCTAATGGCGATGGTAAGTAAGGTTAACAGCACGCTACTACGACGGTTTAATAGGCTTTTATAGGCGAGTTTAATTAAGATCATGATGCTGCCTGCAAATTAACTAAATCGATGCTGCGATTAAAAAGTGGTTGCAAACTTTCGTCGTGGCTAACAAATACTAAAGTACTGTTGGCGTGCTTAGCTTGCTCAAACAGCAGTTTTATAAAGCTTTGACGGTTGTTGGTGTCGAGCGCCGATGTGGGCTCGTCGGCAATAATTAACTCTGGGCTGCCAATAAATGCACGCGCGGCAGCCACACGTTGTTGCTGGCCAATGCTTAATTTACCCACATCTTGATGATGTAAATGTTGCGCTAACCCTAAGGCATTAAGCAATCTTGCGGACTCTGCGGTTAAGCAGTGTGATTGCAGCAGCGCCCGTTGTTGGCGCTGCTTTGAAAACTGGCAACCCAAGCTTACGTTTTCCAGCGGCGTTAAATAGGGGAGCAAATTAAAATTTTGAAAAATATAACCAATATGATCCGCTCTAAATACATCGCGTTGAGTATTACTTAGGGTGTTTAAGTTTTTATTCAAAATACTTACCTCACCGCTGGTGGCGGTATTAATACCCGCTAATAACGACAGTAAAGTAGACTTACCACAGCCACTTGGTCCATGTAAAAACACATGCTCGCCTTGCTTAATGTTCAGCTGGTTAATATTAAGTGTGGGGCTAACTGCATTTTTATGCCATTTAAATAACAGCTTAGAAAGTGTGATCATAACAACTTAATAGTTAAACATTTATAGTTGTGATGTTAAGCGATAATAAAAGGGAAAGGAAGGAGGGGCGCGTTCAGTGGTTATATTTCAGCGGCCAGTAGGGCTGGTACTAGGCAAGTGGTTGATGCGGAAACGATAACCTAAACACTAAACTTGGTTAATTCTTACCTAAAACCTGATACCTGACAGATAAAATCTGTCCTTTAGCCTATTGTTTAATTTACCAACCCCAGTAATTTAGTTTTTTACGCATTTTAAACTGTCTGATCAGATTGAGTGGTTTGCTTTTTAGTTTTTCATTACTAAGCAGTAGTTCATTGGTTGCGGCAAGTACTCTTTCGCTTGATTTACCATCGGCATACGGATGTAACTGTTGGCAATATTCCTCAATATTATTAATTAGTTCAGCTGGATAAGTAAAAGCATGTTCTATTGCGGCTTCAACCTCTTGTGCATTGGTGATATCAAGTAAATACTTTGCGGGAGCTTTATTGCAAAAAGTCACTACAGGTTTTCGCTGTACTAAAAACATCTGCAATATAGATGACGTATCGCACAGCATTACATCAGCTGCTTGAAGTAGAGGTAATACGTTGTCAGTTTCAACGAAGGTTAAATTTTCATTGCTGAGTGCTTTGTACTTAGTGATCCACTCTGTGGGCATTTTAGGATGAAACTGCATTAAAATGCGCCATTTACCGTGTTGGCTAAATTGCTTTATTTGTTCATATAATTTAGGCGCGAGCGATAGGCGCTTAGAAAAAGTAGAGCAAATTAATAATGTGGGGCGCGTGTCGCTGCTATCTTTGTAACGGTTAGTGTCTTCGGTAATAAAAAAACGATCCAACGGCGGCCAGCCTGTTTCGGTTACTTTAAAATAACCCAGCTGCTGTTCTAATGCTTTAAATGGCCCAGTAGTATTTGGGCCTTGTGTACAATACAGATCAAAACAGCCTCTGGCTTTAAAGTGGTCATTTTCGCCTTTTTTATTTAGCTTACCGGCATCAAAACCATGAAAAACAGCAACTTTTTTACCTGGGAAAAAAGTAGGTATTAAATTAGCTGGGGCAAAAGTCGCATCGGGCGACCACTGTTTTATTGCTTTAATTGAGTTAAGTTGTATTTCATCATCGGCTAAAAAGTCAGGATTAACGTCATTACCTTCTAAAAACCAACAAACTTCACCACCGTGAGCCAAAATTTGTGCTTGTAAAGGCCTTAAAATAGCATACGAGTAATTTTGAGAAATATACATTAAGTATTTTTTATTTTTGCTGGCGGCTAGGTAGTTCAATTTAACTCCTTAAGGTTTTTGAACAGCTCAAGTTTACCTCATTGTTACTAGTATATAAATAAAGCCACTATATTTGTTTAGTCGTAAGATTGAGCTTTGCAGTTTGCTGCATTATTATATGCTCTCTTTAACCCCAATTCCATACTTTGCTCTTTGAGCATGCCTAACCCCGGAGATAGCATGACTAGCTATAAAGTTTTAGACGTAAACGATGATTTACCTATTCGTACCAAAGGTGACGTACACAGTGGTAAAGTACGCTCGGTTTACTGGTTAACCGACGCAGACAGCAAACGTTTAATTAGCGAAAAGGGCTATAAAGTACCAGCCGATACTGAGCTGGCAATTATGGTTATTTCCGACAGAATTTCAGCTTTTGATTGTATTTGGCAAGGCGAAAATGGCTTAAATGGCGTGCCAGGTAAAGGCATAGCGTTAAACTCGGTGGCTGCGCATTGGTTTAAGTTATTTGATGAAGCAGGACTTGCGGGTAATCACATTGTTGATATTCCGCATCCGTATGTTTGGATTGTACGCAAAGCCAGTACGGTAAAAGTAGAAGCCATTGCCCGCCAATATATTACAGGCAGCATGTGGCGCGACTACGCTAAAGGTGTACGAGACTTTTGTGGTATTAATTTACCAGAAGGTTTAACAGCTAATCAAAAGCTCGATAAAGTATTAATTACTCCCTCTACCAAAGGCATTATTACTGGTGTGGCAGATATTCCCCCAGTTGATGATGTGAATATAACGCGTAGCAATATTACTAATAACCTAAGCGTATTTAACTTTAGAGCGGCTGATGATGTAGCCCAATACGAAAAGTTATTAGTGGAAGGTTTTGAGCTAATAAGTTGCGAGCTGGCTAAGCTTGGGCAAATATTTGTAGATACCAAATTTGAATTTGGCTATGTAGAAGATATAAATGGCGCAGAGCAGCTTATTTATATTGATGAAGTAGGCACGCCTGATTCATCACGTATTTGGGATGAGGCATCTTATAAAGATGGCAAGATTGTTGAAAACTCAAAGGAAGGTTTCCGTCAGCTGTTAATTAATAACGTGCCAGAGAGCGACGTACTACTTAATAAAGACCGCATGGATGAGCGTGAGCAGCTAGCTAAAGATTACATTTTACCTGAGTCAGTAATGCTTGAAGTGTCAAATACCTACGTGGGCATTGCCAGTAAAATAGTGGGCAAAGAGATTGTTATTCCTGCTGATCCGCGTCAAGAAGTAATTGCTATTTTAGATGCCGATTATGGATTAATTATAAAATAACACGACTAAAGTGCTAAAAAATGAATGCTAAAATGTTTATTTTTAGTGACTGAACTATATTTCTTGCAATTGGTGCTCGTCTCTAATTAACTGAACTTAAAATTAATATTTGAGTATGGTTATGTTTGAACGAGCATTGCAATTTTTTGCAAAAAAAACGTTATTTATTCGCTTTAAGTGTGCTTTTTAGCCACGCTGCTATTAGCGCAAATATTGATTTAGTAATAAAAGATCAACACGGTATGGTATTACCCAATGCCGTTGTTGAAATAGGCCAAGCAAACACTGCTTTTAAGCCTACAAATCCAAGTGTTAAAAAGCTCCCCATTGCGGTAATAGATCAGGTAAATAAGCAGTTTTTACCTGAGCTACTTATTGTGCAGCAAGGGCAATTAGTTAACTTTCCTAATAGCGATAATATTCGCCATAACGTGTATTCGTTTTCAAGCGCTAAATCTTTTCAATTAAAACTCTACTCAGGGCAACCCAAAGAGCCAATTATTTTTGACACTCAAGGTGTTGTGGTACTAGGCTGTAATATTCATGATTCTATGGTGGGTTATATCTATGTGGCTAAGAGTGAGCAAGTTTATAAAACCGATAAAAACGGAGTTGTAAGTTTGCCTGTTACTACGCAGCCTTTGCAAATAAGTATTTGGCATGCGTTGCAAACTGCGCCTTTAGAAAATAAAAAAATGATGAATATAGAGCCACAAGCTATTTTACCGATAACCATAAATACTTCCTCGCCAGCACCACGTAACACCTTTGGCAGTCAGTTTAAGGGCGGTAATGACTAACAATTTGCGAAACCGTATAACCATTTTATGTGTAGGCTTGGTGTTATTAACCACTGTGGTTAGTTTGCTGAGCTTTTGGTGGTCTACAAGTAAGTTTCAAGAAGAAAAAGTCAATCAAGACATAAGCGTGGCACAAAATGTTTATAAACAATATTTAAACTCGAAAGAAAACCTACTATTAACTGCCGCTAAAGTACTCACCTCCGATTTTGGCTTTAAACAAGCGGTTGCCACGCGTGACGCTGCTACTATAAGCAGTGTTTTATACAATCATAGCCAGCGTATAAATGCCGATTTAATGCTGCTGTTAGATTTGTCGGGGCTGTTAATATCAACCAATGATGATGAGGACAACTTTACCGATAATCTGCAGCCTTTAATGAGTGAGTTATTAACTACTGCGGAGCGCTCTAGTTTTGTGGTATTAAATGGCCAACTGTACCAGGTTATTTTACTGCCAGTTAAAACCCCGCGCACCATAGCTTACAGTTTGGTGGGTTTTAAAATAACCAGTAATGTAGCTTCAGAACTTAAAAGCCTAACCGGTATGGAAGTAAGCTTTATAGCGAACGCAGATAGCTTAGTAAAAACCTCACTGGTAGCCCCTCCAGCAAATTTTCAACCAGTTAATTATTTTAATAGCAAAACGACGTCGCGCTTTTTTGGTGATTATTTAGTGTATAAAAATCGCGAAATTGAGCTATCTGCACTGCAAGCTCACCCGGTAATAATTTTACTCAGCGCCGATTTAACCCAAAGCTATCGCGATTTTGAACAGCTATTTATTACGCTGATTATACTTGCCATACTTACTTTAATTGTTGGGGTAGTAACCAGTAGTTTATTAGCAAATAATTTAACTACACCACTGTCGCAATTGGCCGTGGTGGCTAAGCAATTTGCAAAGGGTAATTATAATTTTGAATTTAAAGGCAGCAAACAAAGCAGTGAAATAGCTACCCTTATGGATGCTTTTCATAACATGGGTAGCGATATAAATGAACGTGAACAGCAAATTAGCTACCAAGCTCGCCATGATGCGCTAACCGGATTTTATAACCGCTCGGCTATGCTAGAAATGCTAGCTAAACAATTAAATAAAAGCACTGCACACACGTTAGTAGCTATCGATATTAAAGGCCTGCGACATATAAACGATAAGTTGGGGCCACGCATTGGTGATAAGTGCTTAAAAGCGGTGGCACATCGTATTCGTGAGTTTTCAGAGGAGTTGGGTGGGTTTCATGCGCGTATTGGTGGTGATGAATTTTTAACCGTATTTCCGGCGGGGGCAGTGAGCGAATTTAAACGCGGCATTATTGCTTTAATGGCGCAGCTCCAAGCGGGTTACACCATTCAAAACTTAAAAATAAATTTACGCTTTAGTGTGGGGGTGGTGCAATATCCGCTACACGGTGAACAAGCTGAGGATCTAATTCGTCGAGTACTTATAGCAGTAGAAAGCGCAACCAGCCATCATCAAAATATTCATTACTATCAACAAGGCGAAGACGAAGCGCATTTAGAGCGCTTAGTTATGCTTGATGAGCTTAAGCAAGCTATAAGCGATGATGACGGCCAGTTATTTATGACCTATCAGCCAAAACTAAATATGAAAATACAAAAGGTTGATAAGGTTGAGTCCTTAATTCGCTGGCAACGTAAAGATGGTAGTTGGGTGTCGCCTGAGGTGTTTATTGATTTAGCCGAACAGTCGGGATTAATTGTAGAGCTTACCGCCTGGGTGGTTAATACCGTTATTGCACAAGTTGCCGCTTGGCAGCAAAAAGGCATACATTTACAAGCGGCTATCAATGTATCGGCACAAGATATTGCGTTTGCGGGGTTTCATTCGTCATTAGTACGTACTTTAAAAAAGCATAAGGTTAACCCTGCGTTGATCACCATTGAGCTCACCGAGCGCGATATGATTGAAAATGAAGAAAAAGGCATAATTGCCCTCGAAAACTTAAAAGCTATTGGGGTAAAAATATCGCTTGATGATTATGGCGTAGGGCAAACATCGTTAGGGCGTTTAAAAATGCTGCCAATTGATGAGCTTAAATTAGATAAGTGCTTTATTTTAAAACTAGATGAATCGCAAAAAGATCAATTTATTGTGCAGTCGAGTATTACTTTAGGGCATCAATTAGGGTTTTCGGTAGTTGCCGAAGGAGTAGAAACTGTAGGTACTTTAGCGCTACTTAAGCAAATGAAGTGCGATCACGCCCAAGGTTATTATTTAAGTCGGCCATTAAAAGCTGAGCTATTAGAGCAGTGGTTAGAGGAATACGATGGCGTACATTAAGTGTTTTATGGCAGGGGTATTACTCACAGCCAGTTTTATTACTGCTGCGAGTAGCGGTAAATTATTAGCTACTCCTGGGGTGTCTCAAGTTGAGGGGGCTGGTGGCGGTGGCCTTGTTCCGTGGGCGCAACTTGCGGGGTATGCCAGTGAGGATGAGGTTTCGGTTAATGGCTTTTGTAGCCGTGCAGATGTAACCGACTATACGTTAGATGTATGTGGCGCACAGCTTAATTTGTTTAATCGCGTTGAGCTTAGCTATGCGCAGCAAGAGTTTGATGTACCCGCGCTGAGTACGCAAATAGAGCAGTCGATAACTGGTGCTAAAGTTCGTTTATATGGCGACATTGTTTACAGTAGTTGGCCACAAGTAAGTTTGGGTATACAGCATAAGTCGTTAGACGATGGCACGGTTGCAAAGCTAGTGGGTGCACAGAGCACCAGCGGCACTGACTTTTACTTAGCGGTAAGCAAATTACACTTAGGTGCTATTGAAGGATACAACTGGTTTTGGAACGTGACCACCCGTTACAGCAAAGCCAACCAACTAGGGTTACTGGGTTATGGCGGTAATAATACCAGCAATAAATTGTTATTTGAGGCAAGCACAGCGATATTTTTAAGCCGTGAAGTAGCGTTAGGTGTTGAGTATCGTCAAAAAACAAATAACCTAGGATTAGGCGAGCAAGATTGGAAAGATGTGTTTGTAGCTTGGATGCCAAATAAACATATGAGCGTAACCGCCGCCTACTTAGATTTAGGCAGTATAGCTGGAGCAAGCGATCAAATCGGTTGGTATTTATCGGTGACAGGATATTGGTAATGAGAGTTTTTATACTATTTTTATTGGCTACAAGTGTATTAGCTGGCTGTAGCAGCAAGCCTAAACAGAGTTTGTATCAGCAAATAAATGGTAATGCCGGCATAGAAAAACTAGGGCGTGTTGATCTTTGTGGTATGAAAAACAAACAGCATGAAGATAAGGTATAATTGAATTCGCCAGAAAACTTTACACCGAACCTACATGCCAAGA
>LV_Brine_h2_0102DRAFT_1000623_pt1 | contig 11934 bp, 20 predicted proteins | sample LakVidmifraction_3_FD_10600 | JGI IMG/M metagenome (IMG submission 10600)
AAGGTGAGATTATGATCAAGGAATTGAAAGGTAGCGACTTAACGCGAGCAATGCTGAAGCGTGGTGATGAATTGGTCATCGTTAGAGTGAGTGATGAGTCAGATGAGCGAGCTTTAGAGCATGACTGTCAGTTTTGGGTTGCTCATGATATTGGTTATACAACAGGTCACTTTGTTGTCAATCATGATTTTAACGAGCTTTGGCCTTATGCCATTGCGATTAACCCAAAAACTCGTGAGCCGCTTACAGCTAAGGATGTAGGGCTCACGAGTTTATACCTAACAGTTAACCAACGAGGATAAAATTATGTTTTCTAAAAGTGATATAAAGGCAATGAAAAAAGCATACGAGGNTATTAACACGCACACAGCTGAGGACTATAGATTAGAAAATGAGGCAGCAGTAAAGAAGACTGAGTACGCCAAAAGATTGAAAAAAAACGGTGTTGATGCCGATATTTTGGTTTTTAGTCACAGCGACCAAGTCGCTCTTACATTGAGTAACTTGGTTTTAATAAAAATATTAGATTTGATGGATAAATAACAGACACAAAAAAGCCCCTTACGAAGCAGGCTACGATATTATAGCCATCATTGAGTCGCTAATTCCTAGGGAGTGGGACGTATGAAAGCATTTACTGTAAAGAACACATGGTCAACTACGCCCGACCACGGTTGGGGTAGAGAAGGTGAAATAAATAATGAGCTATAATGGAATCAAAGTAGCCCATATCGTAGTTACAGACCTTGATGGTTGTATAGGTAAAGGTGGTAATATGCCCTGGTATATACCTACTGACCCCAAACGATTTAAGTCTCTTACTGAAAATGGAGTAGTTATCATGGGTCGTAAGACCTTTGAATCCATTGGTAGTAAAGCATTACCTAACAGAGCCAATATAGTTATATCTTCAACTAGAGAAGCTCAAGCAAAGTGTAAAGATACTACTATCATGTTTGTGACTAGTATTATACAAGCTATGGAAGTAGCTAGCTTAGTTGCTGAATGTAATAACAGTAACTGTATTTGGATTATTGGTGGAGCAAGTATTTATGAACAGACAGAACAGTATGTAGATGTTCTTGAACACACTCTAATTACTACTATAGTAGATGATGGAGATACCTACTATGACTTTAAACCATTTAAAGAAGCGTCATGTACAGCACAATCTGTACTTATGGATGAGAATACTGAAACAGTGTTCCAATTCTTAACCTACACGAGGATTTAATATGAGAATACCCGATCACGCACAACGAATTATTGATGAGTCTAGTCAGCTTAATATTAAGCTTTCAAAATTACGTAAATTACTTAGTGACCCACAGCCACCATTTATTAATGATGAGCAATGGTCATTACTAATTGAACAGTCTGTCGTTATGACAGAGTACTCTAACATCCTTGATAAACGTATCATTGAAACCAAAGGAAGTAATAATGGGAATCACTAAAGAATTTCTAGAAGACCAAGTACAATCCATTAAGTATCACTACTTAACTAAGCGAATGACAGTATGTATCATCACTACTTCATGTGGTTTTGAGTTCTTAGGTAAGTCTGCTGGTGTAGATGAGGATAACTTTGATGCTGAAATTGGTCAGAAAATATCCTATGAGAATGCATTTAATTCTATGTGGGAACCTTATGGCCTTGCTATCAGACAATTAATGTACGAAGCAGGTACCTAAATGAGGTGGGAGACTAAGCAACAGTTACAGGGTACAACCTATCAACTAACTAGTCCTACCCATCTCTATATAGTATTCTTTGATAGCCTTGAGCGTATGTTCAAGGTTATTTATATAGAGAACTCTACTGGAAACGTAGGACATAAACTCTGGAGTACTAAACAACAGGCGGTAGATTGGGTAGAGAACGTTCATATACCTGCTAAGTAATTTTAATACCTGATACGAGTCTAATTATGAGGGAATTTAATAACGATCTAAAGTTAGCTTTAGGAAGCCAATTTAAAGATTTAAGAGAGGGTACAGGTCTTAGTAGACATAGAATGGCCCAAAGACTTGGTTACACTTACGCCAAACTAAGTATGAAGGAGACAGGAGTAACTCCTATCAATATAGATGATTTAATGATCTACGGTGATTATTTTAATGTTTATCCTTCTGACTTAATATCCATTGCTGAACAAACCATATTAAAAAGGAGATCTAGATGGTAGAACCAATAATTAATCAATCTATACCTATGTTTAGTCAACCAGACGTAGATAGTATTAACAATTTATACAAAGAATACTTTGAGGATTTAGATACTGAAGAAATCAAACACAGTCACTATTTTAAAGATGTCTCTAAACTAAAATTGATTGATGTTTACATGCTGGGTCATTTATTTAATGTACAGGATCACGGTACAGGCTGTCTAACCCACGCTCTTAAGAAGATAGTAGTAAGTGGTCAACGTGGTTATAAAGACCAGTCAAAGGACGTACAAGAAGCCATTGATACTCTAACTCGCTACCTAGCTATACTGAAGGAGATTGATCATGAAGATATTTAAATGGTTAAGAAATAAACCCATAAAAGTTAATGAAGCTAAATTCGTAGAGTCTCCTAAATCTAGTGTATCTGTTGGTAGTACCTGGGGCATTTATGGTATCAATAACAATAATCCTATTCTTATAGTAGATAAGGTTACTAACGGAATTATTGAAAGTACCAGTACCACTAAAGGTAATATGGGTAAAAAGGATACTCAGTTAGAAAAAGACTTTTTAAATTGTTTTGTTAGGATGTAAGTATGGATATTATAACTGGAGAATACTGGGTACAAAAGTCCTCAGATCACATCATTCAAATCAGCGACTTCTATGAAGGTAATGTTACTGTTCGGTCTGGATCAGAATACTCTCAATTATTAGAAATGGAATTTAGAAGGATCTTTCGTCATTTGGATAGCTCTGATATTAGACACTTTCATATCGTCTATAAGACAGACACTGGTACTGGTACCCTTACTCTTACCTCAGAAGGTATGTTTAGCCTAAGATCTTTGGTTCTTAATATAGAGACCTCTCTCAATGTTCGTAACCCTAATATCATGTCTTGGGTTGAACTATCACAAGATGATTACGAGGCATTCAACGATTAGTCAATTCCGCATCTGTGCGGGTTTGTGCTTTATTCCATAGTCATTAAGGACTCTTATGAATTACACCAATACAAGCAACATTGCATTACCGTTGGCTGTGTTCTTAGCCACTGATGGCTATGACCACGAAAACAATACCATATCAGCTACAAGTATTATGAAGTCTACCAGACAATATATACTTGGTTCCCGTGTTAATCAAAGTGAAGCATTTATTGATATTGCTTCTCTTATTGCCTCTAGACTAGGTACATCTATTCACAATGGTATTGAAGAATCTTGGAAGGGTAAAAACTTAGCTAAAACCTTACAAGCATTAGGTCAGCCTAAAAGAGTGTATGAAAATATTATTGTAAATCCTACACAAGAACTTGTGCATGCAGATCCTAGTGTTATTCCTGTTTACATGGAAATCCGTTCTTATATGGATATCTTAGGATATAGAATTTCAGGTAAGTTTGACTTTGTGGGTGGTGGTAAGGTGCAAGATTATAAGACTACCTCCTCTTGGAGTTACATTTACCAGACTAATAGAGAAAGTTTCATTATTCAGATGAGTATCTATAAGTTACTTAATCCAGATATTATTACCAAACCTACTGGCACCATTCATTATGTATTTATGGATTGGAGCAAGACCACCGCAGAGCGGACCAAAGATTATCCAGCCAGTCGTCTATTAAGTCAAGATTATCCACTCATGTCTGAGAAGGAAACTATGGCTTATCTAAAGGGTAAACTAAACGCCATTACCATGTATGATGCAACTCCTGAACCTGAGCTACCCCCCTGTAATGATGCTGAGTTATGGCGTAAAGAGGACACTTGGAAGTACTACGCTAATCCTCTTAAGATGGGTAAAAGTACTAAGAACTTTAAAAGTATGTCAGAAGCTCATACAAGATTTGCAAAAGATGGGGCCACAGGTATCGTCAAGTTCTTTCCTGGTAAAGTAGTCGCCTGTAATTATTGTCCAGCATTCGCTCTGTGTACCCAGAAGGATGCTTATATCGCAAGTGGAGAATTAATACTATGAGTTTAAAAGAAGTAGTAGATATGGACTACCATCCATTAAGTGAAAAATTAGTAAATATTCTACAAGTAAAAACCCAAAATAATAACCCACTGTTCTTTAGAGTTATCGTATCTTATTACTTAGCTCTAGTTGCCTCTCAAATGAGGGCTAACATCAAAGGGTGGGCAGGAAGGGGCACTATTCCCATTAATGTTTATGCGCTTGCCTTGAGCCCCTCAGGGACAGGTAAAGGCCATGCAGTTGGTTTAATAGAGGATGAAGTAATCAATACCTTCCGTAGTGTGTTTTTTGAACATACATTCCCTGTTAGTGCTGAGCAGCACTGTCAAGAAATGGCAGCAAAAAGAGCAGCCCGTAATGGTACTGATATAGACACAGAACTAATTAAATTAGGTAAAGACTTTCAATCTTTAGGTTCACTACTGTTTACATTTGATAGTGCATCTACTCCAGCTATTAAGCAGATGCGCCAGAAAGTCTTAATGGCCAATGCTGGTTCTATTAATCTACAGATTGATGAAATTGGTGCCAACTTTACTCAGTCTATTGAAGCTCTTACTTCTTACTTAGAGCTCTATGATAAAGGTAAGATTAAAGACAAACTGATTAAATCTAATTCTGACAACACTCGCTTTGAAGCTATTGAAGGATCAACTCCTGCTAATATGATGATGTTTGGTACAGCGTCTAAACTTTTAGATGGTGACCGTACAGAAGGTATGTTTATTGAAATGTTAGAAATGGGTTATGCCAGACGTTGCTTATTCTCTTTTACTGAAAAGATTACTAAGGCAGATCCATTAACCTTAGACGATCTCTATGATGATCTATTCAACGACACTCAAGATGATTGTCTTGAAGAGATTAGTGAACAGTTTGGCTTATTAGCAGACCTATCACTAATGAATCTTTCCCTTGAGATTAAGAAGTCTTCTATTATGTATCTCTTGGAATACAAGCTTAATTGCGAGAAGCGAGCCAAGGAATTTACTGATAGCCAAAGCATCCAAAGATCTGAAATGCAGCATAGGTACTTCAAGGTACTTAAATTAGCAGGGGCTTATGCCTTTGTAGATAGTGCTACTGAGATATCTATCACTGAGTTAGAATATGCTATTAAGCTTGTAGAAGATTCAGGTGAAGCTTTTGCAGAACTAATGAAACCTCAACGTCCTTATGAAAAATTAGCTCGTTACCTAGCTAATAGTCCTGAAGAGATTACCCTACCTGATTTGGATCAAGACTTACCTTACTTCAAGGGAAGCATTGGACAGAAAGACTATCTTATTCAGATGGCTACAGCTTGGGGCTATAAGAATGGTATTGTCATTAAGAAGTTATACTCTGATGGTGTACTATTCCTACATGCTGATGCAGTCATTGAGACTGACTTAGATGAGATGATCATTTCCTATTCTGATAATGATATTGCTAAAGGATTTAAACCACACAGAGTTAAGTTTGATAAATTACCTAACTTATTTAAACAAGATAAATTCCATTGGGTAAACCATCATCTTAAGGATGAGTATCGTAACGAAGTAAATGCTATCAAGGGATTCAATCTCTTAGTACTAGACGTAGATGGTGGTGTATCTCTATCTACTGCTATGATGCTACTGAAAGACTATAAGGCTATCTATTACACTACTAAACGTCATCAAGTTACTGACGATAATGGTAGTGCCAGTGATAGGTTTAGAATTGTTTTACCAATGAACTACTCTCTTCCTATGAGTGCTGAAGATTATAAGAAGTTTTATAATAATATCATTCAAGAAATGCCTTTCCCAGTGGATACTGCTACAGATCAACGCAGTAGAAAGTGGTTAACCAACTCTAATACTAAAGTCCACATAACAGATGGTTTGCTCTTTGACGTTCTGCCATTTATACCAGAAACAGTTAAAAATGAGGATCGTGAGAAGAGACAACTAGAGCAGGGAGATCTTGATAACCTAGAACGTTGGGTTATTAATAATACAGGTGATGGTAACAGGAATAATATGTTACTTAGATTCTGTATGATTCTTATGGATGCTGGTTTAAGTTATGACCGTATTAGAGAGAGGACTATTGCTCTTAACGATAAACTACCTGATAAGTTAGGTGAGTTAGAAATGGCCCAAAGCATCTTTCATACACTAGCACAAAGAATGGTGAAAGCTGGTAAGGATGTTTAATATATAATAGTGGGGCACTCGTGCCCTTTTTTGGTTTTAATTTGAAGGAGTTTATATGTCAAAAGACCATGTAGTATTAATATGTGGAGAAAGTAAATCTGGTAAAAGTGCATCAATGCGTAATCTTAAAAACGTATTAGTAGCTAATTGTGAAGCAGGTAAATCTCTACCTTTTAAAGCTGATAACTTTAAGAATCTTACTATCACTAATCCTAAACAAATGGAACAATTCTTTAACCATTACTCAGATAGTGATGAGTACGATCTAGCAGTAGTAGATGGTATGAATTACCTTTTTGATATGTATGAATCTATATTCATTCTTCCTGCTGCTGATTCACGAGGCGAGTGGGGAGGATATAAAGAATATATTAAAAATATGATGCAACAAGATGTAGCAGCATTAACTAAACCAATAGTATTCTTAGCACATGCTTACTCACTCTATAATGAGACAGCAATGGTAATGGAAACTAGTGTGCCAGTTAGTGGCGCAACTAAGAAGAACGGTATTGAATCATATTTTACCTCTGTAATTATGGCTAAGAAATTACCCATATCTGCTCTAGAAGGTTATGAGAATGACTTATTAATAATTACTGATAGAGAAAGAAAGCTAGAATATAAACATGTATTTCAAACCATGGTTACAGTAGATACAGTTAATACCCGTATCAGTACCCCTATGGGCATGTTTACTGATGAGGAGACTTACATTGATAATGATATCGCTGTACTACTAAAGCGCATGGATGAGTATTATGCCTAAACCAACGCAAAAGGAACTCAAGGAGTTCCTTAGCTATGACCCTCTTACTGGTGAGTTACACTGGATTAAGAAGGCAGGCAATAGTACTATTATTGGTAGTAGAGCTGGTGGTTTAACCAATAGAGGTTACAGACGCTTAATGTTTAAAGGTAAACAGTATCAAGAACATCATATAGTATGGTGTTGGGTACATGGCTCATTTCCACCCAATCAGATTGACCATGACGACCAAGTACGTTACAACAATAGGATATCTAATCTTAAGTCAGTTACTAAAGGTCAGAACGCTAGAAATAGGGCCAGACGAGAGAACCATCTAAGTGAAGCAGGTATCTGGTACTGCAAACGTAGGAAGAGATACATCGCTGAAATAACGTTTGAGGGTGAAAAGATCTATCAAAAATCCTTTGAAGATATAAAGGATGCAATACAAGAACGAGCAGTTGAGTCTAAAAGACTTGGCTTTAATGATAATCATGGTAAATCAAACAATTCAAATAGGAAATTTTATGACTAGTTTATTAGCAGGTATTAAACAAGCAGACAAAGTAGAAGAAACCATTGATACAGTAGGTGGTAGTAAGTTTGGACCTGTTGAGTCAGGTATCTATGCAGCTACTATTGAGTATGCTTATCTTAAACCTACTGCTGGTGGTTCTCTAGGTATGCACATGGAGTTCAAACTAGACGATGGATCTGTCTATCGTGAATCTATCTACCTTACTAAACGTACAGGTGAAAACTTCTATGTAGATAAAGAAGACTCTAGTAAGAAGCATTTCTTACCGGGATACATTACCGCAGATTCTATTGCATTGCTTGGTGCTCAAAAAAGTATTAGTGAGATGGATACCTCAGATAAGATCATTAAACTTTATGACTTTGACCAGAAAAAAGAGATTCCTACTACTGTACCTATGCTTACTTCTTTGATCGGTAAAACCGTTAAACTAGGTATTATCAAACGTCTTGAAGATAAACAAGTAAAATCTGATGAAGTAGATAAGAATGGTAAGCCAGTCTATAAAAAGAATGGTGAAACACGTATCGTCAATGAGACTGATAAAGTCTTTCATCCAACTAACAATATGACTGTTCCTGAGCTACGTGCTAAATCTACAGAAGCAACTTTCTATGATTCATGGAAAGACCGTTGGGATGGTAAGGTAGATGATAAATCTACTGGTACTGGTGGATCAACCCCAGCAGGTAAAGCTAAACCTGAAGTGTCTAGTCTATTCAAGTAGTCTTACACTTAATATTGATAGAGAGCTTTGGGAAACCTTAGCTTTTTTTAATGGGTAATATACATGTTAAAAATAATCTCTATGGATCCTAGTTTACGTAATTGGGCTGTAGTATCTGCTACCTTAATTGATAATGTATTAAAGATTCATACAACTACTATTATTAAGACAGCAAACCATCCAATTAAATCAACTAAACAGAGTGTGTCTGATATTAATGCAGCATCTCTCCTCTATAAGAGTTTATTACCATATATAAAAGAAGCTGACGTTATATGTATTGAAGTACCTCATGGCTCTCAGTCATCCAGGGCCATGGCTTCTTATGCTATCTGTGTCTCTCTTATAGGCGCATTGCAACATACTAATCCTAATATGGTATATGTATCAGCAAATGACGTTAAGAAGGTTGTACGGACTGATAAGGACCATAAACCAACTAAGAAAGAAGTTATTCAGTGGGTTAGGGATAAACATCCTGAAGCTCCATTACCTAATACCCTCTCAGCAGAGCATCCATGTGATGCTATTGTAGCTATATATGCTGCTATGGAAACCAAACAATTCAAGGAATATATTAATGCAAATTCAACTAAATGAAGCAGAATTAGAAGTAGCCGTAACCCTATACTTGAATGCCCAAGGTATGAACCTTAAGAATAAGTCACTAGACTTTAACTTTGAAGGTGAGTGTACTATGGACATTAAAGCAGATGATAGCGTAGATACTCCTAAACCTAAACGGACACGCAAGAAAGCAGCCCCTAAGAAGGCTGAGAAGGGACCTGACCCAGTTGTAGCTAAAGAGCCTGAAGTAGCTGTAGAGGAGGTTGTAGAGGCTCTGGAAGAACAGACTAAACCAGTATCTAAAGATCAAGAAGATCTGTTCCCAGAAGCTGATACCAAAGTAGAGGAGGAGGCTCCTAAGAATGACAATTCAATCTTCTCTTAAAACAGTAAAGATTGTAGCAATTATCATAACCTCTGTGCTACTAGCAATAGTGGCACTCTTGGTATTGCGAATCGTAGCTGTATTCATGGGACTCTTAGGTATACTATGGTTTACTTATTATTCACTAACTAACAAACCTAAAAAGGAGTAATTATGAAAGTAGGTATATTTGGACTAGTATTTATTGTTTTCTTAGTACTTAAGCTTACAGGATATATTGCTTGGTCATGGTTATGGGTAACTTCTCCTCTATGGATTGGGCTCTTACTGGCTTTTCTATTATTTGTAGCTATTGTAATAATTAATGATTGATGGTGTATTGTTATTTTTGTCCTTATATTAATTAAGGTATATATTGTAGATCAATTAATTATAGGTTGTTTGTTTTGACTAAACTATTAACTGTATTACTATTATTGTTTTCAACAAGTGCTATAGGAGCAACTACTTCTTGGTATGGTAGAGCCATTGATCTATCCAGAGCAGCTAATAAACGTATTAGCTGTGGTTTATGTAAAGTAACTATTAAGGTTCTAAAATAATTAATGACACATAGTTAATCTGTGCTAGTATTCAAACTTCTTTAATGGAAAGGATATATACTATGCAACTTAAAGAAGTACTAGCTGCTGTAATTGGTTTAGATGGTATGATTGCCCGTGAGACTGAACGCCTACAAATGGTTCGTGACAATGAGAAGCTTGATGATCCATCTAAGTTACCTGTAGCACATGTTAAGCGTCAATCTCCACCAACACCCCACATGATTACCATGTCTGCTGAATTGTTAGCTCGTAATGCAGCTTTAAAGGCTATTGGTAAATGTGATAATATTGCTGATGAAACCAATGCTCTAGCAAACATTGCTGAAGCAGAAGGTAAGGTTTATGAAGCAGATGCAAGCACCTCTGACAAGGAGCCTACTAAGAAAGCTTCTAAATGAAATCTATTTAGTAAAGTCTAAGTAGGTTGGTGTAAGATGAGTTCCCCTAATCAGGGATTAACAGCGTAAAGTGACCCACAAACCTGTAAAACGATAAGAGTTGCACTCATTTTAAGACCCTCAGTTTTTCTCTATTTATCTGGCTAAACCAAAATAGTTCATTATGTGCCTATAGCTCAATAGTAGAGCACCCTGCTCATAACAGGGAGGATTTGGGAGCGTAACCCTTTGGGCGCACCACTTAAGCAGTACCAGTTTTGATATGCATAGGTTATGGTTTGGTCACTTGAATCCTTGTAAGCCATATCAAATTCATTAAGTCTTGTTAGCTCAGTTGGATAGAGCAATGGTTTTCTAAACCATGGGTCGCAAGTTCAAGTCTTGCACAGGACACCATTTTAATAATTGCCCACTTTAATAGTGGGCTTCTTTTTGTCTAAAGGAAAATCATTATGAGTATTAGATTGAACAAACACCATAAAGAAACTATTGCACAGAATGCTCGTAAGTTGTCACCACTAAATGCACAACTTGATCAAGTATTTAAAGCTCGTAAAGTACTAGCTGAGAGTATACGTGTTGAATCTCTTGGTGGTCTTAAGAAGACTAAAGAGTATGATGATATTGCTAAGGACAGGCTTCTACAACGTGATAAGCTACCTTATAACTTACTTAGTCATAGTACTGGTATTAATATGGCTAGCCGTATGTACGTTGGACTATCAAAAACAGAGCGTAGATACTGTCTAAATTTTGAAGATATCCGTGTAGCTATTAAAGGTACCCGTGATTTAACTACTGGATCTCGTTATTATGATCCACTCATTAAATCTATAGAAATAGAGGATAAAATTAGAGAGGAATTAATAGAATTAGAACAGAGTGTATACGCTAGTATTTCAGGTATTACCACTTTAAAGAAACTATTAGAAACTTGGCCTGAAGTGGTTGAACTACTACCTAGTGATATCACACAACAACCTGTGCGTTTACCAGCATTACGTACAGACAATCTTAATAAGTTAATTGGTTTACCTACAAAGAAAGCGTCAGGAACATAGTATAAAAAAGACCACTCAATTGAGTGGTCTTATCTAATCATTATACCATTTCAATCTCACTTATATTAATAAAAATCTCCAATTAAGGGGTTTATAGCTATGCACTTCATTTACTGCGATTAATAACTTAAAGCGCCAGTGCTTGAGACCACATAGCATCTAGCTGCTCGTTAGTTAACCCGAGTAGTGCGCTCATGTAAGAGACACTCGTGCTTGTACGCACAAAAGCTGTCGCTTCGGTGTACTCAATTTCAATACGAGCTTTTAATGCTGCGTCTTTAATATTTGATATCGCTGTTTCGATAACAGTAAGCAAGTCGTTCTCCATCAGAATGAGTTTGAACTGTCTACGAGTTAGCGCTCGTAAGTAACCATCGCTATTAAAAGATAATCCTAGCAACGCTTTTTGTTCACGTCCCCAGGCTCGACACTCTTCAACATAGTTTGCATAAATACTAAATGATTCTGATGACGAGCTGCGTATCTCTTTAAGCTCGTCAGTGATACTGTATTTCTCTGCAATCATGTCGCGAACACGCTGGTCTATTAGCCAGACATGAGGTGAGTGCTCGCTGATTAAATCGCGTAGTGCATCAGTCATCACAGCCGATGCTAGTGTATC
>LV_Brine_h2_0102DRAFT_1000624_pt1 | contig 11928 bp, 17 predicted proteins | sample LakVidmifraction_3_FD_10600 | JGI IMG/M metagenome (IMG submission 10600)
ATAGACTTTACAGTTTGTACACCATCCAAGGCATCAAGCAAAACAAATAAATCAGGTAATATAATGGGTTGATTAATTTGCCATCTATCCTTATTAAAGTACGCTATTAAAGATTGTATGCAAGTTTGTAGTACTGCATTATTATTAAAATTAGGGTAAGTTACAATTTCAAAATTAATATCAAAATTAATAATATAAGCGTTCTTGATTGATAAAGAATCCCCTATCATTCTATATTGATTTAAATATGTTTTAATATTTTGTTTTATAGTATCAGAAGCAGTTGTTAGTTTTCCACTTGAATCCGTAGATAATACATAAATATCTAATGTCGTATTACTATTATCTTTCCTTTCCCCATTCCCATTGGTGGGTTTTAGAGCATAAGCCTTAGTAACTTTACCATATTTAGATGGTAAACTTAGAGTTCTAACCAAATAATCATCTGCCGTTACATTTCTCAATTGGGTAGAAAAGTTAGATATAGAATTTTGTCTTATTTCTTCAATTGTATCCCCATCTTGACCTCCGCTAGCGGCTATAGGATTATTAGTAGCAAAAGAACTAAATATATATTGAGCTATAGTTGAGTCTAAATTACTATTAAGAAATGTAACATTATTATTTCCGGTTGTTGGACTAGTTAAAGTATTAGACAATATATTAGATCTAACTCCACCCCCTGAATAATATCTTATGGTTAAAGTAGTATTAGTAGGTGAAACACCATAGGTATTTGTAAATATAAAGTTGGTAGGACTATATGCTGTTGTTAATTTGCTTTCTTCAAAAGGTAATCCTAAACCTACATTAAAGGGGTTGGGTGTGATCTCTTCAGTTGTACTTAAAGGTGAACCTGATCCAAATTGTATTTGTAGTTGGTTTTGAGTTAAAAAACGAGTTGCAAATCTATTTTGTACTTGTTTTAGTTGTAAAATATAGGGAGCATCATCACTATTTACATAATTATTAGGATCATTTATGTTGGTATTTTTAATACCATCAAAAACCATTTCTTGACCTAAATAATCTACTTCATACCATCTATTACCCTCAGTATCAAATATATCAATAATTCCTGCTATCGAATTATCATCAAGAATAACAGTATTAAAAGCTTGAGGTGCTCCAAAACTAAAAGATTGAGCTTTGATTGCCCCCGAAAATGCCTTTCTAGTCTTTTTTAATAAATAATATGTAGGATTACCGTTTGAAGTTTGTGAGATCGTAATTTCTGTTGGATCCATAGAACTAGATACTGTAAAATCTATTGGACTTTCAATAGTAAAAGTGACAGGAGATCCTGAGGTTGTATTTACTTGAGTGTTAGAATTAACATATAGGGCATAATCAAAATCCGGTATATATAGGGAACCAGATAGTTTTGATGGGATTTGTTGATATACATCAATTAAGGTATGGGCTAGTCCTGTGGCTCTAGGTTTGTATCCATACATGTAGGCCATATCATATAAATTATCCTGCTGCCTAGCATATTGTAAATAATTTTCTTGGATTTGATTATCTAAATAAAAAGATAATACATCACCTACATACGCTGCCTGTTCCATGAACATCATTCCCGGTGATGTTTCAGTAAAATCAGTATAGGTTGTAGGAAAATAGGTCTGTGAGTAATTTATTAACTGACTTCTCATCTCTGAAAAGTCTTTATTTATATAATTTATATTTCTCTTGATAGCCATTATTTATTGAAAATTTAAATTTAAAGTATCGGTTATACCTGTATTTGATATACTATAAAATATTTCTACTGTTATATTATTATTATCAGAGTTGGATAAAACATTTAAATTATTAACTATTATATTAGGAAAATAATCTGATATCTTTTGTTGTATGTCTTCCTTTAAAAATTCTAAAGTGTTAGATGTAATTTGTTGGAAAATAAATCTCCTTAAACCACCCCCAAATTCAGGATTGCCTGGTCTTTCTCCAGGGTTTGTTAAAAAGAAATTTATTAAATTATTTTTTACGGCATCTTTACTTAGATAATTTGGAGTAAATACCCCACCCTCATTAAAGGGTAAATTAACACCAATACCAACTCTGGGTCTAGTGTCATTGGGTGAAATTTGCTGTGCCCCGAATGCCATTTATTTATATTTTACCTTTCATTAAACCCATAATCATATCCATTCCTACTTCACCTTGAGGTAAAGAACCATTAGGTGATGAAGTATCCATATTACCCGATAATTGTAGAGGTTGACCTACATTACCTGAATTTAAAGATAAAGCTGTTTCTCCTAGAATGTTTCTATACGATTCTCTTAATTCCTCCGAGGTTCTTGAAATCATAGAGGGAGAGGATGGAATTGGGTTTTCTATATGGGGTTGTGGTGATTTAAAGTTATTTTCATATATAGTATGTTTAGGGACTCTAATAGCCTCCAAAAGAATTTCTTTCATTTCTTCTCGGATTGCTTCTTTTACTGCATCCTTCATAATGTTTTTTAATTCACTTAGTTTCATATTAAAAAATGTTTATTATAAATATTAAATTAATCAGCTTTTAAATTATTATTTTGTATATAAAAGGCTAGTTCATCTATTAAAATTTGAGGATCAGCACTAAATGAAGGCTCTCCTTTTAATATAACTATACCTGATGAGTTTTTAGCTATTGCTTGACGAGAATAAAGTGTACCCTCACCATAATTTTGTTTACTTTTTTCATCTGCAACAACTTCAAGTTTAAATCCGTTTACTATGTTAGATTGAGGTTCACCTTCTAATGTTTGCCCTTCGGCTAAAGCTAGTAGTTCGGAGTTTATTTCATCCATAGGAATACCTTGAGATATAGTACATTTTTGAATTAATTCATCTATTTTTTTTAAATATAATAAAATTAAAATTAAAGATACTATTAAAAATATTAAACTAATAATTAAGGCTTTTCTTAATTCTTTAAAGGTTCCCGAAAGATCTCCAAGTAAACTTTTTACATCTTCTAGCTGTGAAATTACAGAGAATGGGACTCCCACTCCTGGAGGGAGAAACAGGGAAAGGTAAAGATGAAATTGTTATTTTTCCGGCTACAAATTTTTTACTTAAAAATAAAAATAAACCGGCAAATACGGTATTTACAATGATAACTCCCCATATTTGATTAAGTTGTCGAACAATAGAGTTTCGCCGTTTAATTATTTCCTTTAACACAGAATCACTGGGGCATTTGGCTTGGTTTAGTTGGGTTAATTTGGCTATACCAAATAAAATCATTAACCCAAATGCTAAGGGAAATAATCGTTCTTGGATAACATTAGCAAAACCTAAAACTCTATTTTTTGAAGCAATTAATGTTTTCTCAGCAATATTTGAACTAAGTTCCATAACTTTACTAGATATGTTATTTAGTTGTTTTTTAATTTTAGCAGTTTCAATTTCCGCTGCCTTATTTATATTTAATAAACTTTTTATAGGCAATATTTGTAATACCTCACCGTTTTGGGATATAATAGTTTGTTCTGCGGGGGCGTATCCCTCTAAAGTATAAATTACTCTAGTTTGAAGTAAAACTTTATTATTTAAGTTAGGTAATACAACGGTACTAAATCTTAGTGAATATTCACCATTAACATCAGTTTTAAGTTCTTTATTTCCATTTTTATCATATTCATATTTAAACTCTTCAACTTCGGTTACTATATTAGTTTGAGGATCTTTAACTTTCTTAATATTTTTTACCAATTTTACAGGATATAAACCTAAAAATACCTCAACCTTAACACCGGGTATAGGCTCGTTAGTTTGTTGGTCAAAAACTCTACCTTTAGTTGAAAATGTAGCTATCTGAGGTTTATTTCTATTATATGTCTCCTTAATTAATTGGGGATTATTTGTAAAAACTTCAATATTTTCTTTAACACCGGCCGATTGAGCTAGTAACTTCTTCCCCTGTGGAGTATTTGTAAGAAACTGTTGACCTAAGTCTAATAATAATTTTTCATCCCCCATTTTTATGAAGTTTTTACATTATTGGATACTAAACCTGGAAGGGTTTTCTGTATATTGATTATGGATTGTTTAACGAATACACTTTGAGCACCTGCAATCGGAATTTGAGATTCTTTATTTAAGGCATCCACTAATAAATTTAAATTATCTAATAAAATATTAAATTGCTCCATAAAAGAAGTACCTAAAATTACACCTTCTTTTGCCTCTTTTTTACCTAATGAAACAATTCCTTTTTCAGAAAGTAAATTTACATTTCCATTTTTGGATTTTATCCCTACATCCTCAATAGATTCAGCAATAAAAGACTTAGCAGAAGAAAATATTATACTATCTAGATTAGTATTAAATAATAATCTGTTAGAATTAAGTATTACTTGGGGGTTATTATATGCCTTAGGTGATATGGGGGTATTTTTTACTAAATCACTAAATGGAACAGTACTAGCTTCTCCTATATTACTCTTAGCGGTAGCTATATTGATAGGGATTTGTTGGGTAGAAGTTAAATATATTGAAGATAAATCTTTATTTATATCTTCTGTTATGGGTATAAATCCTTCAATATTTGTTTGTGAGGGCTGACCGTTCCTCAAAATAGTGATTGGACTACCCCCATCTCCTGAAGTCGACCAAGTATTGGGTATACCTCCAGTTTGAGAAGTATTACCTAATCTAATACTATTTCCAAATCTTCCTTCTAATATATTATCACCCGCATAGGGTAAAATAGGGTGTATATTAGATTTTTCAATAAATGTACCCCCACTATTTCCGTTAAAATCTAAAGAAATTGTTGTAGGAGTTATTTTTCGAGTACTTCCACTTTGGATTTCTAAATAATTTTTATTTTGGGAAGGAGAAACTGAGGGGGTAGAATCGTAAATGTTAGGGTAGGCATTATGGTGCTGTGAGCTCCACAATGAAATGGGATTTAAATAATAATACATTTTTTCCCCTGTAGCTTGGGATTCTCCGGTTGTTGGTAATTGAAATAATAAAACATTTTCATTTACTAAAGGATAATTTTTTAAGTTAGGTAGTAAAGGTTTTGCAATATTAAGTTTATTATAGCCAGATGATGTTCGGGGATTGACTCCTGATTTAGTAGTTATCCATGAAATAGTACCTATACCATTCCAACCCCCAACTGAATTAAATAAAGTTGAATTTGAATTTAAAGAAATATCTGCTACCCTACCAACCGTAATCATATCCTCTAGATTATTTATTCTAGAGGTGGAATTTGAAGTATTTTGGGATTGATTATTTATATAGGCAATTCCTACTTTTGACATTTTTAAGGTTTTTTGTCAGGGGTTATATTTAATTTTTCTAATTCTTCAAGTAATTGTTTTTTCTCAGCTTCAGAAATACCATATGAATCATCATTCCCCTCGTTATTATTTACAACTCGTTGAATAATAGTAGCCATCTTAATTAGTTGTTCATCATTACGTACTCCTATTTCTAGGTATTCTTTAATTAAAGGTACAATTAATGTAGCATCCCCTATATCAGATATAAGGGGTTTTAGTTCTGAAATTAGTCCCGAGATTTGAGATTCTTTCTTTTTTTGATTATTATATATTTCGCTTAAAATATCAGAAAATTTCTTTTTTCCAAAGATAACGCTGTCTAATGCACCCATAATATAGTATTTTATTATAAATATTAATATTAAAGAGAATTAAAATTTACAATAGCCATAATCTAGATAAAATACATATTGAGATTTAAATAAATCATATAAAGTATCTGCTATTTTAGTAATTTTAGGAGTTTTTACATCTATAATTTCTCGAATGTATATGTAAAGAGCCTTTTTATTAAAAATTTCAATATGTTCTCTATTACGAAATAATTCTAAAATTGCATCCGCTATAGCAGCGTCATTTTTTTTCGGAAATAAAGTAAATATATTTTGGGTGGAATAATTAACAAATAATTCTATATATTCACTTAACTCATCATTTTCTTTTCCTAATTCACCCATTTGATATGAATGGTTAGATCCATCTTGAGTTAATATATCAACATCTACTTTAGTAACTTTTTTAGAGTAAATTTTAGTATTATGTAATATTAACCATCGTTTAACTATAGTACCAAAATAGGAATATGCTTTAGCTCCCTTAAGGGGATCAAACAAATGTATTTTTGATAAGAGAAAGGTTATTATCTCATGTTGTAGGTGTTCTAATTCATCTACTTCGGTGTGGTAAAATTTAAAAGTATGAATTATATTTTGAGTTAATTTGAAGAAGGCATAATGTACTCCATCTATTGTATCTGGGTTATTTTCCCAATCTACTCCTAATTCATATATTTTACTACGAATAGAGGGATCAGAAGTATTATTGTAAAGTACAATAGCATCTTCTGTTAATTGGGTAAAATAATTTTTACTTTTTGGTCTTCTTTTCTTTACTACCATTAAGATTGAGGGAATTTAAATTTTGATATACTTTCTTGGATAATCTTTACTTGATCAAAAAACCAACCAATTTCATCATCACTCTTAAAGGACTCTTTAAGATCAATTTCTTTTAGTTTTACATCGGATAATTCGATTTGAGTACTTAACTCCTTAAGGTGAAAATCATACCTTTCAATAATTTCCTCAAGTTTTTCTACTTTACGTAAAAGATTAATGGTCGTATATCCTAAGACTACGACCAAAATACAGGTAAGAATTAATATTGTTTCTAACATCATATTGAATCTAACATACTTTTTAATCCGGGGCTGGAGATTGAATTAAGTGCCCGGGATTTAGTACTGGGTTTTGAATTAACCCCCAAGGTATGACCCTGAGTTGTGACAGGCACTCTATTTTGGACTTCTCCTCTAAATTTAGGTAACCATTCAGTTTCAAATTCAACTCTGGCTGCTAACATATCTGCCTGATGTAAAATTAATGGTAAAGAATTTCTGAATTTTTGTTCAACAGCATATCCCATAAGATATTTTTTATTACCTTCATCATACAACCCATCATGTGTCTGGATTGCTATCATTTCATTAAATGTGTACTTAATATTATTGGATTGAAGTAGAAATAATCCACGGTCTGGAACCGAGGCAAATGCCAATTTAGTATTAAAAGTATAATCCTCACCCAATTTTTCTTTTCGCCATTGATCTGTCTGGGGTATATAAGACTCATGTTCATCATCTCCTAATTTACCTAAATCATGATTAATGGCTGAAAATACTAATTCTTCTTGGGTAAATAATGACATATCAGATCCAAAATGTTCCCATACTTTATATAATTGTAAAGAAGCATCAACAACACGATTTACATGTTCTACATACCCTCCAGGAAACGAGTTATGATATTCTTTTTTATGAGATGCCGGCATTAAAGTAATGCGATCTTCATACTTTTTATAGAAAAGTAACAATTGTTTCTGTCTTTCTCCGGTAATGTAAGTTTTGATATTTTGGTTAAATACTTCCCAATTACCTAAAATTTGTTCTGCTGTGAGATTCATAACTTTAATTTTTAATTTATTTTAATTGTATTGTTGTGGTTCGTTATCAAGTTGAGATTTAATATCCTCAATTATATCTTCTCCGTTTTCAATTTGTTTTATAAATTCCTCAACGGGTTCCGATCTATTAACTAAATGTTTAAGTATTGATAATGTACCTTCTAATTTCTCTAATCTTTTAATAATGTAGTCTTTGTTTTTCATGTTTATGTTTTAATGTTTCAACCCTGTTTCTATCTCTCGTTTCCCTCCCCCATTTCCATCCCCCTATTCCCTAAATCTGTAATTCAAAGGTACGGAAAAAAAATTAAGTATCCAAATTATTTTTTTAAATCCTTTGTTTTTTCTTTTAAAATTAAGATTTTATGTAAAAAAGAACATTTCTCATATTGTTCTATATCCTCTCTTTGAAAGAAATTCATAGCCAATTTCAGAGCACTTACCAATGGTATAGTTTGGAAATGTTCAATTGCCTCTAAGTGATTAGTATTCTCTAAATCTATTTGATTTATGTAAAAATATGCCCTATTAAAGATAGTAAAATCTGAGGATAATTTAGTTTGATCTTCATCATATTCTTGATCAACCGTCTTCAGAAAATTTTTTAACTTTCTATGGAATATTATGTGATTAGAAATTAATTTAATAAACATTCCTATTTTGGTAAATGGTTCTTCCTTTAAAGAAACTTGTAATTCTTCTAAGGTGATTTTATCAAATTCAAATAGATCAAATATTTTATCTTTATCTAACACAATTAATTAAAATAAGTTTTTATGTATAAATATATATTAGGGTTATAATATCTCCAAATAATTTTAATTTTTTCTTACATAAAACAATACTCCCCACACACCCCAGAATTTAAATTTAATAATTTCTTTCAAAAAATTTATCAAAAAATACTTTTATAAAAAAAACAACCATTAAAGGGAAAAATAAAGCATTAATTACTCTAAGCTCAGTAGTTAATTTTCCTTCTGTTAATTCAAATACCCATTCTATAAATAAAACCCATACTAGCAAAATTGAAAGATAGATTACCATTGTGTATAATTTTTACCGATTAATAATATTGTTTTTTTTGCTTCTTCTAAATCTATATGAAAAAATTCTCTTTGTTTATTAATACGATATTTTTCTAATGCTTTATGAATTTCATGTTCCAATTGTTCCCCATTAAAACATTTAAAAGCCCAAGCAACGGTATATGGGAGTGCAACTCCGGTAGCACTAGATATCTGTTTAGCCCTCTCATCGGGGGTTAGTTTAGTATATCCAATTTTTAGTACCCCGGGTTGAGTTTGATTTTCTAAAATATAAACCCACTGGTCCCCTTCACCTCTATTAATAAATAAATTTTTTTTTCTAGAAGTATAATATGTTACATCTTCAAAACCATCACCTCCTAAAGATGGAGAAATTGTAAAGTAAGAGGCCATAGCTACACTCATATCTGAGTAGTTTTCTTTCAAGGGGAGAAATTCTTCTGCTTCTTGTAGTGATATACGTTTCATTTGAAGATAATTTTAAATTCTTTATTTACAATAACTCTTTCTCCTATATCACTATTAAACATAGTACTAACTAATACTTTAGCAGTATCCCCTACCATCTCATTATCCAGGAAAATTTGTTGTTTTGGTGTATAATTATACTTACTATAGGTACCAATTAGAGTAGAAGAATAGGGACAATTTAAACATTGATTTTTATTTATTTGATATCCTACTATGTTAAGAGGTGGATGAATCTGTGCCATATTTTGTATGGTATACGTTAGATTACCAACGGGAATGGGATTTATATAACCTCCACCGGTAAAAAATCCTAACACGTTGTATAATGGAACTGTAAATCTTATGCTATTTATCCAAACCCAATAATTTGAATCAAATGTGGTTTCTACTAATGGTACTCCATTTATAACATAGTGGGGGTCTAATTTATCTAATTTACCTTTTATAGTAAAATATTTTAAACCATTATATTTTACATGCCAAAACCCATTCCCATCTTTATAAACCCCAGGTGAAACCAAAGGATCAATTTCAAAAAAACTATCACAATTCCCGTCTATACAAGGATAGGGTTTTGATAATTCCTCGGGGCTACAACCCCCGAGGAAAAGAACTAATAATATATAAATAAATTTTTTCATTATGATACTAATTCTAGAGCTTTAGAAAATAATTTTTTATTCATGTCAATATCTTGTTTAAAATTTTTAATTTTACGAGATTGACGAACTTTTCCTCTTAAGGTACTATATTGGAATTTACCTCCCATTATGTTTTCTTGTATTCTATTAAATACCACCCATAAATCATTACCTCTATCTTCATCTCGATTTATTTCCAAAACATTTTCTATAGAATTCTCATCTATTTTATTATCTGTTCCTTCTAATCTAATTTCAAGTAAAGATTTAGCTAACGATAGTATTTCTTCTTCTTCTAACTGCAAAGATTTCATACTATTTATAGATTCAACAGTTAAAGGTAATCTTTCGATCATATCTCTAATAGTTACTTGTAGTGATTCAAAATCATAACCCATATGGCGAATTTTAAAATCACTAAATTGTTCTGTAGAAATTACTAATCCATTTTCACAAATCATTCTAAATAAACCAGCAGTAAAATTAAATGCATTTTTTCCATCATGAGAATTAGTAAGTAAAATTTGAGGAAAAACTGTATCACCGTCAAGCCCCGCAATAGAAACTTCAGGATTTCTAAAGACAACTAAATGTTTTTGGTACCCTACATTTTTACGAGCCTTAACTTCTTTAGCATCAACAACACCCCAACCTAATAATTCCATATCCCTAATTATTCTGTCTGTAGGAATGTGAGTATATTTATCCGAAGTTCCAGCAGAACCCTTTGGGGTAAAAATACTAGGAGTTGATACTCTTAATTCATTTAAACTTTTAAACTCAGTAGATTGTAAATTTATCATAACTTTTATTTTTGAAATTTGTAACCGCTCGAACCTTTCGAACCCGTAAATATACGAAATATTACTCGGGAAACCACGTCTCTTGCGCATTATTGTTGATAAATTTAAATAAAAATTTTAAGTAGGAATGTTAGAGGGTATGGTAGTAAAAATAAAGTAGAACTACCATACCATAACATAAATTTTTCCCTTTTAATAAGTTTGAAGTCTTACTAATACATTAGGAATACTACCAACATCTAGAATTTAATATAGAAGCACTAGAAGTTCCTGAAGTATAAGGTGTCCCAGCATAAGCCATTGTCCCCAAAGTAACCGATAAAAACCAAGTTTTAGTTGAAGGTATTCAACCTATTGTAATAAAATTTAACAACAGGTTTAAAATAGAATTACAAATTATGAATTTTGATAAAAACGATAAATACAGAGTAACTTGGACTTTAAATTAGGTCCAAGTTCCGCCTCCTAATAATTCTGTTCTTGTTTTCATAATGCTCTTTTTAAGTTGTACAAATATACAACAAATTTTATTCCAAATCATATTTTTTATTGTTTGATTTTATTTTTATTTATAAATTCCCTAATCCCCCTCCTTAATTCAGCGTCATAATTATTATAACATTCTACATATTGATTTATCAACCCTAAGTTTGTTTAATTAAATACTCACCAAATAGTTGCATATTTATATCCTTACATAACTGCAAATCTTACGATACATCCTGAGTGCGTATGAGGTCTATACTCTTCAGGATTTCTTAATACTTTTTCTAACATATCACGAATCATTTGTTTATCATCTTCATATGTTCTTTGTGGAGCATTAATATTTTGAGGAAAATCAGGTGACCAAGTTAGAGTAATACTTTGTTTAGGTTCATATGTTTCTGGGTTGTAAGTGGTGGGGGTAAATACACATCCATCTTTTACTGGGGTATGCATTGTACCGGGCTCATACATTTTTGGAGTAAACATTATACTGTAAATGTATCCTACTTTGTGTTTATAAGTTGGGTTATCGGCATCTGATATTTTTATTGATTTAACGACCAGTGGGGTTGTGTTATCTTCTGCTAATACACTCGGATGTTCCATCCAAATAATTTTATCAAACTCAAAATGTTTGATAAGTTTTGCTTCTACTTGTATGAGTTGTTCTTCGGTTAAATTGTTAATACCCAAGGCGTCCATAGAGTGACCGCAAATATCTACTAATTTATCTGTTAAATTTGATTTCATGATTTTATTTATTTATTTATTTATAATTTTAAATGTATATATATTTTGTTTTTAGTTTAATAGACTGACATCTATTCTTATTTGTTTTTATATAAACTATGTTAATAAGTGTGCTACTTTCCAGACTTTTTTTCAATTTTCTTATTTTGAAGTATATTGATTTTCACTTTTTTGTTTATAATTAAATCCTGTACTATAGACGCTTCTTTGTAGTTTTTACAATCCGCTACATCTACATTAATGT
>LV_Brine_h2_0102DRAFT_1000626_pt1 | contig 11912 bp, 14 predicted proteins | sample LakVidmifraction_3_FD_10600 | JGI IMG/M metagenome (IMG submission 10600)
AGACCTAAAGATTTATCTACTTATGTAGGTAATGCTACTTTAAAATCTTCAATTGCTAAACAAATAGAGGCCAATGATATACAAAACTATTTGTTCTATGGACCTCCTGGCTCAGGAAAAACTACCTTGGCTAAAATTATTATAGAAAATCTAGATTGTGATTATCTCTACATCAATAGTTCGGATGAACGAGGGATTGAAACTATTCGAGATAAAGTAATGAGTTTTGCTAGTGTTGCTTCTTTTAGACCTATTAAGGTTGTTGTTCTAGATGAATGTTTAGATGAAAACACCTTAGTAACGGTTTTAAGAAAAGGAAAAATAGAACACATTCCGATTAAGAATTTAGATGAAAAAAATGATCTAGTAAAATCATATAATACTAAAACATCTCAAGTTGAATGGAAGCCCTTTTACCTTTGGGATAAAGGGGAACAAGAGACATATGAAATTGAATTTGAAAATGGAGAAAAAATTATATGCACTCCGGATCATAAATGGTATGTTGAAGATAAAGACGGAAAATTAAAAATAGTTAAAACTACCGACTTGGAAGAATACATGGAGATATTTTCCCCCATGAAGAAATTAAAAATAAAATCAATAAAGAAAACAGAAAATAATCACCATGTTTATGATCTGTCAGTAGAAAATAATTCTAATTTTTTTATAGGAAGGGATGGTAATATTTTAACTCACAATTGTGATTTCTTAACACTCCCGGCTCAAGCATCGCTTAGAAACATTATAGAAACTTTTGCAAGAACAACTCGTTTTATTTTAACTTGCAATTTTATAGAACGCGTCATTGATCCACTACAATCTCGATGTCAAGTATTTAAAGTGGTTCCACCTACTAAAAAAGAAGTAGCAATCCACATAGCGGATATATGTGTTAAAGAAAATATAAGTTATGAAATTTCAAATATAGGAAAAATTGTAAATAAATTTTATCCTGATTTAAGAAAAATGCTTAATACAGTTCAATCAAGTAATGTTAATGGAAAATTAGTGTTAGATGATTCTTTATTAATATCTTCTAATTATTTGAACTCTATTTTAGAAGAACTAAAAAAATCAAAACCTAAATTTAATACTATTAGACAAATTATAGTTGATTCTAACTTGGATGATTTTGAGGAGTTATTTAGATTTTTATTTGATGAAGCAGGGCAATATCTACCAGAACAAGAAGGGACAGTTGCTGCCATAATTAATGAACACCAATATAAAGCAAATTTCAGAATTGATAAAGAAATTAATATTTTAAGTCTTATTTATAACCTAATTAATAACAAATAAAAATGGAAAAACCAACTCAACCTAAATTAAACATTGACCTAAACTCTACAACGGGTATGAAAAACTCAGAAGGTGGAAGCCTCTTTCAATCTGGGGTAATTTTAAGAAGAATTTCTAAATTTGTAGCAGGAACAGACCATGATGCCATTATGCCTATCCCCGTATTTTTTGATCCTACAAATAATAAAATTTTAGGAGAAGGACTTCCTGTGGAGCTGCGAGAGGAATTAAAAGATGACTTGTGTTAATAAAAACAACATTTGATTGGGTTAAACATATTAACCACTATAAAACACCAATTGAGAAATTTAGTGAAGAAGACTGGGATCAATTCGTATCTTACACCATTCATAAGGTAATTAGTATGAACCCCCAATATTTAGAGGTAGTAAATCAAGCACAAACTTTTTTACCTCACTTAAAAAAACAAATTTATAGTTTTTATAAAGAATATATCCCAAAAAATAACAATTATACTAAATACATTAAATCCACTGTAAAGCAACCCAATAAAGCTCTAGTATTACATCTACAGGAATACTTCCAAATATCATCAAGGGAAATTAAAGAATATTTAAAGATATTGGATATTAATGAAATAGTTAGTATATTATCAAATAGAGGTGTTGAAGAAAAAGAAATAAAAAAATTATTAAAATGACAAATACACTATATAACATGCTATTAACTTCAGCCTTGGCTGATAAAGCTAAAGCTGAATTATCTCTTGAATTATTAGGTAATAAGGCAGTTGGTATTGGGGATCATTCCACAACTGATTTTTATAAAAATGCAGAAGAAGCACTAAGAATGCTTATAGATGCAGTAGAAAGAATTGATATGCTACAAAATACTTTATTAACTAAAACTCAAATAAATGGGTAATTCAATTTCCAAATACGAAGAATATATAGAGGGTGTATATTACCCTAAACCAGAACCAAAAAAGAATAAATCTATTACAGTTTTAGATTTCGAAAAACTATACCCTGAATTATCAAAATCTTTTAGTCAAATACAAAAAGAACAATACGAATTATTTAGCGCTAAGAATTTAGATTATGGGTTGGGGAATATTTCTCTAGGTTCAGAATTAGTTACTAAAGAAGATAAAGATTTTTCTATAACGGGTATATGGTTAAGATGCAATGATAAAGTTAATAGACTAAAAAACTTAATAAAACGTGGTGGTGATTCTTATGTTAAAAATGAACCCCTAATTGATAGTTTTATAGATTTATCAAATTATGGTATAATTGCACAACTTGTTCTTAGAGGACAATGGAAGTAAATAAAAAATGAAGAAGAAAATTCCTACAATCATAACGGAGATTATTAATAATCCCCCTAAACCCGTAAATTACGCTTATCAAAAGAATATTAGTTATTCTCAAATGAGTATTTTTGGGACTTGCCAACACCGTTGGAAGCTTCAATATAAAGATAAACTAAAACCTTTTTCTTCTTCTATTTTTACCGTATTTGGAAGTGCAATACATGAAACGATGCAAGGGTACTTAAGCGTAATGTATAATGTGTCGACTGCTGCCGCTAATCAAATAAACCTAGAAGACAATTTCCAATCCAATTTTATTAATGAATATCAAAAACAATATACCTCAAATAAAGGAAGTCATTTTTCTACAGCCGAAGAAATGAGAGAATTTTTTGAGGATGGAATGGGAATATTAAATTGGTTTAAAAGTAGAAGTACTAAATATTTTTCAAAAAGAGGCTGGCACCTAGTAGGGTGTGAGGTACCCTTAATAATAGCGCCAAATAAAATGTATAGTAACGTATTATACATGGGATTTTTAGACATTGTAATGTACCACGAACCCACAAATACCATTAAAATTATCGACATTAAGACCAGCACTAGAGGATGGGGTGATAGAGATAAAAAAAATGAAGATAAACAATACCAGTTATTACTTTATAAGCAGTATTTTCATGAACAATATAATTTCCCACTAGATAATATAGAAATTGAATTTTTTATAGTTAAAAGAAAAGTGATGGATATGAATGATGAGAGATTATTATCCCCACATCAATCCTATAGAGTACAAACTTTTACACCCCCAAGTGGGAAAATAAAATTAAGTAGAGCTAAAAATGCAATTAATGATTTTATTATTAAAGGTTTTAACTCTAATGGAGAAATAAAAGATACAAATTTCCCAAAATCCCCCTCAAAATTTAATTGTGGGTATTGCCCCTTTAAAAAAATGGGAGAACATTGTACTGAAGGTTTAATTTACTCATAATCTTTATATATGTATAGACGTATATTAATATAACCAATTTAATAAATATAAAATTATGAGTAATAGTAAAGAGATGACATTAACCAGTGTCAAAGTTCAAAGTAATCTATTTGAAGATTTCAGAGTAGAATGTGTAAAAAGAAAATTTTCGTTTCAAAAGCTTTCGGATAGAGCAATTTATCTGTACTTAACTGATGAAACTTTCCGAAAATTAATTACAAACCAAACTAACCTAGAATTACAAAAATAAGTTTAATTTTCTATGTGTATCCTTTTATCCGTCTTAATATATATAAACGACATTAGAGTCATCATACATGGGTAAAAGGAAAACGCAAGAAGAATTTATAACGGATGCCATCAAGGTACATAATGGAAAATATGATTATTCCATGGTTATATATAAAGGAGTTAAGAATAAAATTAAAATTAAATGTCCTCAAAACCATATATTTGAACAATCTCCCAACGATCATTTAAATGGGCATGGGTGTAAAAAATGCTCAGGTTGGGGAAAATACTCTACCTCCAGAGAAGAATTAATCTCCTCTCTGAAAGAGGTACATGGGGAATATTTAGATTTTAGTAATATTGAGTATAAGGGTTTTGGGGAAAAGGTATTAGTATTATGCCCCCAACATGGACCATTTAATAAAAATGTTGCGGATTTATTAATAGGAAAACAAGGATGTCCTAAGTGTAGTTGGGTAAAGATGGGAGATAAATATGCGTGGAATTTAAAAATTTTTATAGATAAAGCTAATTTGATCCATAATAACTTATATGATTATTCCACCACCAAGTACACAAATGCTACAACCAAAGTAAATATTATATGTCTTAAACATGGTTCTTTTGAACAACATCCTAAAGACCATATAAATCAGCAACAAGGGTGTCCCTCATGCTCACAATCCAAAGGTGAAATTTTGGTTAGTAAAATTTTAAAAGAATTAGATTTAGATTTTAAATCTCAACATACATTTGAGGGGTGTGTTAATAAAAGAAAATTAGTATTTGATTTTTATTTACCCCAATACCAAATATGTATTGAATTTGATGGTATACAACATTCTACCCCCATAAAATTCTTTGGAGGATTAAAATCCTTTAATTATATTAAACATAATGATAATATTAAAAATATATATTGTAATGAAAATAACATAACTTTAATTCGTATTAACTATAATCAAATAAGTAAAATTAAACAATTAATTAATAAATATGTCTAACATTCAAAAATCTCATTTTCGTCACATTGAGCAAAAGTATCGTAAAAAGATACTCCTCGTTTGTGACGATATTTAATTAGAGTCCATTCAGGGGTAGCAACCATAGCTAAAGAAATAGTACTTCATACTTCACACCATTTCAATTGGGTGAATATAGCGGGTGCAATTCAACATCCAGAAGCAGGAAAATATTTAGATATTAGTGAAAGCGTCAATTCAGAAACAGGGTTATTTGATTCCTCTTGTTATATGTATTGTGTTAATGGATATGGCAATAGTCAAGAAATAATGCATATCATCAAACGTGAAAAACCCGATGCTTTGTTGTTAATTACTGATCCTAGGTATTTTATGCACATCTTTAATATGGAAGATGAAATACGTAAAATATGTCCTATAGCATATCTTAATATTTGGGATGATTATCCTGCCCCCCGATATAATCAATCCTTTTATGAGGCTTGTGATTTATTAATGGGTATATCTAAACAAACGGTTAACATTAACCAGTTAGTATTAGAAGGAATTAAAAAACCAAAGTTATTTAGGTATGTTCCTCATGGTTTGAATCAAAATCAACTATTTCCTATTAATGAGGGACACGAGGAATATGCTGAATGTTTAAATTATAGAAACCAGTTATTTAATAATAAAGAAGTAAATTTTGTATTATTTTTTAACTCCAGAAATATTAGACGTAAGCAAATCCCGGATTCTATGTTGGCTTTTAGAAGTTTTCTAGATTCATTACCTTATGAGGAAGCCTTAAAATGTAGATTTGTATTACATACTGAAATCACATCAGATCATGGTACAGATTTAGCTAAAGTAAAAGAATTTCTATTTAATGAAAAATACCCAGAGTGTGTCCAATTTTCTTTAAATAAAATAGATAGAAGGGCTTTAAATTTCTTATATAACATAGCAGATGTTCAAATACTACTTACCTCAAATGAGGGGTGGGGTTTAACCATAACCGAAGCAATGCTAGCGGGTACACCCATTATAGCCAATACTACAGGTGGAATGCAAGATCAAATGAGATTTGTTGATGAAAATGAAAAATGGTATGTACCTTCTCCTGAGATTCCCTCAAACCACAAGGGCACATATAAAAAACATGGTGACTGGGCATTTCCAGTTTATCCTACTTCAAGATCTATACAAGGTTCACCACAAACTCCCTATATATTTGATGATAGATGTAGTTGGGAAGATGCTAGAGATAGAATAAAAGAAGTATATAACTTAGACCGCAATGAACGTAAAGCCAAAGGTTTAAAGGGTAGAGAATGGGCCNTANGCGAAGAAGCAGGATTCACATCCGAAATTCAAGCTGCGAGAGTTATAGAGGCGTTTGATACATTATTTGAAACTTGGGTACCTCGTGAAAAATTTGAAATTGTAAATGCTACAGAGTATAAAGGTAAATTTTTAAACCATAAAATAGAGTATTAATGTATAAACCAGTTTTTGTAATAAGTTGCCCCATTGATGTTTACTCCGGATATTCCCAAAGAAGCCGTGATATAGTTAAATCCATCATAGAATTAGACCTCTATGATGTTCAAATATTGCCTCAATCCTGGGGTGCTTGTTCTCATGGGTTTATTGAATCTAATAAAGAGTGGGATTTTTTAACTAAACATATCCTCCCAAACCCCCAATTAACTTCCCAACCCGACATTTGGATGCAAATTACTATTCCAAGCGAATTTCAAGCTATAGGAAAATATAATATAGGATGTACAGCGGGTATAGAATCTACGGGATGTGATCCTAGCTGGATTGAGGGATTAAATAAAATGGATATGAATTGGGTTTCATCAAACCACTCTAAAGGGGTATTTACTCAAAATAAATTTGAGCAAAGAGATAAGCAATCCAACCAAGTTGTAGGTATTATAGAATTAAAAAAACCAATGCATGTTATATTTGAGGGAATTGATTTAGATATATATAAATTTCTTCCTCCTACAGAAGTTAATTTAGATTTATCAGATATAAAGGAAGAATTTTGTTTCTTATTTGTAGGACATTGGATGGAAGGCCATATGGGGCATGACAGAAAAAATGTAGGATTATTAGTAAAATACTTTTTTGAAACCTTTAAAAATACTTTTAACCCCCCGGCACTTATTTTAAAAACCTCAACAGGTCGAGAAAGTTATATGAGCCGAGAAACCATTATGGATAGAATACTTACAATAAAAAATGAATATAAAGGTGATAGGTTACCTAATATTTATATTCTTAATGGGAATTTGAGCAATAATGAGATAAATCAATTGTATAATCATCCTAAAGTAAAGACTATGATTAGTTTAACTAAAGGAGAGGGTTATGGTCGTCCTTTAGCCGAATTTTGTTTATCTAAAAAACCAGTCATAGCCACAGGGTGGTCAGGACATACGGATTTTCTTGATCCTTTATTTACAATCGCATTATCTGGGGTACTGGAGCAGGTTCACGAAAGTGCAGCTAATCAATGGTTAAGAAAAGAAACTCAATGGTTCCAAGTAAATGAAAAACATACTATTAGCGCTATGAAAGAAATGTTTAAAAATTATAAAAAATTCTTAGAACCTTCAAAAAGACAAGGATTTAAAATCAAATCTACCTTTGGGTATGGAGCTATGAAAGAACTAGTTAGTAACATTTTAAAGAACAATATCCCATTAATACCCCAACAATTAAAACTTAATCTTCCCCTTTTACAAACTCCTAAACTTTAATAGTATGCAACACGATGAAATGATTATTTGCCCCAAAACTTTAGGAGATCTTTGCTATAAAATAGAAGTAACTAAAGATATAACTAATTATTTTAGTTTATCTTGTGGTTTTTGGACTAATTCATTAATGACCCCCGGAAGTGAATTTTACATAGAGCAAATGGGGGTACTTCCTGAATTACATAAAGCTATCTCATGGGTAGATTTAAAAACAAATCTAGTTTGGATACCCAATACTATTAATACCCCAGATTTAGGTATGGTTTATGCCGATGGTACTAACCCTCAAGAGTGGGCTTGGGCCGCGGTTAAAGCCATTCCATTAGCTGAATCTGATGTAAAGGCAAACCCTGAGCAGACTCATAAAATGGATATGAAAACCATAAAACATTTTAAAGAAAGAGATTATATAGATGCTTTAAGTTATATAGGCATACTTCCATCCTAAATTACAATAAACATGAAAATATCATACGGAATTACAGTTTGTGATGAACATAAAGAATTATTGCATCTAATTACTTTTATAAGTCCTCTTATAGATAAAGAAGATGAAATAGTAGTAGTATATGATCAAAATAGAGTAACACCTCAAGTTTTATCAATACTAGAAGAATATAAATATCTTATTAATAGTTTCCCATTCGATTTTCAACAAAATTTTCTAGAGAATAAAAATTATTTAGGAACTAAATGTAAAGGAGAATATGTGTTTCAAATAGATGCTGACGAAATACCACATGAGGTTTTAATAACTAATTTAAAATCTATTTTAAAGGAAAACAGTGTTGATATGTTGGTTGTTCCCCGTAAAAATATTGTAGAGGGTTTAACTCCGGAACACATTCAAAAATGGGGTTGGAATGTAAATGAAAAAGGTTGGGTAAACTGGCCAGATCAACAAAAAAGAGTATATAAAAATACACCCGACATACAATGGGCAGGACACCCTGTTCATGGTATGGTTACGGGGTATAAGGAATTTGCAGTTTTACCTATAGAAGAACAATTTAGTATAGAACATAATAAACAGGCTAAAAGGCAAGAGTCTCAAAATGAAAGATATTCTAATATAGAAAAAGGAATTAAACCCACCCCCATGAAAAAATCATTGCAAGAAATTTACCAACAATATATGGACCCAAATCCTGGAGGAGGACATGGTGATAAAGGTTCTGCTCATTCCTACATCCCTTCATATCAAAATTTACTTGAACCTTATAGAAATGATAAAATTAATTTGTTAGAAATAGGAATAGCCTATGGAGAATCTCTTGAAATGTGGGAAGAATATTTTAATAAAGGGAGGGTATATGGTGTAGACATTCATGATATTGAAATATTTAGTGATTACACAAAACCTGGAGGGTATAAAAACGATGACCGGTTTACAATTTGGATTGAAGATGCAACAAAAACAGAATTCTTAGATACTATAAAAGATATTACATTTGATATTGTTATAGATGACGGTTCCCACACCCTCGCAGATCAGATAAAGACATTTAACCTTTTTAAAAGTAACCAAAAAATAAACCCAGGTGGTATTTATATAATAGAAGATGTTGTTAATATCGATATAGTTAGGGATGTTTTTATAAAACTACATGATAATTGTAAGGTTATTGATTTAAGAAATGAAAAAGGAAGATATGATGACGTATTAATTGTATATAAATTTTAAAAAATCATGGTTAGTTTAATAGTACCTACATATAGAAACCCAGAATGTTTAGATATATGTCTAAAATCAGCATTAGAGGGACAGTCAACGAAGAATGAAATTATAGTAATAGTGGATGGTTTTACTTCTGAATCTAAACACCTTGTAGAAAAATACAAGGATAAAATCAGCTTTCTTCCATTAGAAGAAAACCAAGGTATGCAAATGTCACTAAACTTAGGGGTTTATAACGCCCACAATGAAACTATTGTTATTATTAATGACGATAATGTATTATGTAAAGACTGGGATAAAACGATTGAAGAAGAATTAAAACCAAATCATGTATTAACTATTAACCAAATTGAACCTTTTAAGGGTATATTTGGGTTTCCGGTTAAAGATTTTGGTACACATCCTAATAACTTCAATTATGATGGTTTTAAACAATATGAACCCACAATACGCAATGATATTGAAACACCGGATGGTGGAATATTCCCATTTGCTATGTCTAAAAAAGAATATATGATTGTTGGAGGTTTTGATACTCTTTATAAATCACCCTTTATATGTGATTGGGATTTCTTTCTTAAATTAGAATTAAATGGTTTAAAATTTAGTAGGACATCTAAAGCACATTTTTACCACTTTGTAAGTATGGCAACTAAAAAGGGTAAAAATAAAGAAGAAATGAGTGCTTCAGAATCACCCGCAGCTCAAACTTTTATGTACAAGTGGGGTATTCCTCCCCATCTATATAAAAATAACTCCCACAACCCTAAAAATGGATCTACTATCAAAGGAATTAAATTTAAATAATATGAAAGTCATATACAGAATTTCAGACAGTGGTTATAATAAAGTAAAACCAAACTACATTAACAATGAAATATGTTTAAAAAATGCTTTAAAAACATTTAAAAATGCTAATTGGAGTATTATAGCCGATAATATATCTAGTGAAACAAATGATATGATTCAAAACAACATTTCTCGCAATCATATATTATATGTTGAAAAAGGTAATGGGGCTGCTACTTTTAACTTAGCTCTAGATGAAGCTATATCTCACTCGGATGGTGATGAAATTATTTATTTTTTAGAAAATGACTACCTTCACAAACCTGGAAGTTTAAAAGTGATAGAAGAAGGTATAAGTTTAGGAGCAGAGTATATTACATTATATAACCACCCTGATAAGTTTATATCTCCCCAATATGGTGGAAACCCTGAAGTAGATAGTGATGGAGGTTACCCCACTAAATTGTATAGAGGAAGTAAAAATATATTTTATGCTGTAAACAGTACAACAATGACCTTTGCTTCTAAGGTTAAAACCTTAAAAAAAGATGAAGAGATATTAAGAAAATGGACAAACGGGACCCATCCCCACGATTTCCAAATGTTTTTAGATTTAAGAAATCAAAATAGAACATTATTGTGTCCTGTTGAATCCTTCTCAACTCATGGAGAAAGTTTATATCTATCCCCTCTTCCGGGTGTAGAAAAAAATAAAGTAGAAGAAGAATGGGGAAAAATTTCACAAACTATTGAGGAGTAAATTAAAACATAATATGAGTAAAAAGGTATTAATAACAGGAGTAGCAGGCTTATTAGGTAGTAGGCTAGCGGATTGGATAATAGAACACCAACCAGATTATCACGTAGTAGGTATAGATAATTTAAGTGGTGGTTTCAAAGAAAATATCAACCCCAAAGTAGATTTTTGGGAAATGGATCTTGTAACTCAACCCCTTGAAAATTGTTTTGAAAAAAATAAATTTGATTATGTATTTCACTTTGCGGCCTATGCTGCTGAAGGTCTATCCCCCTTTATACGTACCTTCAACTATGATAACAATTTAAAAGTCACAGCCAGTATAGTCAATGAATGTATAAAGAACGACGTTAAAAGATTGGTATTTACATCAACCTTAGCCGTATATGGTCATGGTGATAAGGGAATATTTAATGAAAACCAACAACAAGCCCCCATTGATCCCTATGGGGTAGCAAAATATGCCTGTGAAATGGATATTCAAATTGCGGCTGAACAACATGGTTTAGATTATTGTATCATTAGACCACATAATGTCTATGGTATTAAACAAAATATATGGGATAAATATAGAAACGTATTAGGTATATGGATGTTCCAACATTTAAATGGTATGCCTATGACGATATTTGGAGATGGTGAACAATCAAGAGCTTTTAGTTATATAGATGATATTTTACAACCCTTATGGAATGCCGCCATTCTCCCCCAAGCTAGTAAACAAATCATAAATTTAGGTGGTGTAGAAGAGCATACTATTAACGAAGTAAATTCTATACTCCTTAGAGTAATCAAAGAAGGTAAAGTAGAATACCTTGAAGGAAGACATGAGGTTAAGCATTCAATACCAACCTTCCAAAAATCTATAGATATATTAGGTTTTAAGCATACTACTTCATTATATGAGGGTTTGCAAGAGATGTGGGGTTGGGCTAAAGTACAACCTATGAGAGAAAGGTTTGTTTGGGAGAAATATGAGTTAGAAAAAGGTATTTATTCATTTTGGAAAAAATAGCAAAACACCCACTAAAATATTAGGTTACCTCATATATTTTTTGTATATTTATATGTTCGAAAGGTTCGAGCAATTATAAAATAAAAAAAATAAAACCTATGAACCCAATTACAAGAATAATACTTGTTCTT
>LV_Brine_h2_0102DRAFT_1000630_pt1 | contig 11883 bp, 21 predicted proteins | sample LakVidmifraction_3_FD_10600 | JGI IMG/M metagenome (IMG submission 10600)
CCCGCCATAGCGGCTCGTCTACTGCACCTTGCTTGTCTCGCACGTTGCGCATCTGTGCGCAGCCCTTGGTTATGGCCTCGGCGTCGCCTTCTGGTAATTCTGGTCGCGTGCTCCACTCGGGGTCAGTCTCGCTCGGCTGCACAACGCCCTGTGGGCCTACGGGCGGGAGGGCAGTCTGCAACGCATCCAACGCGTGCCGTTGCCCCGTGCTCCGCAAGACTTTTACCTCGCGCTTGCCGCCGTGCTTGCGGTTAAAAGTTCCCGGCATCCGCATGATGCTGGCCGCGTCGGCGGTGCGCGTTGGGTCTGCGTGCAGCCCCGCGAGTTTGTGGGCCTGCTTAAAGTGACGGGCAACGGGCAGCCACTCGTCGTGTGGGTATTGCCCATCCAATAGCCAGTAGAAGTGCAGGCCGTAACCCGAATCGACAATCAGACTTGGTGGGGGGAAGCTCGTCTGTTTCAGCCATGCGACAACGGCGCGTAGCCCTTCGGCCTTGTCGGCATAGGGTTTACCGTCGCCGCAGTCTAAGTCGAACCACAAGCTGCCGACCGTGGTGCAGCCGGCCTGGGTCCGTTGCCCGTCGAACGAGGCGGGGGAGAAGTAAGTGTCGAAGCCCTGCTCATCTAGTACCGTGGCTTGCCGTCTCGCCTCGTCTGCGTCGGGCACGCCAACGGACTTGACAAATTTATCTTTAATCCCTACTATAAATCCCGATTGCTGGCTTTTCTCCCAAAGTAAATCTAGCATTTGCCTATGTCTCCGTTGAAGTAAGCCGCCAGTGATTGCCCCACTGGCGGTTTTTTATTGTGCGCCTATTCCTCGGGAGGGACAATCCCCAGCCAATCGGCAAAGGCTGCCTGTGGCTTTCCTTGGATAGACGAGACTGGCAGCACCCCCTCATCGAAAGCCCCTTGGAGGCATTTGACCGCTTTGTTGAGAGACAAAAAGGTTTCCACATTGAGGGTAGGGTGCTCCGCCTTATATATTTGGCTCCAACGGCTGCGAGAGATACCCATTGCAGCCGCCAAGGTGCCTTTCGACACCTTACCACGTTCCCCCAACTCGGCGTATTTGGACAGCAGGCCGGTTGTCAACCGGCCTGCCTCCTCTTTAGTTACTAAACCATCCATATTAAAAACCTCCTGCGAGCAGTTTTTCTACCTCGGCCATGGCGTCGTCCTCGTCGCCAGCGGCCTCTTCCTTGACTGGCCCAGGTTCCATGGCCACGGGTACCGGCTCCGCCGCTGCATACTTTTGCTCTTGCTTGGGTTCCGGCACAGGTTCCGCAGCTTTTTGCTCCTGCTCGGGTTCCGGCGTATGTGCCGGCTTGGGTTCTGGCTCGGCCGGCGCGGCCTGGGTTATGGGCGCTTTAGGCTCCACACCTTCGGCAGACAGCACGGACTGCACATCTTCAGACTCGCGGTCTTCCTGCACCGCAGCGTGCTCTGCTTCCTCGGCGTAACGGACGAAGCCGAACACTAATTGTGGGTACTCCGCATCGGTGAAGTATACCTTGCTAACCGCGCCCGTTGGCGGGACACCGTGACGGTTCAGTGCCGCCATGTACTCACGCAAGAACAGGTCGTCGCCTTGGTAGCCCTTGGGCGATTTCAGGCTCGCTGCCGGTACGTCCAGCACAACGGATTGCTTGGTCATTTTGCCGTTGATAAATGGCTTAACCACCACCCGCTTGTAGTCGGCACAAGCCTTGCCCAACTTGCCGCTCGGCGTGACCTTACTGCCCCATTGGTTATGCGGGCACGTACCGCAACGGTCAGACTGCTTGTTCTCGCCGCCATCCGGGGCGATGCCCGTGGTGGAGGAGCAATCAGGTGGCGCAGTTTCACCGGGGGAATAGCCCTCGGCATAAAAACGCTTGGACACGGCAGGGCGCGACGCCACGAAGATTACTTCGATCTCCCGCAAACGGGTGGACTGTTCCTCGCCGTTGAACCGAAAGCGGAACTCTTTGCCGCGAATGGACAACGTAGGCAGCGCCATGCCGCCCGCAATGCCCGCGTCAAACTCGGCAGCTTGGTCGTTGTTGACCTCGGCCAGCCACGTTGGTTTGGTGCTCAGTAGTGCTAAATCTTTGCTCATTTTAGTCTCCTATTTGCGAATGTTGCATTTCAAAAAAGATACCATCTCGACGCCTGGTACTTGCTCGGTCTGCTCTTGCAGCCAAACTTTACTCACCCGACGCTCGAAGGCATCCCACTCCTGGTGCTCGACGATGTGCGTCTGCGCCGCTTCCCAGTCCGTTACCTGCGCGCGCGTCTGCTCGGCAAGGTACGGAGTACCAAACTCGGTCTTGAGGCTTTTGACGCCCTGATCGAGCATGACCTTTTGTAGAGCATTTTCTATTTGCTCCAAATCTTGTTTCAACGGGGCCAGCACCTCTTTGTGCCGTGCCTCCATCTTGCGCATGGTCTCCCGAAGGGAAACATAATGTTGTACGATTTTGCCTATGTTCATTGCCCTGCTCCTAGTCCGATGTAATGTAAGACGGCATCTTGCAACCGTGCTTTAGATTCTAACCTGTTAAACATCTCTTTTGCAAGTGTACTTGTAATAATATGTCCGATAACCACCTTTTTCTTTTGTCCACTGCGAACCAAACGCCCGATTGTCTGGTGATAGGCCTCAGCAGATGTGGGCGGCGCGGCCCATAGAATAAAGCGGCTGGCGTTTTGAAGCCCATCCACGCCGTGGCTCATGGTTCCCGGCACGGCTACCAGTACGCGAGTGCGGCCCTCGGAAAAGTCGCGCAGAATTGGCCCGCGATCGCGCTTTTTCACGTCGCCGTAAATGAGCGCAGTGGAGTAGCCCGCCTTGTTCATCTTTGCTTCGATGGCCTTTGCGGTGATGCGGTACGGGGCCACTATCAGCACCGGCGTATCCGCCTGGTCTACGAAATCATGGATGGCCTGAAAGTAGCCCGTGGCTGCAACCTCGTGCTCTGCCCGTTGCTCGTTCTCGTCCGTTCCGTAAACGCCTCCGCACTGGACCTGAATTAGTTTGCTCATTACAACGGCCGCGTTGGGGGCGGAAATCTCGCCGTCCTCAACCATTGCGCGAGCCTCGTTGGTCAGCAGCGTGCATAGTTCTTGCTGCTCCTTGGTCATAATCGCCGGGATGCTCAACGGGGCGGGCATCTCCGGCATGTCGGGGCAGTCCTCGATCTTGAACCAGATCGCAGGTCGCAGCCAGCCGGAAATCGTTTTGTCGGCGTCGTTCTTCGGCACCCAGCGGAATCGACCGACCTGAATCATCGTCATGTTCTGCCAAGCGCGCTTGCTAATGTACTTCTTGCGCACTAAGCGGAGCAGGCCGTAGGCATCCATCGGTGACTGCGGGGCCGGGGTGCCAGTCATAAGCCACAGGTACGGCACGCCCTCGGTCAATTTCTGCAAGGTTTTCCATCGTTTTGTGCTGGCGTTCTTGAAGTACGTCGCCTCGTCTACGAGAATTAAATCGACTTTGCCCATCAGTTCATCGGACACAATGTGCAGCGACTCGGGGTTCACAATAACCACTTGGGTCTGTCGGCGTGCGGCCTGCGCTTTCTTCTTCGCGGCACCGCCTTCGAGAACCTGCGCGGAAAGGTGTGGGGTAGTCTTGAACAGTTCTGGCTCCCAAACTCCCGTGCAGACAGCTAACGGCGCAATGATAAGAACGCGGCGCACCACCTTTTGTTGCATCAGGTAGTCCATTGCCCACAGCGCGGATAAAGTCTTGCCCGTTCCAAGCCCGTTGAAAACGAATGACTTGGGGTGTGAGATTAAAAACTCGCTCGTCGTCCGTTGGTGGGCGAACGGGTCAAAACGTCCGGGCCATTTATAGTGCGCTATCGGACTGGGCAGTATCATGCCACGGGCGCGCATCTGCACCCACGTTGGATAGTCGTGTTTGACCACGACGGCTTTTTCGCCGCGTTGGTGCGGGATGCCCGTCAGGACGGACGGCGGTATCTGCGCACGGGTGTACGCGGCATCTTGGCCGGGTAGCACTTGCCATGTCATACGTCGATGTCCAACCAGCGGGCAAGCTCGTACGTGTTGGCCTCGTTGATAACCAAGGCCGCGCCGCCTGCTCGCTCCACCTTGTCTAATTGCAGACGTTGGTGGGCCGTTGGCTTGTTGCTACCAAACTTGGCCTCCACGCCTGCGAAGCGTCCACGGTGGCAGATTAAAAAGTCCGGCACGCCTGCAACGCCGAACCCTGCCTGGTGTGGCATCGCGTAGTACGCGCCAGCCTGTTTGCAAAGGTGCTGGATTTGCAGCTTAACGTCCTTCTCATTTTTGGGGGCTTTGCGGCTCATGCTTGCCCCACGCGTGCGTTAATGCTCCCAACGGGTACCGCCAAGGTTGGGCCTGCCTTACCCTTGCGGCCTTCTTGCCGGTCATGGAATTTAGGCAGATCGTGGTATTTATACGCTCGAACGTAGTTATCTGCAGCGGGGGAGCCGAGGCGGATTGCGTCGGGCCATCTGTTTTCATTGATTTTCATTTCATTCTCCGCGTTTATGTGCCCTCAATTAGGGCGTCCGAATAGTTTTCAACGAAAACATCGTCTTTAACCGGATAATAGGTGCCAATATCTCTGTCCCGAACAATCCAGTCACCAATGCGAATGATAGCTGTTTCGCCATGAACGGTTTTGACTTTGATAATCGGCTGGCCCTGTTCAAACCCCGACGCATGCTGCCCAGTTAGTTCGTTAAACACCATGTCTTTGTTTTCTTCTGTGAGCCTGGCCGCTGATACCCGTTTCGGCATTGAGTCATACTCTCTGAACATAGTCATTTCATTCTCCGCGTTTAGGCTTCGGGCTGATTCCCTTATTCCTCACCCATGATTTCGTCGGCTATCCGGTCTATTTGTTTCGAGTGCTCGCATACCCGGTCGTAATCCTCATTAGCGCCGTTTTCTAGCAGATCATTGAGCGCGTTTTTCAGGGCGTCGCACACGTTTTCTATTTCTGTTTCCGTCATTTCAGTCTCCGGGGCCGGGTTTGTCCCTCCACTCGCGCGGTAGGTCGTAGCCTTTCGGACCGTGCGTTGGCTGCACGTTGCCCCGATACCAGTAGTCGTGGTGGTGCGTCTCGGGAACAAACCGCTCGATACGTTGGGTCAACGGGTTGTACTCGGGCAGCGGGAAGCTGCACTCAAGGCAGCTTGCTAACAGCATTGCGGTTATCATGCGTAGTCCTCCTCGCGCATTTGCTCATACTTCGCGTCGGCTTCCATATCCCGCCGGGCTTCCATGTCGTCGGCCCAGCGTCGCTCGGCATCCTCTAGCATGAGCATGGTCATCTCGCCGCTGGGAATGCTGTTGCCGTTCTTGTCCGTTAGTGTGCATTCAATCTCGGCCTCGCTCGGCGGCTGGTAGTAGTCACCCCTGTCGCCGTCGCAGACCATTTTCATCTGCACAGTGACCGGGGTGCCGTCTGGTAGCTCTGTTTCGTATTCGATCATTTCAATGCCCCTTTACTAAAGTGAATTTCACGCCGCGCTTGCCTCGTTCCATTTGCAAGGCGTTGGAATCGCCCTCGACGAGCTGTTCCGGGGTGATAAGCACGCTATCCAAACCTAAGCGAGTCATAAGATGCCGGATGGCGGAGGCCAACGTGGCCGTGCTGTCGCCGACGCTTTCGCCCATAACTTCGAGGAGGGTTGCCACGATCTCGCTTAGGGTCGTTATGGCGCTGGCGCTAACGCTGCCGGGGTCAATCCTCGACACTTCGATGCCGTTCTCGGCAAGGATGCCTTCTAGAGCGGCCTCGCGAAGATCGTCTATCAATTCTTTCATTAGTTCGTTGCTCATTTTAGTCTCCATTGTAAATACATGATGTAACTGGGCAAAATCGACAAGCCCAACATGGGCGGGGTGCGTGTACCTCGTCATTCTCACAAGCCGTTGCTATTGCCCTAACACGCGCCTCGGCTTGGTGGTCTGGGCGCACTTTGCAAGTACGCTTGGCATCTATATAAACAAATGTAAACTCTACTGTCAAGTCTTTTTTCAAACTTCGCAATAGAGTTGCATAAACGTCGGCTTGGAAAGGGTCTACGCGGTACTGCCCGGTTTTCCAGTCGAGCAAAATTGCGCGGGAATCACTGCGTAATTCCACGTCGATCGCGCCGCGAAGCCATGCCTTCGGGTCGTCGAAACTGCACGGGGTGCCGTCCTCGTACATGCCATATTGTTGCTCTGGCCGCGCTCCGGCACGGTGTAGCGCGGGAATAAGCCCGTCGGGGGTCCACATGCCTGCGGGGACAGCCCCGGTGCCTACAGCGGCTTCCAGGCGCTCGTGGTATTCCTTGCCCTTAACCAGTGCAGGACCGGGGGCGCTTTTTATGCCGTCCATGTACTTCGCGCGGTACTGGGCGGGGCACGTTCTCCACAATTTCAGGCTCGAATAGCTGTGCGTGCGCTTCAAGACAACACCCAGCCGAGAAAGAACAGCGCGGCTGTCAGCCCCACGAACTGCGGCACGATAAACCACAGGATGTTTTCTTCTAGCTTTGCTTTGTACCAGTTACGCATCATAGTTCCCCAGCGTTTGTTCCAACGGGTCGCCGCAATAGCAGCAGTACCGCATGCGGTTTTCCCACGGCGTGCCTTCGTCGAGCATAAAAGCCTCGCCGCACGACGTTTGCCAGTGGCCTTCTTCTGTCTCTTGCCAGTTGCAGGTATCTTCGTTCACGGTTTCTCTCCATAGTTGTCTGAAATTATGCCCTCGCCCGCAACGGGCAGTGTGCCGGCCCAGGCGGGGGGTTCTGCGAAGCAGTGCAGCGCGCATTGCAACGCGTCGTCGGCCTCGTCCGTTGGGACGCACAAAACTGCCTCATCATGCACGCTCAAAGCCACGGGGTACGCGCGCGACAGTTTGATCGTTTGCCACAGCACTACATCACGCGCAGCGGCTTGTGTCACGTTCTCGGTTACGAACCCGGGCCACAATTTGATTTTGTCGCGTTGCCCCTTGCGTTGCTTTGAGAATATCTGGTGCCGCAAATAATGGGCGTCGCGCCCGTCGCGCGAACGGTCGGGATAGGTGAGCTTGCGGCCACTGGGCAGCAAAATCTCCCCGTCAATCTCTACCTCGCGTTGTAAGGTGGCCCAATAGGCCACTATCCTTGGATAGCTGCTCCGGTAGCGGTCCACTGCTGCCTGCGCCTGCTGGGGCGTGACCGACACGCCAGACCGCTCGCAATACGCCACAAAGCCGCCCGCACCTTGCCCAAAGCCAAGCGCGAGAACCGCGGCCTTGGAAATCCTGCGTTGCTCGTCCGTCACGGCAGCCGCCTCGCAGTTGTACAGCCTCGCACCGAACGCGCGGTAGGGGTCTTGCCCGTTGCGGAACACGTCCAGTAGGGTTTCTTCGCCCGCGAGCCACGCAAGCACACGGACCTCAACCTGCGCCGAGTCGATAATGACGAGTTTGTGACCTAACGGCGCAATGATAGCCTTGCGCAGCACGCCGCCGCGCGGGAGGTTTTGTGGGTTTACCGCCCCTTGGCCGGAACTCCGGCCTGTGTGCGCACCGTAGTACAGCAACGGGATAGGCAACGGGTCGCCCATGTCCAGAATACGTTGCGCGCGGGTGCGGGTAATGTTTGAACCGCCCTTCACACGCAAAGAGTGTAACGCGCGAACGCGGGGGTCGGCATGATTGCCCAATTTGCGCATGAATCCGTCATCTTTCGCAAAGGCCTCGGTTTCCTTGCCCGTGCGCGGGCTTATTTTATACCCCGGCTCCACGCCGTAGTGAGCTAACGCCGCAATGAAAGTCTTTTTCTTGCGGATGGCAACGGCTGCCGCCGGGGGTGCTTTGTTCGCTGCGGCCTTCAACGCGTCGCCGTCCGTTACCAAACGTGGCTCAACGGCCATGCGAACGTGCAGGTCGATCAAATCTGATTCTAATTCGGGCAACGGGCAGTTGGCCTCAAGCCATTTGTGCAGGTTCACCAAGTCAAGCAAGTCCTGCTCGGCATACGCGCGGAGCGCGTCGCCTCCGGCTGCAACGGCTGCGGCAGTGTCGCCTTTCTTGGTTGAGAACTGCGCCAGCCTCGTGTTGTACGTTGCCGGCAAAACTCCCTGCGCTATCGCATAACGAGCGTGCAGCATTGTGCAAGCGTAGCGGGTGGGTGGTGCCTGGTCGGGGCGGATGCGCTCGTTTAGTACGAGGGCGTCAAACGCGCAGTTGTGCGCGATGGTTTCCACGTCGGGCCAGGGGAGGCGTGCGATTGCCGCGTGCATCTCTTGGGGTAGGTACCAGCCGGGGCGGATGAATCCGGGAGCGGCCAGCGCGGCACCAAGCAGCTCGAAACGTCCGTCGCGTACATACTGGACGGTTGGCATTTTCTTGAGGGAGTAAGCCCCGTCGGGTTCGTAATGGGTTTCCACGTCGATATAAAGCGGGGTTGCCATAGTCTAGCCTCCATTGTTTTGAGCTAACGGCCCAATGAAAGGCCAACCCCCTAATTTTTTAGGGAATTGGCAAAAATCCCTTTAAGTACGGGAAATCTTGCGCGCGTAGGCTTCGCGCCGGTGCGCGGCAGCATCGCCCGTTGTGTGTACGTTGGCCTTTTTCCAGCCGCGCACCGTCGGCAGTCTAGCCTTTTCGCTTTGCCAGATTAACTTGTCTGGCGTTACTGCTGGGAATGTATACCGCAGCGCGTGCCAGGTTATCACAAGGGGTGGCCCCACTGGCGCAGTGCGCAGCGCGTGAACGAATTCCTTTTTACTGGTGCAGTTTATTGTGTGCATTACAATCCCACCATTGCCGCGCGTATCGCGGTTTTATTGTACTTTGCACCGTCAGGCGTGCGCCCGTTGTCGGTCGTGGCCAGCAGCAGCGCCATTCTTAACGCCGCGTACTCGCGATTAGGCCCGCAGGCTATCCAGTAGCGTGCGACATTGTAGAGCGCGTCATCGTTGCTTATCCACAATGACACGTTCCAAGTGTTCCAGTTTTTATGGCCATTATATTCTGTCATTTTTCCGCCCTCGTCAGCTCGTCAGCGTGCGCCGTTAGCCGCGCACGGACTGCCCCGGCGTGCCGGGACAGTTTCGCTCGCTACTCGTCAGCCAGTCGATCAAGCTCGGCTTGCGGCACCTCCTGAGCATTGTCGAACGGGTCAGAATCGCGCAACCATGCGGCAACGTGCCTCGCTGTTGTTGCGCTATGCCGTTTGGCAGACCGTAGCCAGCCGCGACCGGGAAAATATCCCGCGACCGGCGTAGAGTAAGACACAAAAACTGTGCGCCCGTCGCTATACTCGATGATGGTCTGATTGTTTTTAATGGTCGTGATTCTCATTCTTTATTCCTCAAAAGTTAAGTAGTCGGAAAATGCGGGATAGACCGCGCTCGGTCCCTCTTCGGCATTAGGGAGGACGACATCAAACGCGGCGGCGGTGCCCTTGCGCGGAGCCGTTGCCCCGCCCAGCGCGCCGCCCAGCGCGGACCACGGATTAGTCTCCATGACGAAAAATATCAGCCGCCGCAGCATTGCTGGGTTAGCCAGCGCGAACGCTACCCGATCGACATCAAGGGGCGAGTCTGGATGCGTGACCGCTGCCAGAATCTCGGCATCGAAAGTGTCGGTGGTCGTGTGAATATGCCAAGTTAAAACCGGGTTATACCCGTTAGCCTGCAACGCTTGCAGGCACGCGACCACGGCACCTCCCCAGGCGATGATATCTGCGCCGCCAACCTTGCAATTCACCCCGCCATCGGCCAGCACTCGCACGTTGCGCGCGGGCGCTTCGTCCGTTGCAAATGTCATCATGTGAGCCTGATCGCCGGCGCAGAACGCAGCTACTAGCGGCATCTCGCCGGCGACGTCGAACACTATCGACGGTCGCTCTTCCATCCTCAGCGTGGAATTGCTGGCCGTCGCGTTGATGTCCTGCACGCCTTGCGCCCATCCGTTACGCGCAAGCTCTAGCGCGCCTTGATAAGTGCGCGTGCCGCGCTGGTCGTCGCTTGCGTCCTCGCGCTCGTGCGCATCTTGCCAGGCGCGCTTGGCGATTGTCTCGTCGCCGCAGTAGTCCAGGAAATCATCGAACGTGTCGAAGCTGGCAGAAACTTGTTTTTTACGAGACATTGATTTTCCCCCAGGTGGAGCCGTCCAGCGAACGCCGAACGAGAGCATCGATTACCGCTTGTCGTGGGATGCCGTCGGCCAGCGATTGCGCGCCCTGCAACGTGGCGCGGGGACTGATTACCGCCCGGATATTATGCTTGCGAGCATTAGCGCGGCAGCCCTGCACGAACTTTGCCCAGTCGGCGTATTCTGCACCGACCAGCGCCGCTTCTAAAACCTCGTCGTAGTCGATCGAAACTTGGGCAAAGCGGTCAACTGTTGCAGCATCGATACGGTTCCGGCCCACATAGTCAGCCGTTGCGCCCGCGCCCCAGGTGTTAGCAGATGCGACACAGACAAAGTCAGCGTGCTTCTCGACCATGCCATCCGGGAAACCATAAGACCCGTTGCCGATTAGCTGCATGAATTTCACCAGCGCGGCAGGACTGGAGCCGTCGATTTCGTCCCACAGGAACAGCCCGCCATGCTCGAACGCATCACGCAGCGCCGTCCTTTGATAAGTGCCGGTCGCATCGACGAACCCCAGAAGCTCAAAAGGTGAGGCAACCGCGCCCGTTGAATAGAACGTCAGCCCCAGCGCGGTTGCCGCCTGTTCGGCCAGAGTAGTTTTGCCGGAGCCTGTAGGCCCAGCGAGCCAGATGTTAAGACCGGAGCCAAGGAACGAGAGAACAGTCTTGAACTGTGCGTGCGTGTGCCCGTCAACAGTGATTGACTCGCGCCCTTTGCCCGTTATAACCAAGCCCGACGGCGTAGCAGTTGGCGCATGCTGAGTGATTAGCTCGACTACGCGCGCCTCGTCCGTTGCGGAGCCTAGCAGCTCGCGCAGTGCCGCTATGGTTTTGTCAGCCGTTGCTGCAGGCGCAGGCTTGGCCGCAGGTTTTGGCGCGAACGGATCCGCCTCCGCTTGCATCGTTGCGGCGTAGGATGCGGCCATAGCCGCACCGAACGCGCGGTAGGTAGGTGTTGGCGCTTGCGCCTGCACCACGTCGCCCCCCGCGTTGCGTATTGTGGAGCCTTCCGGAACCTGCACCAAAAGCGCGTTGTTCGCTATGGCGTAGGCTAGCAGCTCCTCCGCGTCATCAAACGCGCCTTGCTGGTGGTGCATTGCCAGCGGCATCAGAGCGCCGAGGATATAATCGACTAGCGCCGCTTTCGTGTTAATCGTGGCGTGTCGAGTGTAATCGAACCCCATCCGCCCGCCGGGTGACAGTGTGGCGGTGATTTTCTTAAGCTGTTCGACGGTTCTGCTGTTTAGTAGGTCTTGCATTTTAATACTTCCTATTGGTTTTGGGTGGGAAAGTGTTTTCTTGGCGCGTGCTCGATGCCTTGCTGGGTCCATTGGTCCAGGGCGTAGGCGGCAGCCGTGCGGGTGCTGAACGTGCGCAGGTATCCCGCGACCGTTGCGCGGTATGGCCGCGCCTTGTTCTTCGGGTCGTAGGTGATGCCATCGCGCATGGCTTAGTATCCGCCATAACGGCGAGCCGCGGGCATGTTGGCCGGGAACGTGTCGCCGCAGGTCAGGACGATGCGCCCGTTGTGCAGCTCGGCACCAGTGCCCCAGTCGTGGGTTAGTGTAAAGCGTAGAGTTTCCATTTTGTGCTCCGGTTGCAGGCGGCAAGGGGTGCCGCCATGGGTGTACTGTGCGCGCTTTGTTTATAAATTGCAAGCAGGGTGGACAATACACGAAAACCCCTTTATAAACAAGGCTGTATGTAATCGCGTTTTGTCGCCTACGCAGAAATCCCTTTACAAACAAGGCTGTATGC
>LV_Brine_h2_0102DRAFT_1000632_pt1 | contig 11838 bp, 13 predicted proteins | sample LakVidmifraction_3_FD_10600 | JGI IMG/M metagenome (IMG submission 10600)
TGCTGCAAATACTCCTATAGGGAATATCACTTCTATAGCATTGCTGATGTACAAATGTTTCTCTTTATCTTCTAAAATCAGTGTGTACTGAGTAGCATTCGAAACCGTTTTACTCACCCTAGAAACTTTAGCATAAGAAGTTAGATCTGAGGTCAAGGCTACCGTACCTGAGGCATTCGGGAATTCAAAAAGCCTTGCTTGTGTTAAAGCAGTAAATTTTAGATATAGTCCCTCAATACCATTCGATAATACTACTGTTTTGTCATCAGTAGAACCAATACTCATGTGACCGGCAGAATTCATTATCGTTCCGTATTTCAACATCAGATTCTTATCATTTCTGATATGGTCTGAAAATCTCTTTTGGCCGCCTATAGTTTCATTGGCTGCTAATGATACTTTTCCATCCAAATCTGCCTGCAACCCAATAACCGCACTTACAGGTATTTTTGTTGCGTTTAATTGAGAGTAACTGGTTTCTAAAGTTTTGTCTCCGCTTTTAAAGATGTAATGTGAGACACTCCCGGCACCATCATTTATAATGATAAGATCTCCTTTTTGAAAAGCATAGGCAGCATTATTTGTTGCAAAAGCTGCTAGTGTGGTTTCTGTTGGCGTGAGCGTATCTGTAATTGCAAGATCTCCTAATTGGCTATCCAAGANCACCCCGTTACTATCTAAAANAGCAACTCCATTTGCTGTGCCTTTTTCAGTTAGTAAAATATANTCTGAAAACTTAGCGGTATGTCCGTCTATTAGGTCCTTTAAAACCTTTCCCTGGTTCGCTGAAAGTGCTTTCCCTNTTTCGGTAGATGTCAACAGGTCTAAAACCTCAACAATAGTGGAGGCCANCATCCAATCTGTACCAATTCCCGGTTCTGTATTCCTCCCGGTGAGATTCACATAGGCTACATCATTGTGTTTACATACACTTCCTACGCGAAATCGTTTCCTGAGAGACCAAGCACTTGATTTATTTTCTATTTTCGTTTTTAACTGCGACATTTGCTACGGGTTCTATTGATTTTTTTTCTTTTTTATACTTATTGTGATTCTCACTCCAGTCTCCGGAGTTCAATTTCTCAACGGCCTGTTCTAAATTGATTAAAGGCACGTGATCCAATTCAGATCCTAACATTCTTCGTATTGCATCCACTTCTTTCTTAGGATCTATATGTGGCATATTAGATCCGGTAAATCTGCAATTGGCATAAGCGGCTAAACCTTCTGTTTTATGCTCCCTGATAGCCTGGAGATATCCGGGTGCATTTACCTTAGATTTTAAAACCTTGAGCTCCAACCATAATTCAAAAATTGGTTGGTAAAAATCCTCTGTGAGCTTTTGTCTCTGTACATTAATGGAATGTTGCCACCCGTTAATGGCAGCGCGACTGGCAGAATAATTGGAATTGTACACCTGAAGAGCGACCTCCGGGGGAACATCTACAGCCGCGGCCAAGGATTGAAATACTGCTTTCCAGAATTCAGGGTAGTTGATCTCACTGGTATTAGCATTTGGAGCACTTATCTTGGCTCCTCTAGGTAAATTGAACACCATTTTTGAGGTGGTATTCTGTATAAGTTTTGCTTTATTTTCTCCTTCTGAATAAGAATCTACAGCAGAATCATCATCTTTCCCCAACGCCTTTTTAAGCCTTCCGGCCATAGGGTTTTCACCGGTGCTGTGTTCATCGTGCTCTATAAAGAATGGCAGTTTTGCACGCTCTTCAGCACTTCCAACAGTGGCCTCGGTATAACGGTCAAGCTTCTCAATTTTTTCTAAAATAGAGGTGAGGCCTCCAATACCCCTGTCGTGATCTATTCTATGCTTGTCAAAATACATCATCCAAGCCATTTTCCTACCGGTCTTCTTGCCGTAGGCCTCAATGCGTACATATTCGCCCAGGAAAGAACCGGGTTTAAAGGTTTTTACATAGTAGGCCACGTGCCTACCGCGTTTATCCTTTTCAATCCCGTGGTTAATTATATTGCCTTTTGACGTGGCTTCTTTATGGAATTTGTCATTTAAGATAGGAGTTTGTACCTGCTGGCCATCTATGATTTGAACATTCACTTCTCCATCTTCTACTCTTAGAATCACCAAACAGTCGCCGCCTAAAAAAGAAGTCTTTAACGCATCATTAGCTAATGTATGAAGTGAAGCCTGATTTATAATCTACTTTCTTGGATCTGGCCCACAAATTGAAACGGGATTCTACAGATTGCCTAAAATCTGAAAGGTCTTTGGAATCGGTTATTTTTTCGGCTCTCAAGATTTCAATTATAGGTTCAGACTGTAATTTTAACCCGGTTCCTATAATCCACTTAAAGAATCTGTTGGTGATAATCTTCACCACATCACTCTTTAGGTCTGCCTCGTGAGCCCGCAGTCTTAAGCTTTGAAAGTCTGGTAATACATTGAGTATTTCCCCTAATTCCTGGGGGGTTTTCTCTCCGTTAAATTGGGTAGTTCTTACCGGTGTCATATTTGAATATTCCCCGGCAATAAAAGTGGATTGTTCCGGGTGAAAATCACCAAAAAAGAAATTTCTTATTGACTGTTTAAAACCCATATACTATCTTCTAAATGTTCTGTTATCTCTCAAATATGTAATGCGCCCGTTGTATCGGTTCACATACATTTGCTTCATTTTCTCAAACTGAATGACCGCAGCATCTACATCTTTCGGACTTCTGTACTTGGTCCGGATCTTCATCTGGCCATCATCCATCTGATACTCCTCTATGGCCGTATTTTGCCCGGCCGCATAATCTGCCAGACTTAAGATCATCGCATCAATCAAAGCATCAATAGCCTGAATTCTGGCCAGTAAATTTGTTTTGGATTCAATATATTCGCGGGGTGTACATTCCATAATTCAAATTTAACGATATTAAGTGAAATTTTTATTTAAGCTATTTACTTGTAATTCAATAGTTTAAAAGATTTATAATAAGTTATTAACTTACTTTTACCGTATTGATTTTAGCGGCTTCAATATCTGTATTGACAGTTCCGGGAATATAAACTCCACCTAATGTAGTTATTGCTGATTGAATTTTCGTAAGCTCAGAAACTATCTGCAGATCTTTAGCATCTATGCCCTCTTTTAATTTACTGAATCGTACAGCGTAATCTGCATTCCCACCAATCTCCATAGTCTCATCATTTTTAAGATGAATATATGTAGATAGCTTCCCGGTGGCATCTAAGCTGAATATTCTTTTTTCTCCAACCTCAGCTATCTGATTGTCGTTAATATAACCAATGATGACCGTTTCCCCTGCAACCCCTGTTTCTGCCAGGATTGCCGTCATATCTTTTACAGGATTGGCATCATCCCCAAATGGAGCTGCTACCTTAGAAGTCTTGGCCCCAAATTGCAACACTTTCAAAATCCGCTTTCCTTTTTCAAGAGACCATTCTTTAACCCTGGCAGTTGTAATCATACAAATATATTTTTTGGAATCTCCCCTGTAAAGGCTTCCGGAAGCATTAATGTCAGTTTCATATCATCAGAATTTGTAGTTTCTTTTACTACTATCGCGCTAATCATAAATTTAGTGTATTCAAACAGGAATATTTCGTCATTCTTTATTTCAACAATATCACCTGGAGATAAATCTAAAACCTTATTCACGCTAATGCTTAAACTAATATTCTTTAGTTCGGCAGCCAGTTCATTATCTGCTGCCATTTTTGTAGCAGTATCAGATCCTGAAGTTAGCTGTTGTACAGCGGGTCGATAAACGGTAATCAACGGATTCTTAGCGGTATCCACAGGTGCAAGGTTTCCGGCATCATCTGATGGCTGCCTCAAAATACTGATTGTACTGTGTAATCCCTGCCCCTGCACTCCAAGGCTCATCTCAATACCATTTTCTTTCTTGAACCGATGCTTTGGTGCGGCTTTGGTATCTGGCCTAAAATACAGCAATTCCCCCTTAGGCGTGTGAGACAATACGATATTGCGCTGACTTGCAATTTTCGCCAAATAATCTTTTATTTTCTCTGAAGGTTTGGCTACAGACTTTTCATAATTGATATTGACGTCTTTAGTTACTGATGGATCTATCACCAAACCTAAATTATAGGGTGTTATTAATTTTTCTGTAATATCCTTTAAATTCCGCTGAAGGGATTCTAACGGATATTGATTGTAATCTATATTTACATCTTCTAAAATGCCGGGCAAAGAGTACCCTGAAAGATTCCATAGTTGCGGAGTAGGAGTAGAATTGAAAGAATGATTTACAATGGTGCCTGTGAGCAACAAAATATCTTTATTGGTAAATATCTCCACCCTTGCATATGACAATGGCTTAAACACTTTCCTATGCAGCGGATTCTCCGGATTGTATCTCCCAACAAATGAAAATACAGAAGCCACACTATCCAAATTCAAGGCATAGGTAAGCTCATCAAAGAATTTTATATAAGTACCGTTTATTTTAACTTTCATTTTTGCTTTTGATTTCTGAAGGATTAACAATATCACTTATTATCCAATAATTATAAATACCCTGAATCCAAGAATAAGTATAAAACAAGCTCATTATAAGAATTCCCCATTGTTCATTGGTATAAGAAGTATAAAACCAGAATGGCTGACTAATTATGCCAAAAATATAGCCCCATCGTTTCCATTTCTCTTTTCTACCTACAAACCATATTGCGGATGCTCCAAAAACCATTATAAAAATTTGTGATATCACGTGTAATATTTTATTTGTCTGACGGGATTATATTTTCTTTTTCAATATTATAGGCTTCTACGAGATTTTTTATTTCACCGTATTCTCCTAATTTCCAATATCCATTTTCATATATCCAACGACTATTTTTTGTAACTGTTAGCATCATTTTAGTGTATATAGACATTTTTTCTTTCATAATTTCCTATTAACTTTTAAACCCTAAACGATTAAACCTTTAAACGTTTCACGCATAATATTTAATTTTCCTACCTTTTTTTATTGTAAAAAGCTCCTCATTTTTAATGTTGTTGATCTCCCGGAAGCGTTGTATATTTTCATCATCAGCATCCAAGCCTACATATTGATGCGTGAGTAAAATAAGATTGGTATTTTTATCGGTGTATATAATTCTCTCCTGTTTGGCTTCAAATGCCAGGGACTGAAGACTGCCAATAGTATCTACGACCAAATCATTCAACTGGATTTGCAGATTCACATCCGGGTTCCAGGTCTTTTCAATTTCATAACGGCTTACCTGCTGATCATCTAAGGCCTTCAAATATTCCCCGTGAACAGCAAAATGGAGTTTACCACTTCATCTATATCTGCCCTGGAGATATAATCCTGTGGCATCGGATTTACAGCAGCTTCACAAATTGTAGAAATGCCCGTGGCCGCCTGACTTTCATACAAATATTTATCGTTCTTTTTGTCAACCTCAGCAAGTAATGAGGTAATGGCATTGCTTATAAAATTAGATTTTTTCTTTACAGAAGCATCAAACCCAATGAGGCCCGTAAAAATTCCCTGCTGTTTTGTAATGGTATCTATCTGGTTGCTGATGAGCTTATCTACAGATTTTATAGCAGTATTGGCTGTATTTTCATACCCCACCTTCTTTTCTCCTGCCAGTTTAATGAGATCTGCAGCAATTTGAATTGCAGTTCTCTTGGTGGTGGAGATATCTGCAGTTTCAGGTTTGAAACCTAAGTAACTCTTAATGGCTGCACCACGTACCAGTTTACTTTTATGCGCTATGCGGTCTGAAACCGAAATAACATCATCGGGATAATCTACGGCAATACTCTCCCAGAAATCTACCGTGATTTCGGTGATGCTGTAATTCCTATCATTCCTGTTAATGCCAATTGGCTGACCTTTTATTACCCCATAAATTGGATGCTCCACCTCCCACGCGCGCGGGTCTTTGGCAGATTCCATAAAAGCTTCTACCTCATCTATATGATCATCTCCCTGAAACCAAAACAATAAAGGATATTTGCTCGATTGGGGTTTCTTGCGATCTACCAAAGTACCTTCCAGATTGATGAAATTATAAGCAGCAGTGTTGAAATCTAATGAAGACTCTCCCGGCTTCCACAATGGCTTGTAAGACTTCCCGTCACCGGTGATGATCTTAAATATTCCGTTCTCTATTTTATCTTTCCAACTCATTTCAGCAAACGTTTAAATTGTTTTTCTGCTTGTTTTTCATAAAATTTACCCATTTCCTTACTGGCTAATTTTGCAGATGGTTCCATAAAAGGGGATCTGCTCACAGATGTAATCTTGCTATTGCGATATGCATACAGCGGAGTGACTTTCATATTCAATCCACCACGCTTATATTTCTTGGCCCGATTAATTTTGTACAACATCCCGCGGCCTCCGCTGCTCAAAATAAAATTATCTCCTCCCAGGCTTTTCGCTTTAAATACTGCGGCAACAAAATGGCTGGCTCTGGTACCCTTATTTCCACCGCCTTTAATCCTAATGGTCTTCCCCAAACCTTTAAATCGGTTTCTTGAAGATACTTTTTTAGAACTATTTTTGGAAACACGGGCAGTATCTACCGGGATAAGCTTACGACCTTGAATATTCCCTCCAAATTCCTGCTTTTCTAAACCCTTTGCCACATCACTGCCTTTCTTGGAGTTGATCCCTGTGGTGGCTTTCATACTTCTCAGGTCAAATCCCTTTGCTTTATCTACGGTAGAAAATGCCCTGAAAAAACTCTTTTGACGGGTGGTAAATTTTGATTTTGCTACTTTTGGTACCAGCTTCTTTGTCTTAAAAGCAGCATCGTTTAATGTCTCACGCACGGCAACTGGAAAAGCAGACCTGTGTAACTTTTCCAGCTTCGCGGTAAGTTGAATTGCCCCATCTGTATTTACATCAAAACTTGGCATTTATTTAATCATACTTTCATTATAGCTCTTATCCTCAATTTTAAGGCAGTTATTACAAACATTATACGGCTTTCCTGTTTTCCTATTATATCTTATAACCCAATTATGAGGTTCCAATTTTCTATGATGATCTGGATGGCCAGAAAAGGTTGTGTTGCATTTCTCACATCCTTGGCAATCTTGTGATCCCATAGATGTACTCATTATTTTATCTCCACATTTGCACCTTAAAGTTCTCATATTTTAATATTTAAGTTATAAACTTATTTAAACATTCCATTTTTTTGCTACTTCCCCATTTGTATAATACACCTGGTTTGTAAAACTAAAGATAATTCCAATCAATGTATTGAATTGTCCTAAGGAAGTTGCTGTTCCATTGCTCAATGAATTTCTCACCAAATTGCCATCTACAAAGGTTACCAAATTGCCATCGGAAATCACCGTGTTAGTGGTTTTAAAATATCCGGTATCTAAGGAGATGGTTTGCGAAAAAGTAAGCGTGCCCGCAGCGGTATCATACGCAAACTTATCCATTTCAAAATCATCTGTAGATCTATTGCTGGAGTTCGTCATATAAATGTAATCTCCATCTGTAAATATGTAAGGCTCATTGTCTATTCCTTCTGTCATAACCAATCCGCTAACTGTAAGTTCCTGAGGCGTGTCCAAATCGGTCAAAGCAAACTGAAAGAATCTATATTTTACGGCAGCGGTATCAAAGGCTACGCAAAAAGCTTTGGTTTTCAATACCAAAATTTCATTTACATAAAAAGTACTTAACCCGGTTGCTACCCTGATATTTTGTTGCAGGATAGTTATACTGGGGAAATCGGTTAAAATAGATCCATCAGATTCATAGTAGAGCGTATCTGTATCATTATAGGCTACAGGATTTCCGAATGTTGGAAATACTCCGCCTGCTGAAACTACCCCGGAAACGGTTGAAAAGGAATAACATCTCACTCCGGCTTGGTCCAGTACAATTAACACCTCATCTGAGGCACCAAAACCCGTGGGAGATGTAAAGCTGTATTGATTTTCTCCGGTCCCTTTTATTGTATAAACCTGATTCTTGTCGTAGGCCTCTGCCATTCGCGCAAATACTACATATTTGTTGGGAAGTTTATCGAGATTTAAACCAAGATCCCATTCCGTTCCTGATAAACCGGCAACCTGCTCAATATCATTGAGCTCATTTGCAAACTTTTTAAAAGCCTGTAGGATCTGATATCCATTTTCTTCGGAATCTTCCTGTCCATTAGGGGTAATTCCTGCATCCTGCAGGAGCTTATACATATTCACCAACAAATCCCCGTATATTTCTCGAACTACCGGAGTTCCGGGCTCAGTTTCGGTCTCATTCTTAAGCTGACCAAAAGGCCACTTTGAAAGATCTGTATCCTGTGGTACAGGTAAGTTTTTTAATATTTTCATAATTGAATTATATCAAGATGGATTCTTAAATTTTGTACGTTGCCTTTAGATTCCTCCACATATACATCTGCCTGAGTAGGACTGATGGCCTTCCAAACAACAGGGTGTATATCATTATCTAATTCGATATTACCCTGAGATTGAACAGATAAATTAATTTTAAAGGAGGTGTTATCCATCGCATTTTTGAAGGTTACGCGGATTACATTCCCAGCTGAAGTATTTTGAGTAATCACCGCAGATTGGATATCTCCATCTACAACCAAGTTCGTACCTTGAGGCAAGCCATCTACCTCTAATCCTGAGAAAGAACCTACATTCCTCAATCTGGCATTTCCTATGCCGTTAATGATTGCTTTATCTTCCTTAGATAAGAGGCCGTTATTAGTGAGTGTGGCTAAATAAGGGGCAGATAATGTGCCAATTACTCTTTTGGCAAAAACATTCTTATTGATCTTTGGCGTAGTTGCAAAAACATCTAAAGTTCCGGCATCTTCCTGGGCCTGATTTGCTTTTTGTAGAAAAAATAAAGCTTGTCCAATTGCTTCAAAATTTACCGTGTCCACCAATCTTAAAAATGAAACATCATCTGCATTATTGATCACCCGCACATATTCCCCGGCTTTAAAATCTCCGGTAAAAACCGCAGCCTTGGTAGCATTATCTAAGGTGCCTTTTACGGTAGTGGCATTTCCCGGTTTATCTAAGGCCGCCTTACAAACAAAGCTTTCATTCACCTTGAGTTTTCCTATTTTAACAGGAATATTTAAAACATTCCCGGAGGCGGTAAGAGATAACACGAAGTCGTTTTTTGATGCCAAGGCTGTCAATGCCTCCACTAATTGATATCCGTTTGTCTCATTGTCCGGAAGGCTGTTGTAATCAATCCCGGCAAGGGACATCAATTTAGCAAGGGTTTGATGAAGATCACCATACACATACTCGCTCACGGGAGTTCCACCACCGTTCCCGCTATTGTCTTTCACCCTGCCTTCCAGATATGCGATATCTGATTTGTCTATGTTTTGTAAATTTGCTTTTGAACGTGCCATATTAGTTGTAATTGATAAATAAAAATGCAACTGTGTGAGCCGGTTTCAATTTGAGCACCAACTCTCTAAATTCTTTTTGTCTTTTTTCCGGAATACTGGCCATCTGCCCCAGATTCTCACCCCCAATAAAGAAGGTGGCCCAAAGGTTTCCCTCCCCAACACCATAATTGTCGTTGGTAATTCTGTTTGCAATCACTTCAAATCCGGCTGATCCGTGCTGAATTCCTTCCCCGTGTTGGGTATCTCCCCCGTGTTGGGTAGGTTCAAAACCCAAATCTATAATATCATCCGGGAGTTTATATATCAATTCACCGGCTTCTATAAATCCGTTTTCGTGGATATACACATCAAAACCTGCCAATTGCAATTGGTGTTGAATGAATAACGGATGTTGTCTGTTTTTTTGATTGGAAGGATAAGCCATTTTCCTTTTGATAGCCTGTTTTCTGGCTTCTAAAGGGATTGGAGGGTTCACCGTTAATCCAAGTCGGAACTCCCATAATTCAGCATCCTTACCTGTGAAATTTACATTGTCGGGAATATTGGAATCCAAGGTTAATTTTGCTTCACTCACCAATCTTAAAAATGAAACGTTTAAGGCTTCGTGAAGTTTCCGGAATACTCCATCTTCCGGGAGCGTGAATGCACGACCTGTAGGATAGAGATCATCTACCAGATTCATATAAATATCGGTATAACTGAATTCCTTAGCCTGCGGATATTTATGCGGGGTATTCAGACCGTGGAGGGTCTTATAACCAAATTGAGTGCTGTTTGCCTTAACCTTGTACATTATAAATAATTTACATCTCGTAGATATGGAATGTCTGCCCCGGTAAATTGATTGGCTGTTACCGGCACGCCATCAACTTTTATGATAAAATCTGTAAAGAAATTAGCAGTGTCCAGAACACCTGTTACCACGCTCTGCAATCTGGCAGCATAGAGAATATCGTTTTTATTTCTCAACATATCTGCCCCGTCAATAAATGGGCGGACCGTTTTTATATATTCCCTCAAATTTGTGTCAATTCCATCCCTTATAGAGGTGGTATCCTGATTTAAGGAGGTAATATCTACATCTACAGGCTTTAAAGTAATTGCTGTAACTTCTATAACTGCCTGAATTGGCCTCCGCCCTCGCTCGTATAAAACTTTACTTTCATCCGGGTCCAGTTCAATCACTGCTGCCACCTCATCCAGTAAAGTTGGTGAGGGTGTGCCAAGGCCATCTGTAGAATCTTCCAAAGTAGCTTCTACAAATACCTGCACAACGCCTGCGTTAGTACTCTTTACGTATGGATATACCCTGCGAACTCCCTGAGCATCTTTTGCCCATATCATATAATCTGTTTTCGCACCTCCCTGTGGTTCCAATTGAATCGCATCTAAAATGGCCTGCCTGTAATCTTCTACGGCTTCCGCAGCTTTTGGCTGTTCTGTAACCTCAGCGATGACCACCGTTTTTTCAAGGCCAATAACAGGCTCTGTGATGGTAAGTTCATCCCCTACCTCCAAATCAAATTCAACTCCACCACCTAAGGATCTTATTTCTATAGTATCATTGGCACCGGTTAAAATATATTCGGCATCGGTTATAAATAACTGGCCGGGATTCTTGGCATCATCATTCGATTTAAATGTGAGTCCAGATCTCACCACAGAAGCGTTTATTCCGGTAAGCGAAATATTAAACACTCCTGCTGCTGCGGGATTAGGATCACGATTTAAATAGATGCGCCCAAATCTTTCCAACTCTCCCCCATTTACAGCGAGATCTGCCGTATCCGGGAAAATATTGTCCTGAACATCTGCCAGGTATAAATATACCAGTTTGAATTGGGCTGCTGTTACTGCTGAAAAAGCAGATAATACTTTCCTCAACTGATCATCTGAAAGATTAAGCCGCGCTTTTAAATCTTTAGAGATCTGTTCGTTTAATTGCTGTATAGTTGGTGTTGGATTCATATTTGTTCCTCAATTACTATTTCCTTCTTTGCGTTATTCCAAATAAATTGGAGTTTCCCCTGTTCATTATTATTTAATCCGGATAAGTTTATGTTTATCCTGATTCTGCTTTCCGAAACTATGGACACTGCTACTGTGGTATTCACAATTCCGTTTAAAACTTCCAGATCCTTTTTGGCTGCGTTCTCTATTTCAATTCTGCCTGAGCTGTTGTACACGGTCTCCCCTAATGCGCGTTCCAGATTAGAATTGAATTGTTTTTTTGGCGCTCCAGAAAACAGGAGGGAATTGGCCCAATAATCAAAACGTTGCTGATCTGGTAACTCATTTCCTTTTGTATTGGCCTTTAAATTGCCACCAAAGAAAGCCAAATACACCTGATTGTAAAGCGTAGCTACCAGTGCCAAATCATTAGAAAAGATTTTCATTTCTCCTCCGGAACCGTTTTCGAATAATAGAATATCTTTTGTCATTATCTTTGGCCTTGAGTTGAA
>LV_Brine_h2_0102DRAFT_1000634_pt1 | contig 11802 bp, 19 predicted proteins | sample LakVidmifraction_3_FD_10600 | JGI IMG/M metagenome (IMG submission 10600)
CCTAGGTATGTGTTAGGCGTATCTGATAAATCTAAAAATGTCGCAGTAATCGAATCCACAACAACCTTAACCGCACCTGTAGAGTCGGTGAGTATGCGCCTTCGCTCGCCAGAAGTTTCGTCTATCCCGACTAGACTTGGCCTGTTGTTCTCATCAATCTTTGCGTTTTGGTCTGCCATATTATTCTATGCAGCGTAGGCTGCCGTTAGTATTTGTAATAAGTGCTCGTGGCGTTCCAGTGGCATCAACGCCGAATGCAGTGCCGTTATTGTTCGCATCAACCGTTGGCGCATATGCTTGAGGTGCTCCAGTATGCAAGCCCAAGCTCACTCGTAGATACCCTGTAACATTGTCGATAGAGAAGGGAACTGGGGCATCTGTACCTGCGTGATATCCCATCACTACGCAGTGGCTATTGTCATCAATTTTTGGCATACTGTTCTCTTTGAGTTTTTAGCTTGGCCTTGGCGCTGTGCAGTAGCTTCTTCTCCTGCTCGATCGCCTTAATCATCTCGTCAATCCACGCTTTCTTTTTGTCTATCTCCAGCTCTTGGCTGACGATTTCCTCCACAAACTTCGTCTTGAGCAAACCAACTGATTCTAGCTCTCGCTCTAGTGATTGCCGTATCCTGCTTATCTGGGCAACCTCGCTCTGTGCGACTGCATCCGCTTGCCTTGCGCACTGTAGCAAGTTTTGCGAGTGGCTTAGCTCTTGCTCGCAGTTTTCTCGTAGCCTGCTAGATAGCTTATAAGTAGCCTCTGTGTTGTTTAAGATGACTTGTACCTCGTCTACCCGCAATAAAACGATCTGAGTGAGTTCTAGTAGCCTTTTCTGCGCCTTTATGGCTTCCTCTTGTATGGCTGGAAGGGCTTTGAGTTCCTCCGCATTCGTTCGCTTGTCCTGTTCTATTGCCTGTAGCCCCTCTAGCCGTGTTCTAGCTAATAGCTCCTCCGTGTGGGTAATCTCAGCTCGCAAGGTGTCAATCTCTAGTAGCTGTACTTTCTTTTCCTCCACGAAACGGTTGCGTTCGACTTGTCGCTTCAAATCAACAGATTGCAGGTCTTTATTGACCCGCTCGATTTTCTTTTTCGTTGTCTGTGTTTTGTCGACTGTGCCAAACAGTTTCATAGTCTAGATAATTTCCTTTTTAGTAGTGGCCTTTGGTTCTACCTTAGCAACCTTTACTTCTTCAGGCGCTTCGAGTGCTTTGGCAATAAATCGCTCTTTCTCATCTAGTCGCCCTGGAGCAATTCCCTCCATGATCATCGCCTTGTCAGATAAATGTTTTGCGAAATGTTCCGCGATGACTGGAGTGAGTAGTATGTCATCTCCGTTCACATCGGTAATTACCTTGCGGTAGATTTCTCCCGCCGTAAATGTGAAAGGTTTTCCGTCCCATGCATGTGTGAAGTCCTCCGCCGTCCAGTTGAAAAATATAGTCATAGTTTAGGTTATAATTTTGTTAAAAGGGAGGGGATTAACCCTCCCATATAACTTTAGTCTAGGCTTAGCATTACTGCTCGGTACTCAGTGTCAACTCCTGCTTGGACGGCCATACCAACGATAGGCTCTCCAATAAGGTCTGCGGCTTCTACCGCACCTGCAACCCCAGTCCCGATTGTTAATGTAGTTCCGACCGCTAGAGTCTCGTCAGCTAGTGCTGCGCAGAATCCTTTAGTTTGCAACCACCCGAACTGTCCTGCTGTGATTGTTACATTAGGGATACCTGTAGGCAGATCAAGCTGATCCGTTGCTGAGATAACAACTGCGCTCCATGGGCTCGCTTGTAGCGAAGCCTCAGAAGAAGTCGTTAGAGCAACCTTGATTGGCTCTGCTAGCGTTACAACTAGCGCTGTTGATAGCGCTGCTGCTGCATGACCACTAATGCGGTAAGAGATACCTTCTCCTGTTGCATCGTTGATTGTGATGAATCCGTCTGCGTATTGGTTCTCAGTAGCTGCTGTAGCTCCTAGAGTTACCGTGATTTGAGAAACTCCGATAGCTGCTGATGCTGCTACGGCGATGTTCTCGTGGTTGGCAACGACTGTCGCTGCTACTGTTAGTTTTCCTGGGTCAAGGTTTGCCGCTCCTGCTTTGCAAAATCGGAAACCTCGTCCTAGATCGTCTTGTACATATGTCCCGATGCTAACTCCCTCAGTAGAGTCGCTGTTAGATCGGAGGTCTGTAGAAGATACCTGTGTAATTCCTGCTCCTGGCATATTACTTGTAGTTATGTGTTTATTAAGCCGCCGTAGTTACGCTTGTCCATGTTGTAGACCCATCTGTATTAACATACATACGAGTCGATGCTGAAGATCCGTCCGTCCGAAGGTATAGAGAACCTTTTGGTGCAGCGAGCGAAGGCACGCCTGATCCGAAGATAATCTTTACCGCATCCGCTGCGCCGATATTGATAGCGTCAGCTCCACCTGCCGTTACCGATGTACCAGACGCTGCANTAACCTCTCCTGAGAAAGCTCCTGTAGTACCTACCATGCTCGAACTAGTGATTGCACCAGTTACCGCTAGAGTAGATCCGAATGTAGCTGCCTTGTCCGTGGTAAGCCCGAATCGTGCAACGGACGGAATGTAGTTTTCAATCTTAGCCATATATATAGTTAAGAGTGAGTTTAGATTGATGTGATTCCTGTGAGCTTAGCGTTGTATCGAGGGCTCTTTACTACGAAGTTTCCAGTGTGGATAACTCGTCCTGTTACTACTTCTTGGTTCACTGGCTTGCTCCATCCTGTCCAGTGGAATCCAAGTCCTTTAGGCACTCCAGGGCTAGGCACTCCTTCCATTTCTTCTACGGCGAAGTTTACTGGTTCTGATTCTGGCCAATTAGGCAAGATTTGGAACTCCATGCTGTTAGAGTTGAGCATAAACAAAGTACCAGCCGTACACTTAGAATCTGAGAAGATTGGAGCATCACGGAAAGCAAGCTGTTCTGCACCTGTGCGCATGTACATCTTATCTCGTCCGTTCATTGGTACAGTGTACCGTTCGTTTGGTGTTAGAAGTTGGTTGTAAAGCGAGAAAACTGTCTTAGTCGTAAGAATGATGTCTGGTCGCTGTGAACCCTCTGTAGCTGCGTCTGATAGAGCGTAAAGCTGAGCCAGAGTCAAAGCTCCGCCTGAAGCTGTTACACGAGCCTGAAGACCACTGTAAGTAGCTCTAGACTGACCACCGATTGTAGCTACTGCTGTACCATCGTCAACGATAGCTCCAAGTCCTAGGATGTCCTTTCCACTGTTACCTGTACCGTTACCATAGAACTGTGTACCGATACGATCTGCAAGGTCAAGCGTGTCAGAAGCAACCTGTCGCTCCATAAGATCTGCTACCTTTTCCTCAGTGTCGTTCAAAGCTAGGTCAGTCTTAGCAAGAGATACATCTTGGTAGTTGAACTTAGCGTCATAAGTTAATTTGATTGTGTTGTCTACTGCTGCTGATGTAAGCGTGTCAAATCCGCTAAATGATCCACCGTTAGTGTTCACTGCGTGCTTGAAAGGTACTTCAACTTGTGCACCTCGCCATACTCCTGCTTTAGAGCGTACTAGGAAGTAAGATAGTCCTACATTTCCTGTTAGTACACCTTCAACAAGTTTTGGCATTAGGTAGTTCTGCGTTGCATTTGCAACTCGATTGGGAACTGACATAAATGGTTATTTCTAAAAGAATGATTTAATATTAGTATTTCTGAGCTTTGAAGATGTGATTACATTGCTGATGTCGCTTCCCTGTGCTGATGTTTTGCCGTCAGTTTTAGCTGCGATCTTTTTCTTTTCGTCCAGCGTTTCGCGTGAAACAGCATTCGGATAGAGTTGCTTATGTAACTCGTGAGCCTTCTGGAAGTTCGGTCTACCTTGAGAATCCACTACGCCATACTTGTCGCAGATATCTAGTATCTGGTTTCGTACAGTGCTCTTTGGGTCGTTCAGGTTCTTGCCAATCGCTTGGCCTATGTCCGATAGCTCCGTCTCTGCCCACTTAACGAACTCTTGGTTTCTAGCTTCTTCAGCCTTGGCCCTTGGCCCTGAGATCTACTTCTTTTTGTCTCGATTCCATCGCACTTATCGCTCTTGCATTCATCTCTTTCTCCATGGCCTCGTAGGCCTCGACATTGTCTCCGAATACAGGCTGTAAGTGTTCTGGTACTCCTCGTTTAACAGTTGCTGTTGGAGATTGCAGTGATTGAGCCTTGAACTCTTCTAGCTGAGTCCTCAGTTCTTGGATCTCGTCTTGCTTCTGTATCCAGCGAGGATGTTTATGAAATGGGATGTTAATTTCTTCAGGAGTATCTTCAGCTTTGGGAGCTTCCGCTTCCTCTGCCTCTACGCCCTCCTGCGATGGCGCATCTTCTTTCGGTTCGACTGTTTCAGTTTGCGACTCTGGAGTTGTCTCTTCCTCTAGTTCTGTCAAGTCGATGTTTCCACCTTCCTTCGGAACTTCCGCAAATAAATCGTTGAGCATATTTTTACGCAGGTTTATCTTTAGTGTCTTAACCGAGAACAAGACATATTATGATTTACGAGTAGTCCTGTGGTTTGATCACCTTCAAGGTCTTGTGGAGGTCATCTACCATCTCAGGCCATTCCATCGATCCGTCCTCATAGGAATCGATAGCCTCACGGAATAGCTTGCTAGCTAGACGGCAAGCCATCGAACCCTCACGCTCCTCTCCTACAAGTGTTTTCTCGCTCAAGGTTGTTTTTGCTTTCGTATCCACCTTGCGGAGAGCCTCGATACATTTTTTGCTGTATTCTTCTTCATCGTACATATTTTTAGATTAGGGGTTGATTCGGATCAGGTGGCATTCCCTCTACCATCTCAGGAGGTAGCTCTTGCTCTCCACCGCCAGCGCCTTCCTTTAGAAGTCCGCCTGGGTCTGTCTTATAGAGCAGTAGTCTCCTTGACGCTTCCTTTGGATCTGAGAAGTTCATGCGCTCGAACATCGTTACTGGGTCTAGTGCTCCGAGCTGGAATAGCTCGATAGCTTCATTTCTCCGTAGTAGCGGGTCTTGCGGTATAAGCGATCCTTCCTTTACCGAGATGCGCAGTCCGTTTAGCTGTCCCTCATCCATGTACTGCTCTAGTGCCACTCCTCGCTCCTCGCCTAGTACATCTCGCAAGTCTTGGGCATCGTAGTAGGTAAATATCATTTGTGCCGTGTAGTTGTACAAGTAATCCACCATCTGCTCGACATGCTCCACGATTAGAGCGACACGGTCTGAGTCCGATTGCTTGATCTCGATTTTACCTTGCACGGTGCGCTCTGATGCGATACCCGATGCAGATGATCCTCTAGTACCAATAATGTTCTCAATCTCGGTAGCAGCGTCTACCTTCTGCCTGTACACATACTCAGGGAGAGAAGGGGATTGGATGCGAGTAACGCTCTCGTTAATGTTGATTGTAGGCGCAATGATCGCTCCACCGTTGCGGAGAGAGGATAGTGCCTGTTTACCAGCGTCCTCGTTGAATTGGCTGTTGAAGATCCACCCACTGTTGGCATCGTCTGCATTCTTGTCGATCTGCCGTGCGGTCTTGTTCACCATGTCCTGCAACGGTATCGCTTGCTCGATAAGGCCTGTTTCGTCGTGCGGGTGCTTGCCAAGGTTAAATACACTTAGGAAAGAGAAAGGCTTTTTAGGTGTGTCGAATAGATTGAATCCTTCTCTTGATGTCGTTGTCGATTCTCCGAACTCATCCATCTGCTCAACTGGTGAATCGTAGTCCCAGTGCGGATTCTGCCGTTTGTCGAGAACTATGCTATCTCCCATCGTCCAGAACACATATTCGTCAGTCCACCATTCGATAGTAGGGATCATCGTACCCATGTTTTTACCCACGAACTCTTTGATAAGGTCGGCTTTATCCGAGAACATCACGGCTAGGTCTTTAGCCTCCTGTTTCTTTTTGTGCCCGATAAACCTTCCTAGGAACTCTCCACCCTCGAAGTTACCGTTAGGGTCTAGTATGAGGTCGTCTGGGTGTACTAGCTCGTACTGAATGGCATCCTTCTTAGCTGACCACGAAATCTTAGTGGCTGAAATGTAATAAATAGCCCAGTGTCGCACGCCCTTCTTGATTTTAGTCTTCAGTGCCTCTCGGTCTGAGATATCCTCAATAGCCTTGGCTACATCGTCCGCAATCTGCACATCTTGCGCTAGTACATAAGGGTCTGGGTTCTGCCGTGAGATGATAGGCAGTAGTGTCTCAACAGACTTAAAAATGACATTATCTACCTGTCTATGCTCTCCGATATCGAATCCGTAGTGATGTCCTAGCCAATACTTTTTATTCGTCTTCTGCTTTTCTACAATCTTCGCTGAGTATTTTGTGTATTGCTCCTCCCAGTTCTTCGCCAGCCCTAAAAGCTCCTCGTCATCCATTTTCAAAGTCAAAACAGGCTCAGGCGCTCCAAGCTCATCTATTTCTGTCGATCCTCCCTTAGCTTTGTTGAACGGAGAAAATAAAGTACCGACATCTCTTATCAGTTTAGCGGCGGCTGAGCCACTTCCTCCTGTTTCTGATCGTTTGATCCCAATCCCCATAATAATAAAAGACAGATATTTAATCCGTCTCTTGTAGAGATGTGGAGTTTTATGCCTCCATTATCGCATAGACTATATTACGATGTCAATTTTTGAAAGTGGTCTGCAATCTGTCAATCTTGCGTAGTGCTCCGTCCTTGTCGTAGTGCATGGTGATAGAGCCATTGCGCATGTCTAATATCCCGCTATCTAGCAGGGCTACAAACAGGTCATTGTGCTCTATCAGTATCTCCTGCCAGTTGATTATCTTCATACATCTCTCCAGTCTTTAGGTGGCTTAACTCCACGGAATGCGTTGGCGGGCATGCCTCCAACCATAGGGTCGATCGCATAAGACGATCCAATACCTCGCATAAACTCCGTATCAGGCTTTACTGACCCCGCTTGGCTCATGCCGAACTTATCCATTCCGATTCTCCAGTACGAGATAGCATGTACTAGATGGTCTGCACCGCTTCTTTGGTACACAAACCGCTCTTGCCCCACTGAATCCTCCTCCGTTACTCGATAAACATTAGCGTAATGAGTCCATGCCTCCCACCAGTCCTTTTGGTTGCCCTTTAGCGGGATACTCTTAGCCTTGAACTCATCCATCACTAGCTGAATGATTCTGTTACGGTCTGCGACCACCTTCCCCGATTCATCGCCCTTCCCCCATGTAACCAACTGCATGGTCTTGCGATCCATCCTATAATAGCAAAGAAACACTCTGCCTGGGTAATCCTCTTGCAGTTGTCTAATACCGTGAAGGTCTCCGCCTTGGTCTGATACCACGACCGACTTAGGCCATCTATCTAACATTTGTCTAATATCATCATATCCATCGCATTTACCTGCTGACCATAGCCCTTGGTTGCCACCTACCACATACCAGTTAGGCAGACCTGTATCTAAGCCAATCACAATAGGCGCTTCGATGGCGTAAGGAGTATCGTCTAAATTATCCATAAACTCCGCCTCGGATAGCCTTCCGCCCAATCCTTCATACGGTAAGCCGAGTACGAAGTTGTGAAAGTATTCGGGGCTTTTAGTGCGGTACATCTCTACAATGTATGAAGCTGGAGTCCATGGGGCCATCAGCAAGCTTAGGTGGTAACCGCTCCACTCTGTGTTCTCTGGCTTCATGGCGTTCCAATAGCCCACGGATCTATTCCTGTCGGATAGCTCTTGATTGCAGGCTTTGCAAACATAAACCTCTCGGCCCAGGTCTACTGAGTCTGGCCACGAGAGAATCTGCTTTTGCTTGCAGTCTTTGCAGGTGATGATCCACTCCTTCTGGTCGGACTTCTGCCATGCTACATCTACGCCTGCACCTACAGATGAAGGGTTTGAGAATATCCACTCCCACTTATGCGGTGAATGCTGTTGGCGTGATGCGTACTGTTGAACCACGCTTTGCTTGCTTCTGTCTAGCTCGTCATGAATGTTTAGGTCGCTTGAGAATGATAGCGCCGCTCTCTCAGTCCATGTCCCCCTTATGTAAACCGTGTTCTGTCCTATGCGTTTTTGCTCTACGCTGTCCTTCTCGTCTACATAGGATTGCAGGATGGGGTTGTTCCGAATGATGGGGTCTATTTTACCACTGACAAAGTCTCTTGCATCGGTTGCGGTCGGTAGCGTGTAGGCTACATTCATTTTCAGCTTCTCAGCGCACCACAGGAACTTATAGATGGCTGCGATTGATCCTCCTACCTGCGCGGCCTTTAGCCACACTTGCTTGGGATGCATGTCTCTCAAGATATCGAACCAAAACATATGGTCTACCAAGTCGTATGGCTTCCCTGTTTCTGTTTTGATCTGGTACTCGCTTAACCAAGCAATAATGGAGATGTCGCTGAGTTTCATTTTATATTGTTACCGAGCCTTTTTTGTCTAGTGCCATCTCTGTGTCATATGCCTCCTGTAAATCCTTTTGTTTGGCTTTGCTCAAATCCTTGCTCAGTATGTGGCTGTCCATCTTCTTCGCGGCATCGTCTCCGTGTATGCTACGGTATAGCTTTTCTGTATATCCGTACGGCTGAGCAAATGCTCGCATATGCGCTAGCCTGTAAGTGTCATTGTCTTCAACATTGAACCATCTGCACTCTTTGCAGAATATACACGCTTCTCTTTGCATGTTATCGACTGAGCGTAGCACTTTCCATTCGTGCCATTTGTTCGCTTTGCATTTAGAGCGATTGAACTCTTCGTACATATTACTCGTTAATGCCGAATATCTCCGTAATCTTTGCTTCCTCTTTGTCTGTAGTGTTTGGCTTTAGTATCACTGGCTTAGCTCTTGGCTTGAGTGCTTGTATCACTTTGCGTACACGCTCATTCGCAACTGACTCTGGCGCAATGACGAATCCTAGAATGATTCCTACGATGAATGTTAGAAAGCTCATAGTTTAGCAAGTTTTTGTTTTAGCTTGGTTTCAAATGCTTCTCTGATTTTGATTACCTCATCTGATAATGCGCTTAGTTCTTCTTTGGTTTCTGTGTCTGGCTCTAACGCTATCTCCTGTCTGGTTGAATATCCTAGATCTTTCCCCTGTGTCGTTACGAGTAGCTTGGCTAGGTCTGCTTGGATTCTTGCTACTCCTACATCAACCTTATCTCCTCCGTTGTTGAGGTCTAGTTCCATCAACTGTTTGATTTTTCTTTCGCCTGTAAATGTAGCATTCAGCCTCCACAATCTTCCAATAAACCATTCTGTCGTAGTTATAGTGTCTGCTGTTCCGTCAGTATAGCCTGCTTTCATCGCTGATCGTGTTGCATTACCAAATGTAACTCCCTTGGGGTTTGTGTAGTATTCCCAGCATTCTTTCTGTCTGGGATCTAGTTGCCATTGGTTCGCTCCGTTGGGGTTTGTTTTTGGCATATGTTTAGTTTTTGCGACCACTTCCCTTCCCTCTTTGAACCCCCCTGAGCTTTATTTGTGGGTGCTTGCTCGGTGGGGAAGGGGTTTAGCTTTTAGCGGTTGGGTCATTGCCACCTTTGTTTGTGGGCTTGTATTCGCTCTGTGCTTTGCGCCAGCATTCCTCTGAGCACATGTGTCTGAAAAATCCGTGGTATGTTACGCCATCGATAGTCTTATTGCACACATCGCATGTCATAGTAGAGAATGGTCGTATCTGATGTCGGATACATTGCCTGTTTTTTCTAAGTCTTTGACCCATCTCTTTAAGGCTTCTTTGTTTACGAGAAAAACATGTTGTGGCTTATCGCCTGATTTTCTGTGCTCGGTCCATGATAGCGATATTGCTTGCATATGTTTATAGTATAGCATGTGCGTAGGTCTGCTCTGCTGTAGGGTATCCGTCTAGTCCTAGGTAGGCTTCTATTTCTATTATTTCCTTGAGTATCTTGGAGGGGTCTGCGCCTGTTGCTAGTAGGAGTGCGATGTTATTCTTTGCAAAGATTGCTTTCTGTTTTTTTGAGATTTTCATAGTTATTATAGTTTTTACAGTTCGAGCATCCGTATCCATTGATGTTTACCTTATTGGTATGAGTTGCGTCAGCTTTGCAGTAATAGCAATACAGTCTGTTTTTGTAGCCCTCCAGTGTCCAAGTAAAATTAGTGATAGTCATAGTTTACCAAATGGTTATATCGCTTGCGCCGTTAATGCTCCATAGCTTTTTAGCGGTGAGCTTGTAAATCTGACTGTCGTCTATCCAGAGGATTCCATTGAGAGCGTCAAGGATCGTCTTGCAGTAGTTGTCGATGTCGGAACGGTTTATGCACGGTGCGCCTGTGCTCTCCTCTCTGCGCTTCTTTGACCATGATTTGGGCATTGCTACCAAAAAGGTTATATCAACGCTTAGAGGGGCTTGTAGTGGCTTTCTGGGGCATTCTTTGTCCTGTCTGACAGCAAGCGCAATAGCTTCCATTGCATCTTTGGTTCTTTCGGGGGTGTATGTGCCCCATCTGGTTACTCTTGCCCTTGCCTTTGGTATCGGGTTCTGGTTAATAATAAATCTCATAGTACCCTTAGTGCCGCCATGTACAGCAGAACGAAGTCGATGGCACGGTGTTTACCTATCTTGGCTTTCTTTCTGGCTACCTCGATCGCCTTTAAGTCTATGACCGATAGTATCTTGGAGGGATTGTTCAGATAGAGCATGGTGTGCCACATCTCGCATTCTAAGGCGCATTGTCTGCATAGGTTCTTGCGGTGGCGTAGGCGGTGGCAAGTATCGCATTTAAGTTTCTGCATATTTTAGGCTTAGATAACGCTTTTCTATCTCCATCATACCACCTAGCTTGTACTTGCGGAGTTCGGATGTGGATATATTTTTGTAGGCGTGAAACTTATTGATCTCCTTGTTGAGGTCGCCTCCTCCTAAGTATTCGTCAACGCCGTGATGGTATGCACACAGTCCTATGACAAAGGCATCCGGTACATGCTTACCGCCTATCAGCCTACCGATCGGATGCTCTCATGTGATTCTGCCATCGCATGTGCCTTCACTCTCTCTAGCGCATTCGTGCATTCGTGGGAGTTTGTCTAGTCGCTTTCTTTGGCTTGGTTTCATGGGTGTCATAGCTTTCTGTTATGGTTGTTGGTTAATCAATCCTCTGTGGTGCTGTCTTTATAAAACTCCAAGCCAGCACCATTAAAATACCCCTTTCTGATATTGCAATATTCTATGGAATTGTCCGTCATGACTTCTCTTTTTGCTCTCCTCATGGTTTCCGCACCGAAGTTTCCAATTCTTCTATGCGCCAAACATAGAAGCGAAGAAAGTTCATTTTGTCCGTTCCTAGCTCTAGTGAGAACGACATGGATTTTTTCTAGCAACCTTTCACCCTTTGTATTCCAAAAACTTGAGGATGTTTCCCTAATTACCGTCCAGTTTTCATTTATTAGAAAATCATCCTTTTCTCTATCCCTTTTTGCTTGTTCTTCCGTGAGGTGATAAGTGTCGCCGTCTAGCTCTATAGCCACCCTAATCGATGGTATGGCAAAATCAATTAAGTATTTACCAACTTGGTATTCTCTTTGATATGGCACACCTGCGCTATCTAAAACACGCATAGCGTCTCGCTCAAGTGGAGATGTTCTGTTTCCAGCTTTTCTCTCCGCCATTTCTTTTTGTATTTTCTCTTTAAGAGTTGCCATAGCGTAGTGCATCTAGTGAACCAATATATTCTTTGTGTTCGCCGTTTGGTAATATCACATGCCATCTTCCTTTGTTGTTTTTGTATGCTCTATCGTTTCCGATGAATGATTTTTTTTCTGCTTCTACCCGGACAGATAGTAA
>LV_Brine_h2_0102DRAFT_1000636_pt1 | contig 11763 bp, 21 predicted proteins | sample LakVidmifraction_3_FD_10600 | JGI IMG/M metagenome (IMG submission 10600)
ACATTTAAACAAATTATGTGGAGTAGCTCAGTTGGTAGTAGCGGGAAACTGTTAATTTCCAAGTCGTAGGTTCAAGTCCTACCTCCACAGCCAATAAAACTTAATTAATATAAAATTTTTTTTCTAAATAGCTCAATATTTATAGAGCCCGGCGTTGTAGGCCGGAAGATATCGGTATAAAATCCGGTTTTAGAAAAACTTTCATCAAAAAAAAATATGTCACATTTAGCATACATAGCGAAAATAGATAAAATCCAAGAAATCGAAGGGGCGAATACTATCCAGATCGGTTATATATTAGGAACAAAAGTTATTATATCCAAGGAAATAAAAGAAGGATATATAGGCGTTTTCTTTCCTAGCGAATTACAGCTATCGGAAAAGTTTTGCGAAGAAAACAATTTGTTTAGACACTCTACCTTAAATAAAGATTGCAATAAGAAGGGATTTTTTGAGGACAACAGAAGAGTCCGTTGCCAACCCTTCATGAAAATAAAGTCTGATGGATTTTTTATAGAAATTGAATCTTTATCTTATACCGGTACAGATTTATCTAAATTTAAATTAGGGGACTCCTTCGCCGAGTTAGACGGAAACAAAATTTGTGAAAAATACATTTCGGAAAAAACCAGAAATGCCATAACTAAAAATAGAATAAAAAAACCCAAATCTATTGAGGCTCCTTCGTTTTTACCTCATATTGACACAGATCAATTTAAATATTACGTAGATTCGATTCCTAAAGAATCTTTAATTTCAATTTCATCTAAGCAACACGGAACAAGTTTTAGGTGTGGACACGTAAAAACCGTTCGTAATTTATCCAAATTTAAGAAATTCGTAAATAAATTTATTCCTATTTTTAATGTCGAGAAATGGGAGTATGTAAACGGAACACGGCGCGTTGTTTTGTTTGAAGAAAATTTCGATAAGGTCGGCTTCCACGGTTCTGAACAGTTTAGGTTCGATGTTTTAGAGAAAATAAAGCCGCATTTAATTAAAAACTTAATTATTTACGGAGAAATATACGGGTGGGCTAACAATTGTACTATTATGCCCAACCACGATGTAACAAAATTAAAAGATAAGGGGTATGAAAAAAAATACGGAAAAGACGTAGTTTATAAATACGGATGCCGCGAGGGAGAATTCGATTTCATGATTTATAGAATCGCATTATGTAACGAAGACGGATTTATTACAGATTTTACGCCGCCGCAAATAGAACATTGGTGTACTGTCAGGGGATTCAAATATCCGAAAAATATTGTTAATACGTTTATTTATGACGGAAATACTGAAAAGCTGAGAGATTTAGTTGAAGAGCTAACCGAAAGACCAGACAAATTAACTGAGGACTACATTGNCCCCAGCCATATTTCGGAAGGGGTAGTTGTTCGCTGCGATCACGGAACAAATATTCCTATGTTCTACAAGAATAAATCCTATGCTTTCAAGGTGTTGGAAGGAATAGCCAAAGAAAACGAAATAGATATTGAAGATGCCAATTAATTCTTGACAAAAGTTGAAAAAAGCGTAATATATAAAATATCCGCGTCATTGGTGTTTAATGGCAGCACGAGAGTTTTCCAAACTTTAGGAATTAGTTCAAATCTAATATGACGCTTAAATTTATAAAAATATGAAACCGATAGTAATTATCATTAGAGGGGTAAGTGGGTCAGGAAAATCATCCTTTGCGGAAGATTTAATTAATCTGGCGTACCTTGCCGGTATTTCCTACAAAATCTGTGAGGCAGATACCTATTTTTATCGTAACGGAAATTACGAATTCAACCCTAAACTACTAGGGAAAGCACATAGCTATTGCCAAAACATATTCCAAAAAGCCATGAAAGACAAAGTTGACTTGATTATAGTGAGTAATACAAGTACGACAAAATCAGAAGCTGATTTTTATGAAAATCTCGCTAAAGATAATAACTATAAAGTTATCAGTCTGGTTTTAGAAAATGTTAATAATACGGAAAGCGTTCATAATGTTCCAGAAGATGTGCTAGAGCGTCAAAAGAAAAATTTATTCAGTAGTACGAGATTATAATATGGATATAAGATTTAGAGCATATAATAAAAACGCCAAAGATTTTATTCGCGACGATCAGGGCCAGATTAGTATCTTCGATCTTATCGCTTGGGCGCGTTACGCGACCGTTAATAAGTTAAAAAATATAAATCACCTAATTGTTCAACAGTCCACCGGGCTTTTAGCTAAAAACGAAAAAGAAATCTGTGATGGGGATATTATCAAACATACCGATGGAGTTTCAAAAGTCGAATGGGATAATTTAGGATGGACAGCTAGGACTAAAGGCGGAAACAATGCCTTTATTTGGGATTGGGGCAATAAAATAAAAATTATTGGTAATATTTTTGAAAATCCAGAATTAATTAAATAAAATGACGTTAAAAGAAAAACTTTACAAACCTTTAAAAATACTTAATGAGGATACTAATATTCTTTTTTGGGGATGTACTCATATAAACCATAACCCAAGATGGGATAACCCTATCTGGAAACAAAGAGGCTATAATTCCGCCGATAACCATAAAGACGGAGTTATAAAAAACTGGAATCAGAAAGCTAACGAGGAAACAGATGGAGTTCTTCTGGGAGACGTTATGTTCGGAGGCGGCGGGGCAGATGAATTTTTTAATATTCTGAATAGACTTAGGTTTAAAAATCTGTATATACAGGCGGGAAATCATTTCGCGGGGTTTCATCAGGCTTTGGAACTAACGGACGAAAATGGAGACTATAATTTTAACGAAAACAAAAAAGTAATATTCCTATCTAACTATTTTGAAGCCTTCGTTAATGGACAACCTATCGCATTTTCTCATTACCCTATTTTATCATACAATGGACAGGCAAAGGGAGCGTTTCATTTGTTCTCTCACGTTCATGGAAATTTAGGTAAATCGAAAATAGGAAAAGCATATTTAGACAGTGGCGTTAAGGCTTACGAGGTCTCGGTAGAAAAAAATCCGTCCCCAATTAATTTTTCAGAACTAAAAAAAATAATGAGAGATAGAGAAAACGTAAGTTTCGACCATCACTCAGCGGAAACGCAAAATCCTTTTTAATTTTATTAAATTTAACAGACTATTAGAAATTTCTCGCGGACTACTTCCAGAAATAAGCGATTGGGAAATGAGAACGTACCACTTCTCTTTCGCTTTATATAAAAAGAAGATAGTGGCGCGAGGAACAAACTCCTGCAAAACCCATCCAATTAATTTATTAAATAAAAAATTTAATAGTTGTAATATGGATTATTCAGAAGGTAGCTCAACGTGCTCTGAGTGGGTCTGTTTAAATAAAATAAAGAAAACGACAAACATTGATTATAATAAACTTATTTTAGTAAATGTTCGTATAGATAGAGAGGGAAGCGTAAGAAACTCTCGTCCCTGTAAATCATGTGAGTCCTTATTAAAAGCTTTACAACCGAAAAAAGTTTATTATACTAACGATAATGGAGAATTTGAGGAATATTTATGAAATTTGATAAAACCAAAGTTAAATTTTACGCCCCCGCGCCAGATAAAGGTTGGAGCGAAGAAAATTCTGTCATAGGGAAGCATTGGTACGGGCCTAACGACCATAAATCTAAGTTAGCTAAAGATTCCGTAGGTCATATATGGGAGGTTTATTCCGACGGGATGACACACTTCGTAAAAAAGGGGAATTCTAAATATGAATTATTTAGGTCGGCCTTTAAAAAAGGACTCTACGTAGAAACTACCGGATTTAAGAGAAAAATAGGATAAAATGGAAAACATCTTTTATCATTTCTTGACTTTCTTATAAAAAAACATACAATACTTTCAAATAAAATTAATATATATATGTATAATGAATTTCACTTTTCAGAAGAGGGTCTAAAAGACGACGAAGTAGATTTTGAATTTGACTTTGATAATTATCAAGGCGTTTTAAAAACTTTAGACTCTTACAAAAGAGACGACGATTTAGAGGAACTAACCGATGACGAAGAAGAGAACGACTTAATTGAGGAAGAATTAGAAAATTTAAATTAATGATTAGTTTAACAATAACAAGTTGCAAGCGTCCCGATTTATTTATTAAAACATTTACGTCTTTAAAAAGTAAGTGTTTAGATATAGACTTAGTAGATGAAATTGTTTGGGCGGACGATAATTCCAGCGGGCATGGATTTTTACTTATGGAAAATTGCATACGTGAACTTTTTCCAAAGACAAAAATATTATCCAACCATAGAGAATTTAATCCGGGGCAAGCGGTGTCTTTAAACTGGATTTTATCAACCGTCACTAATCAATACGCCCTTCATATTGAGGACGACATGATTTTTGAAAGACCCCATTTCATGATTATGCCTAGTCTATTCATAATGAAAGAATTTAGCCATATTAAACAGGTTTTATTAAACGAAAGGAAGATGTTCAGTGAATTCCAAACGTCTAACGGGACAAAATTTACCGTTTGGGAAAGAGGAATTGCGTTAGACTCTCAGGAAGTCAAACATTGCGGATATAGTCTTCAACCGACAGTCACAGATTTAAAATATTTTAAAGACAAGTGTGAAGGATATAATGCCACAGGTATTGAATCGTCTTTTGTTAAAGAATACGACAACGGAATCAGAACAGCTTGCCTTGATGGGATTAAACTCATTCATTTAGGCGTTAATTGTTCGTCTTTTTCGTTAAATGACACTCCGCGATAATGGCAAAAGACAAATTAAAATATAAAGTAGGGCAGAAAGTAAGGTTTACCTGTTTTTCTAACCAAGTTCAGAACGGAAAGATTATTAAACGCGGGACTAAATATTTAGTAGAAACTAAAGAACGTTATTATTATTTCGACAAAGTTACTATACTAGATAATTAATATGACTAAAAGCAAACACGATAAATGCCCCGCCTGTGAAACACCTGTAGCAGAACCGAATAGCATTAATGAAAATATGAGAGTCGTTGAGACACTTCGTACGGTTTTGGGTTTCGTTTTTCAGTGTTATAGATGTAAACATAAATGGTACGAGTCCATAACAAAAGATGAATAAAATAGTTGGATACAAATATTTAGGACCAGAAGACGTAGTACAAGAACTTGACGAGGTAATTAACGTTATCGGAGATGAGTATATTAAAACCGCTTGTATTTTCTTCGGAGTAAAATATGGTGACGCTACAAACTTTAGACTTTGGAAAGCGTTGAAACCCCGCCGCCCAATATTTAAAAGGAAAATAGGATAACCTTATGGACGGAATTACAGTAGTTTTGTGTTCGTGGAAATCATTTCCGATGCTTTATACGTGTGTGGAATCTTTACGTGCGAATTCTTTAGAAAATACGAATATCAAAGTAGTATTGAATGAGTACAATAGAGATTCAGTTAATTATTTAAGTGATATCAATATTGATTTCGTAGCCTGCAAAGATAACAGAGGCACGGTCGCGGTTGACCTGCTTACCCCCTTATTAGACTCAGAGTATGTGGTTAGTATCAATGACGACCAAATTGTTAATAAAGGTTGGGATGCCGATTTATTAAATATATATACAGATCATTATCCATGCGTTCCGTCTGTTAAATGTGTAGAGCCTGAGTTTACAAATAACCCAATGGTTATAGCAGATAACGTAGGACATATTTTAGAGATTTTGACAAGGATAAAGTTTGAAGAAAACTGTCTTAACGATAAATACAAAACGCATAATCTATACGGATTCAATCATCCTAATTTAGTTAGAGTATCCGACTGGAAAAAAGTAGGAGGATATTCTTGCGGATTACCTTATAATTTTTTTGGATTAGGCGGATATAATAACGACGACTATTTTAATTATAAACTCTGGAAATTGTACGACGAGCAATTAAAATTTATAGTTTCTGGTAACAGTTGGGTTTTTCATCAGGTATCATTTTCGGGAAAAAGATTACCGCCTGAAATTAAAAATTACGATTCTCACGCGAAATTTGTGGAGCTAACAGGTATGACGACTAAACAGTTTAGAGATAAATTAAATTGGGGACAGGCAGTATGAAAAAATACAGAACGTTAGAAGTTGGGGAAATTTTTCAAGGAAACGATGAAGAACGTTGTATTACTTTCGATCCCGCTGGAGAAGATTGGGTAAGGCATAATTATACTTGGGAAAAAGTCTGTTCTGTCAGAATTGGCAAAATGGTTACTCTTTCAAATTATTACCGTCGTCCAATTTCAAAGAGAAAAATAGGATAAATAAAATTATTATGAGTAAAAAAATAAAAAATTGGGAAAATGGAGTGGTATCAATACCTCCAGAGCAAGTAGAAATATTTATAAAACAATTTAGATATAAAGTTTTCCAAAAATTAAAACAAAAAGGTTTCGGAACTTTTAATTCCACACAGGAGGTAATTGGAAAATTAACCGAGGAAAAAATGGAAATGGAATTAGAGTCTCACGGTAGAGATTTATCTAAATTTTGTGACGAGGCATTAGATTGCGCCGTTGTAGGGTTTTGGGGCTATTGTAGTGGAAAGAGCTGGAAAAAGAAAGCCGCGAAGAAAGACAGTAAGAAAAAGTAAATATAGTTGACTATTCTATAAAAAAATATATAATAGTAAGCATTGAATGAAAATAGTAGGTAAAAAAATACTAATTAGTGGTGGCGCGGGCTGGCTTGGTAGCAGAATAGTGAAAAAACTTTGTGGAAACAACGAGTTAGTAATTTATTCCAGAGACGAAGCTAAACATTATTTGTTAAAAAAGCAATATCCACAAATTAAATGCGTAATTGGGGATGTGTCTAATCTGGAAAGACTGAACGATGCAGCCAAAGGATGTAATATTGGAATATTTTTAGCGGCATTGAAACAAATTGAGGCGGTAGAAGAAAATATCGAAGAAGGAGTTAATACGATTGTTTANGGAGCATTAAATTCAAAAAGAGTATCTCTNAGTAACGGTTTTGAATCTTCATGTATAATNAGTTCAGATAAAGCGTCTTCGCCAGTTTTGAGTTATGGGGCNGCGAAACTTCTTTCTGAAAACATATTCATTAACAATAATGAGGGCAATAAGACTAAATTCAGCGCNTGTAGATATGGAAACGTAGCAAATAGTAAAGGTTCNATTTTAGAAGTTATATTCCACTCNATTAAAAATAACTACATCATATCCTTATACAGTGAGGATATGACGAGGTTTAATATCATGCCGGATGACGCTATTGATTTAATTTTTACGTCATTGGATTATGATAGTAACGTTGTAATTCCCAAATTAAAGTCATTTAGAATTTTAGATTTATTTGAGATTTATAGAGAAAAATTCGGCCTTACGTACAAATCAGGAAAGCCACGACCTAACGAGAAAATACATGAAATTTTATTCAGCGAAGAGGAATCACGACGTATTCAATACGATAGAGATAAAAACATATTTCTATTAGGCCAAGAAAATAGTTTAGATTTGAGGCGAAAATATTCCAGCGAGGAAGTTTGTATGGACAGAGAAGAGTTAGAAGAACTTTTAAAAGAAAATAATTATTTTAATAATAATGAGTGATAAATCTAAAGAAAATACAAACGGAAAAGGTAGTAAGGCGAGACCAGTAAATAAAAAAGTTTATGATAAAAATTACGAACTAATTTTCAGGAAAGAAAATAAAAAAGAGAAATAAGAGAGAGTTATGCCTAAAAACTCAACAGACTGTAGAACCCCGCCCGGTGTGGAAGTGGGACTAATTGATGGAATTATTGCTCAGTGTAGAGTTATAAGAAAAATACATAGCGACACTTTTCCAGTTATTGAGGCTTTAAAAGACCTGAGAGAAGATGAGGACGTTAAATGGGTTTTCCGAAAAAAAACAATGGATAAATATTTAAAAAACAAAATTAATAAACTAACTAACTATACCGACGAAGTTACTCCCGCACAGTGGGTAAGTCTAGTCGAAGAATTAACGTTAGAAATAGACACCTTAGAAATAGAACTGAATATCCTTAACGACAAGGCAAACAATGACAAATAAAATTTTAATACTTGGAAATGGGATGCTAGGAAAAACCCTACGCGATTATTTTATTTCTTTGGAGGAATACGAAGTTATAACTATCCATCCAGACGGACAAGGCAGATTTCCCGCGCAGTCCTATAAAGATAATATAACCAAACATGACTCACCGGAAACCTTAATTATAAACGGAGTGGGACAAATTCCGCAAAAAGGTAAAGACTTTTCTATTAATTACGAACTGCCTAAATTTTTAGTTGATAATATTAATAATGCTAAGGTCATAAATATTTCAACCGATTGTGTTTTCAGCGGGAAAAAATTTCTTACTAAAGCGTTTGTGGGAAATAATAATAAATACGACGAACTAGACGCCGCCGGAGAGTATGGACTAAGTAAAATTAAAGGAGAGCAGATTATTAATGGAACCAAAGATAGTTTTAAGACGATAAGAACGTCTATTATCGGGTTAGGAGACTCTAACGACTATGGTTTGTTATGCTGGCTTTTAACTTTACCAAAAAATTCTACAATTAGGGGGTTTTCTAATCATTTCTGGCAAGGTCTAACTACGTTAGAGTTGTCTAAATTTATTCATAGAGTTCTTAGCTCTTGGGGCGAATGGGACAAATTAATTCAGGTTGGTTCTAAAAATATTTATTCTAAGTACGAATTGTTACAAATATTTAGACAAGTATTCAAAAGAAAAGACGTTAAAATATTATTTGATTCTCATGGATATTGCAACCGATCTTTAGTTAGTGACGAGACGATGAGTGATATTGAACAACAACTTATCGAATTTAAAAAGTTTTATAAAATATAATAAAAAGCGGAACGAAATAAAAATATGTACACTATAATTGATAATTATCTTTATGACACAGAAAACTCCGAATATATATGGGGAAGTAGTGCTCGCAAAATATTCAAAACTAAAAACGGAAGATTCTTTCTAGTGACTCAGGCTTACGGCGCGAAGGATTTTGAGATCATATCAGAAGAAAAAGTGAAAAACACACTACATGATAATCTCGAACTATATACAAAACATTTTGGGAAACCTTTAGAGGCATAAACATAATGAATAGTATCGGACTTCTTATGACGGGATTTAACTGTGACGAGTACATTGATGAAGTTTTAAAGCCTTGGGCAGAACTAAAAAACAAACACAACATCATTTTTTCTTTTGTCTATTGCCAATTTAAAGAATATATTGATATAAACGGAAAGCAAGAAATCAAAAATCCCGCATGGTTAGATAAACATAGGGACAGTATTGATTATTTTCATTTGCTAGAGCCCACAAACGAAATAGAGGCGCGAAATACAGCCTTAGAACCACTACTTAATGATAATGTAGATATAGTCATACAATTAGACTGCGACGAATTCTTTACAACAGAAGGAATAGAGAACATAATTAACTATGTTAATAAAGATAAATTTATTGCGTGGTATAGGATTAGTTACAAAAACTACGTTATGGATGGATTTTTGGAGGAAGAGTTTACGCCACCCAGAATATATAGGACTAAAATTGGTAAGTTTAAATTAAATAAATTTTACGACGATAACAATATCTCGTATTTAGATGAAGAAAAAGAAATTTCCGACAAAGTTCTCGCCAATAGAGCGATTCCCAAAGAAATAAACTGGACGAAACACCTATCTTGGCCTTCAAGCGAAAGAGGCAGATTGAAATGCCTATACCAAGAGAGACATTTTGGACAATGTTCGTATAAATGGAATAATGAAAAAAACCGCTTAGAATTTAATAAAGAGTATTACGAAAAGACTGGACAAAAAATTCCCAAAGTAATTTCTGAGTAGAAAATATAATTACACCAAGACACTATATATTAAACAATTATGTAGTATAATAATTTAAAATAAAAAATAGTGTAAATAGTGAAAGTAAAGAAAGATTAAAATGAATAAAAAACAAGAACCATTTAAGTTTCCAAGACACGTTCTGAACTCTTTAGGAGAGTGCTCAAAGGACGGATGCTTTCTTTTAATCTATAAAGATGAAACCGGATCATTTATTCCTATTGTCTCAACGTTCTCGCAGTCCGATTCTTTAGGTATCGTTTCTTTCACTAATAATTTTTCACAAGCCATACAGAACTGTGAAATTTCACAAATGATAGATGGTATTCACGAACAAATGGAAAATTCATTTGAAGATTTAGACGAAGAAGGCGAAGAGCAGTAGTTTAATTTCCCCCGCTTTAAATTATATTACTTTATTTAGTAATATATTAGACAGTTTTTTAGTTTTTTGCCTTGTTTTTATGCAAAAAAGGCGTATAATATTTTATAATGAGTAAGACCGACCCGTTTTCAAACCTAGAAATTGAACGACTTCTTTTAAGTGGTTTCTTAAATTTTCCTGACACTTTTCATGATTTTTCCTTAATAGTATCTTCGGAAGACTTTACTAAAAAAATTAATCAGACGGTTTTCATGGTTATTAAAGAAATTTTAACTAAAAGTGATAAATTAGATTATAGGTTAGTCATTTTAAAGGTTAATGAGCTAAAGATTAATTTTAGTCAAGAGCTAAGTAAAGATTTGACGGCGAGCGACTATATTGAGTCTATCGTTCAAATTAAAATAAAGAAAGAGAACGTAGAACAGTACGCTCATGAGTTGAAAAAACTTAGCGGTCGTCATTTCTTGGCGGAGGCGGCTAGAGACGCTTATAAATCAATGTTAGAAATTGATTCTAGTGCATCTTACTCTGAAATTGTTGAAAAATTTGATACGACTATCAATAGTAAGATTAATTTATTCGAGAGCGGGGGAGTAAGTAATCAACCTATTGATTTATTTCGCGGACTAGAAGAGGAAATGGAACAACAGGGCAATGAACAGAAAAACAACGGAATAATTTGTCCCCAAAAGATTTTGAGAAGCAAGTTTGGCGATTTTTATCCCGGCGATGTTTATGTTTGGGCCTCTCGTCAAAAATCTGGTAAATCTCAATATTTAATGAATTTATTACATAATTGTTGTAACGATTTAAATCAAAACGTTAAAGGTTTATATATAGATACAGAAATGACACCACAAGAAGTAAGGTGGCGTTTAATGTCAATGTTTACTGGAATTAGCGAGGTTCACTTTAGAGAAGGAACGTGGCGCAATAATAAAGAATGGACGGAAAAAGTTAGAAGTATCTGGCCACAAATTAAAACTTATTTTGACAGAACTCAATTCATTTATGTTGCCAACAGTTCGATTGAAAACGTAGGGTCTATTATTCGTAGATGGTATAAAAAGAATATTCCTCGTGATGGATCGGTTAAGGCATTGATTGTGTATGATTATATTAAGATCAATTCAGATTTAATTACGCAAAGATATAAAAACCTAGCAGGGTCAGAGATCGGGGGCTACAAGGCAGATTATATTAAGAAGTTAGCGACGGAGTTACAATGTCCCATACTTACTAGCGTTCAAACTAATAGAAGCAATGCGTCTAAGAAATCAGACGACAGATTAGATGACACTTCGGTTATTTCTATGTCAGATCAAATTGGACAAAATGTTTCAAATATTTACTTGTTTAATTCCTTAACCTTAGAAGAATTACAAGAATTACAATGCGATTATGGGTTAAATGCCACCCATAGACTTATCCCCTTAGTCACTCGACGCCAAGGCGTTGACGCCCCCGGTTTTGGCGGAAATTACGTTAAAATAGAAGGAAAAGACGGGAAAATCAAATATGTTGATAA
>LV_Brine_h2_0102DRAFT_1000638_pt1 | contig 11753 bp, 10 predicted proteins | sample LakVidmifraction_3_FD_10600 | JGI IMG/M metagenome (IMG submission 10600)
CGATAAAGCGCACCCTCAACTTCAATGGTGGAAATGTTCTCGCCGCCAGAAATAATGATGTCCTTCAGGCGATCTTTGATTTCCATGTAGCCATCTTCGTGCCACACAGCCAGGTCGCCGGTGTGGAACCAGCCGCCGCGGAAAGCTTCTTCAGTAGCTTTTGGGTTTTTCAGATAACCCTTCATCACGGTATTACCGCGCAGGAAGATCTCTCCAATGGTTTTGCCATCTTTGGGAACCGCCTCCATCGTGTTGATGTCACCGACCATGGTGCCCGCAAGCGTGTGATAGCGAACGCCCTGGCGGGCTTTAATCGTCGCACGGTCATGCAGCGGCAGCTCGTCCCACTCGGATTTCCAAGCGCACACCGTTACCGGCCCATAGACTTCCGTTAGGCCGTATACGTGAGTCACCTTAATGCCCATTTCCTCAACCGCGCCAATTACCTGAGCCGGAGGCGCCGCGCCCGCGATCATGGAACGGACTTCGTGGTTAATACCTGCTTTGGCCTCGGGCGGCACATTTAGTAATGCGTTCAGCACAATGGGCGCACCGCACATGTGGGTGACCTGGTGTTCTTTGATCAACTGCAAGATCTTCACCGGATCTACCCGGCGCAGGCACACATGGGTGCCTGCCATGGCGGTAATGGTCCAAGGGAAGCACCAGCCATTGCAGTGGAACATCGGCAGCGTCCACAAATACACCGGGTGCATACCCATGGACCACACGGTTTGATTGCCCAGGGCGTTCAAATAGGCACCACGATGGTGATACACCACACCTTTGGGGTTACCGGTGGTTCCGGAAGTGTAATTCAGCGATATAGCATCCCACTCGTTTTCGGGGAATTTCCATTCAAACTGCGGATCGCCCTCGTTCAGGAAGGCTTCGTAGTCCAGATCGCTGACCTGAACACCCTCGCCGTATTCCGGATCGTCGACATCGATGATCAGTGGCTTGTTGTCCATACGGCTAACGGCCTCGCGAACCACCTCACCGAATTCCCGATCTGCGATCACAGCCTTCGCTTCACCGTGCTCCAGCATGTAAGCAATGGCTTCTGCATCCAGACGTATATTCAACGCGTTCAAGACCGCGCCAATCATCGGTACACCGAAATGGCACTCCACCATGGCTGGAATATTGGGCAGCATGGCGGCTACGGTATCGCCCCGATTGATGCCACGCCCTTTCAATGCCGACGCCAAGCGCCGTGAGCGATCGTAGGTCTGCGACCAGGTGTAGCGGATAGCCCCATGGATAATGGCGGGGAAATCCGGATACACACTGGCAGTACGTTCAATAAAATCAATTGGGGATTGAACGGCGTAGTTCGCATCAACGGGGGCAAGGCCCTGATCGAAAATTGAGGTCATTATGTGGTCCTCTGTAACGTATTATTGAGCAAAGACTATACACCAATATTATTGGCTTGCTCCTCATGAGTCAGCGCGCCAAGCCTTGCGATTGCCTGGTCGATCCGCTCGCTCCAGGGGTTGCCACCGTTCAGTCGCAGGCAGGACTCGAACTTGTCTGAAATCGAGAACATCAAGCCCGGTGCCACGTTGATATTCTCCGCCCTGGCACGGTGGTAAACCCGGGTGCCCGAAACACCAGCGGGCAATTGTACCCAGAGCACAAAACCGCCTTGGGGCCGGCTTACTGCCGTGCCAGCAGGGAATGACCGTGCCACCGCAGTACGCATGCGCTCTACTGCCTCGCGGTAATTCTGTCGTGCACAACGCAGATAACGATCATAACCACCCTGCTCCAAAAAATGGGCAACGGCCAATTGCGGAATGGAAGACGTAGCCAGGTTAGCAAAATATTTGTGTTGTCTGGCACTGGCCATGTAGCGCCCAGGCAGCATCCAACCCAGCCTTAGGCCCGGAGAAATGGTTTTTGAAAAGGAATTGCAGTAAATGACGTTGTCTGTGCGGTCAAAAGCTTTCGCGGGCTTGGGCCTTTCGCCGGAGTGGTAAAGATCGCCGTATATATCATCTTCAATCAACGGTACTCCCGCGGCAGCCAGCATCGACACCAGTTGTTTCTTGCGCTCATCGGGCATTCTGGCGCCCATGGGGTTGCTGTGGTTGGTCACCACCACACAAGCCTTCAGCGGCCACTGTTCCAAGGCCAACTGTAGACCTTCGAGACTAAGGCCCTCAGACGGATGCGTAGGAATTTCCATCGCCCGTAACCCAACCACCTCTAACGCCTGCAGAATTCCGGGAAACGACGGTGACTCGATCGCCACTATGTCGCCGGGCTTCGTAACCGCACGCAAGCCGAGAATAATGGCTTCCTGAGCACCGTTGGTAACCAGTACGTCATCGGGCGTAATAGGAACCCCCACAGCCGCCATACGCTGTGCAATTTGCCTTCGGAATGACTCTTTGCCGGGAAAGGCATAATCCAAGGTTTCAAGGCCACGCCGGGCCGCCCAAATTGTGCTCTGTTGTATCTGGCGCAACGGCAGGTAGTCCGCATGGGGAACTGCGGTGGCTAAAGGCACCATGCGCTTTCGCTCATCGGCGCACAAATCCAGAGCCATCTCACGGGCACTGACGGGTACTGGGCGGCTGCGATGCTTATGCATAACAGGCTCTGGGGCATCGACCACTGGCAGGCGCACAAAGTAACCACTACGTTCCCGGGCTAGAAGATAGCCTCGAGCCTCTAGTGTCTGATGCGCCTGCAATACCGTTGAGATACTGACCCCAAGCTGCTTGCTCAGCACCCGCACGCCCGGCAGGCGATCGCCGTCTCGATACACGCCCTCCTGAATCAGTGCCTGAAGCCTGTCTGCCACTTGGTTATATAGAACGCCCATCCTGCTTGCCCCACCCTTTGCTGCAACAGATTGGCATCTGAGAAGAACAGTACAGATACCTGAAAAACCTACCGGTACAGATTACTATAAATGCATTCTGTACCGGTTCAAAAATAGGTTATCTGAATCTGTTATGCCTGTCAGCATGGGAGGACAATAACAACATCGCAAACAGAAGAAGGAGCTTCATTATGGGCATTGCCACCACTCACGGCCTCGCCGCAACCCGGAACAATCTTTTTGGTTTTCAGACAAACGTTCCCTCCCTGTATGGGGACGGGTTATACATCAGCTACCGGTGGCTTGAAGATCTTGGTTTTTCTGTCAGCCAGCCGGGCCACGAGCACTGGGTAGTAACACATCGTAATCCGCTACCCGAGCTACATTTTTACAGTGAGCGCGAACTGGCACAATTTGCCAGCTACAAAGCCCGCCACTATGCTAAGCGTTTGCTGCCGGAGAACAGTACATGAGTTACCCCATCTATCAGGTAGACGCTTTTACCAGCGAGATTTTCAAGGGTAATCCGGCCGCTGTCATGCCGCTGGAAACATGGCTTCCAGACGAGACCTTGCAGGCGTTGGCCACAGAGAACAACCTGTCGGAGACTGCATTTTTTGTGCGCGAGCCTGGCGCTGAGGGCTCTGACTTCCATATCCGCTGGTTCACTCCGAGTATCGAGGTGCCTCTGTGCGGGCATGCCACTCTGGCCAGCGCATGGGTTATTTTCAATAAGCTGAATTGGCCTGCGGAGCACATTCGTTTTCACTCCAAAAGCGGACCACTGGGTGTCCAAAAAGCCCCGGGCGACTGGCTGATTCTAGACTTCCCCAACCTTCCTATTGAGGAGCGGGAAACACCGGCACTTCTCAGCGGCGCCCTTGACGGCGCGCCAACCACGGCCTTCTACGTACCCAGCGACGCCAACTACATGGTTGTTCTGGAAAACGAGGCAGCCGTGAAAGCTGCGCAGCCGGATATGCGGATGCTAAAAGAGCTCGACAATCTGGGCTTGATCATCACTGCACCTGGTGAAACCGCCGACTTTGTCAGCCGGTACTTTGCGCCCGGCATGGGTCTTGATGAAGACCCGGTTACTGGCTCGATTCACAGCGTTCTGGTGCCCTACTGGGCGCAAAAACTCGGCAAAACCAAGCTCGAGGCTCGGCAACTCTCAGCCCGTGGTGGTTTTTTGCGCTGTGAGTTGAAAGGTGACCGTGTTGCCATTGCGGGACAGGCTGCGTTTTATATGGAAGGAGCCGTGCATATATAGAAGCAACCGTACACCTTGCGTGAGGCTGATATACTGCCCGCCACATATATTAAAGGGCGGGCAGTAATGACGGCAAGTTCCAGCAACCAATACGACCTGATCATCATAGGGGCCGGCGCCGCTGGGCTTATGTGCGCCGCCACAGCAGGCTATCGCGGGCGCAAGGTGCTGGTACTCGATCACGCAAACAAGCCTGGGAAAAAGATTCTCATGTCCGGTGGCGGGCGCTGTAACTTCACCAATCTCAACAGCACGCCTGCCAATTTTTTATCAGACAACCCGCCCTTCTGCATTTCTGCACTTAAACGCTATACGTCGCAGCACTTTCTGGATCTTGTTGAGCGCCACGGCATAGAGCACGAAGAAAAAGCCGCCGGCCAACTGTTCTGCAAGGACAGCGCTAAAGATATAGTCGCCATGTTGCTGACGGAATGCGAATGGGCGGGCGCTGAGATTCGCATGAAGACCAACGTTAAGAGCGTTGCCCAAGAGGCTGAACACTACCGCGTGAACACTGGCTCTGGCAGTTTAACCTGTGAATCCCTGGTTATCGCCTGCGGCGGTTTGTCCATTCCGACCATGGGAGCCACAGGATTCGGTTACGAGATCGCCGGGCAGTTCGGCCTCACGGTTCTGCCCACCCGGGCCGGGCTGGTGCCCTTCACCCTGCACCCAGAACTGAAACAGCAACTAGCACCATTGTCTGGCGTTAGTTGCCCGGTAGAAGCAGCCTGCAACCATCACCACTTCCGTGAACCCATGCTGGTCACACACCGGGGCCTGAGTGGGCCGTCGATGTTGCAGATCTCCAGTTTCTGGCAGCCCGGCGATCCACTGACCATTAACCTGCTACCGGAACGCAATATCCAAGAAGATCTGGCGTCCCTGCGCAAACAAAAACCGCAGTCCACCGTGGCTCAATACCTCGCCCAGCACCTGCCCAAACGCTTCGCGCAGGCATTTAACGAGCTTTATGATTGGCAAGGCCCACTTCAAGGCTATAGAAACAACGACCTTGAGCAAATTGCAGATACTCTGGGCCAGTGGACGGTGAAGCCAGCGGGAACAGAAGGATATCGGACTGCTGAGGTTACACTGGGCGGGGTAGACACCCGCCAGCTTTCATCAAAAACCATGGCCGCGCTGGATCACCCAAACCTGTACTTTATCGGCGAAGTTGTGGACGTAACCGGCCATCTGGGCGGGCACAACTTTCAATGGGCATGGGCTTCCGGAGTGGCGGCCGGACAAACAGTTTGATCAAACAGGCCCCGCTTCGCCTTTTTCTTGCTTGGTATTCTAACCAAAAATCTATCGCAAAATCACCAACGGCGTTTTCGCTGAATTCAGCATGCTAGTGGTCGTGCTGCCTAGCAAAAAGCGGCGGATTTTTGAGTGGCCGTAAGCACCCATCACCAGAATATCGATATTGAATTCATCCTGATAACTGCGCAGTGCCGGCTCTACCTCACCACTACGAATAGCTAGAGTAATCTCAGACTCCAAAGGCGCTAGCATGGCCTCGGCCTTACGAAGCTGCGCCATGGCTTCAGGCGTTTCATCACCCACCACCACTAGGTGCATGGGTATCCCTTTGAGTACCGGGCTGGCAGCTAAATGCTCCACGCCGCGAAAGGCCGTTGCACTGCCATCAAACGCCAACATGGCGCTTTTGGGCGTTGAAAACTCATTCGGCACTAGAAGAATTGGGCGGCTCATGCTGCGAATAACAGTTTCCAGCTGGCTGCCAATGCGCTGATCACGATCGGAACTGCTTTCGCCGTGCAGCCCCATGACCAGCAAGCGAGTTTGCTCCTGCATAGCCAGCAGCGATTCGGTCAAATCACCGTGGCGCTGACGCTTTTTGATTTCACCAATGCCGGCGTTCTGCAACCTGTGGGCGGCTTCGTCCAGCATGTGGTTGCCATGTTCCAGCGCCAGCTTGGCCCGTTTGCGATCCAGCAACGCCAGTTCATCCAAAAGGTGCTCACGGCTACCTAGGCCAATATTACCGGCCAAGTCGGGCTCCGCGGGATAGCGCTCTTGGTCGAGCACGTGCAGCAGGGTCAGTGGTGAGCCCATATATTTACTGGCCCAAGCGGCATAATCACACACCGCCGGGGCAGCGCGGGAACCGTCAATACAGGCCACAACGTGCAGTGTATCCTGAGGATTCGCTTGGGGATTCTCTGTCGTATCTTGCATATTAATGGCCCATCAACTGGTCAACGCCTTCCGGCTTGTCGTGCACTCCAAAACGGTCAACGATGGTGGCGCTGGCCTGGTTCATGCCAATCACTTCCACCTCCGCACCCTCACGGCGGAACTTGATCACCACCTTATCCAGCGCACCCACCGCAGTAATGTCCCAGAAGTGCGCGCGGCTGACGTCTATGACCACTTTATCGACCACCTCGCGGAAATCAAACGCTGCAACGAATTTTTCTGAAGAACTGAAGAATACCTGCCCCGTCACTGTGTAGGTGCGTGTGCCCGATGATTCATCCAACGTTGCCTGTACTTCCATAAAGTGCCCGATCTTGTTAGCGAAGAACAGCGCCGCAAGCAGCACACCGGCAAACACGCCCAGCGCCAGGTTATGGGTCACAACCACCACGCACACGGTGACCAGCATCACAATATTGGTGGAAAGCGGATGGGTTTTCAGGTTACGAATAGATTCCCAGGAGAAGGTGCCAATAGACACCATGATCATCACAGCCACCAGAGCGGCCATGGGAATTCGCACCAGAATATCGTCCAGTACCAGTATCATCAACAGCAGGAACACGCCAGCCATGAGCGTGGAAAGCCGGGTGCGGCCGCCTGACTTGATGTTGATAATCGACTGACCAATCATTGCGCAACCGGCCATGCCCCCCAGCAGACCAGACCCGATGTTGGCAATCCCCTGCCCTCGGCACTCGCGATTACGGTCACTTTCTGTATCGGTCAGATCGTCCACGATGGTGGCGGTCATCATGGATTCCAGCAAGCCAACCATTGCCAACGGAATGGAATACGGCAGAATAATCATTAGGGTTTCTAGGTTCAACGGCACCTCTGGCCAGAGGAAGATCGGCAGTGTATCGGGCAGTTCGCCCATGTCGCCCACGGTGCGCACGTCAATATTAAACAGCACCGCCACAATGGTCAGCGCCACGATGCAAATCAGCGGCGATGGCAACAGCTTGCCCAGTACGGGCACATAGGGAAACAGATAAATAATACCCAACCCGGCGGCGGTCATTGCGTAAACGTGCCAGGTTACGTTGGTAAGCTCTGGCAACTGGGCCATAAAGATCAGGATTGCCAGCGCATTCACGAAGCCTGTAACCACCGAGCGAGAGACAAACCGCATCAAGCTTCCCATCTTCAACCAGCCCGCCAGAACCTGAATCACACCGGTTAACAGGGTGGCTGCCAACAGGTACTCCAGGCCGTGCTCCTTTACCAAAGTCACCATCAACAACGCCATGGCGCCGGTTGCGGCGGAAATCATTCCCGGGCGACCACCCACAAATGCAATGATCACGGCGATACAGAATGAGGCGTAAAGCCCTACTTTGGGATCGACTCCGGCGATGATCGAGAACGCAATCGCTTCCGGAATCAACGCGAGGGCAACCACAATTCCGGCGAGCAAGTCGCCTTTGATGTTGGAAAACCAGTTGGCTTTCAGAGTATATAGCATAGCTTGAGGTACCCGGGTGGCTGCGCTGTTTAATGAACATCGAATTGCCGTCGCCTGAATAACGGCAATTACGACAAAAATAAAGGGCGCGCATTCTATCAAAATGCGAGTGCCGGCGTAAGAGTGCTTGTTTTCCGTTTACCGGATTTCAGTAGTCAGGCAGACATCAGCGAGCGCAACGAAAGGTAAGGTTGTATCGGCAGGGGCCGGTCAGCGGATGCGTTCCGGCCTTGAGTGTGAGAACACCATGGTAGCGCAACCGTGAAGGCCCACCCCAGACCACCACATCACCGTGGCCCAGAGGGATGTTCGATGGCCGCTCGCTGCGCGTCAGCCCGCCAAACTGGAACACCTGGGGCAACCCCAGTGATACCGATACAACCGGTTGCGAGAAGTCTCGCTCATTTTTGTCCTGATGCAGCCCCATTTTTGCGCCGGGTTCATAACGGTTAATAAGGCAGGCATTCGGAGTGAAGTTTGGATATCCCGCAGCCAGCGCGGCCGACCTGGCCAAATCCATGAAAACGGAAGGCATAGCCGGCCAAGGATCACCAGAACACGGATCTTCCGACTGATAGCGATATCCTCGCGCATCGGTCACCCAACCCCAGCTTCCGCAACAGGTCATGGCGACAGACATACTGTGCCCGCCCGGCGTTTTCATGTGCCTTAGAGGAGCAGTTGCCGTTATTTGTCGAACTTCACTCAGCAGGCTCTGCACTTGCGCGCATGCAAACTGCCGGAGCACAAAGGCTCCCTCCGAGAGAGGCTCAGTGGTTATTTCAGCGGGCTGACTGGCAAAGAGATCGAGAGTCATAGCTTGTATTTTTAACATGAAAAATGTGACAGCTCACGCGCCCAGAACAAAACAGATGAACCGAATGAAAGCCTATTCATGAAGATCCGCTGAAAAACACGTATATTCTGCGGCCTGACCCATTTTTCGTTAAGGACGTTTTAATGCTATTTGCAATCATCGTTGGTGGTTTGATTGGTTACGCCTTTGGCAAATTCCTCGGTTTTCTTGTGGGCGCTGCTATTGGTGCGTTTCTGCTTAACCGTATAAAAAGCCGCCTGGTTGGCAAACTCCAGAACATTCAATCGGGCTTCATCGAATCTGTATTTGCGGTTATGGGCGCCCTTTGCAAGGCAGATGGCGTCGTCTCAGAAGATGAAATACAAGTGGCCGAGGCCATGTTTGTGCGCTTCCGACTTAACGAAACCCAAAGGGCGACAGCCAAAGCTGCGTTCAGCCGTGGCAAAGCCGAAGGCTTTGATCTGGATGCGGAGCTGCAGCACTTTCTGCGTATTAGTGGGGGCCAGCCAGCCTTCCTGCAAATGTTTCTTCAAGTGCAATTTTCTGCGGTTGCGGCAGATGGTGTGGTACACCCCGCCGAACGCGAGATGCTGATGCGCATTGCCCGCGGCCTGGGCCTGCCAGAAAGCCAGATCGATCAATTGGAAGCCATGTTGCGCGGGGCGCACTCCAGCCAGGCAGGCGGCCAACAACGCTCTACCGCCCAGCAAACAGACGATGCCTACAAGGTTCTTGGGGTATCGTCCTCAATCAGTGATGCCGAGCTCAAAAAGGTGTATCGCAAGCTGATGAGCGAGAATCATCCAGACAAACTTGCAGGGCGCGGACTTCCGGAGAGCATGCGCGAAATGGCGGAGGAGCGTACACAGGAAATTACCCACGCTTACGATGTGATCAAAGAATTCCGTGAAAACAGCGCCTGATCCCCTGAAAACAATTACGGAGTCCCCACGGATGTCATTCTCTGATTCCCCGCAAACCGCTAGCGTGTTCACCAATGACGCCTTGGGCAATGACGATGCCACCGCCCTAGCGGATCGTATTCGCCGCAGAGATGTATCGGTTACCGAGCTGACCCAGGCCGCCATTGATCGGTTGAACAAAGTGAAACCGCTGGTTCACGGTGTGATCGCAGATCGTTATGATCAGATGCTGTACCGGCTGGCCATCCCGCCGCGAAAACCAGCCCGTTCGCACAACAGATGCTGGCCCAGGGCTTTCTGTGCCTTGGAAAAAGCACACTGCCGGAGTTCGGGTTTAACGCCACCACCGAGCCTCTCCATGATGCGCCCAGCCGCAACCCCTGGAACCTGGCCTACTCCACCGGTGCATCCTCTGGTGGTTCGGCTGCACTGGTCGCCAGTGGCGCAGTGCCCATTGCCCATGCCAACGACGGTGGCGGTTCAATACGTATACCAGCGGCCTGCTGCGGGCTGGTGGGTCTGAAACCAACACGTGGGCGCGTTATCGACAACGACGCCGCCAAATCTCTGCCTATCAACATTGTCAGCGACGGCGTGGTAACCCGCTCGGTACGCGACACCGCCAACTTTATCCACCAAGCCGAGCAGTATTTCCGCAACCCAAAATTGCCGGCGGTTGGTAAAGTGGAAGGCCCGCCTGACCGGCCACTGAAGATTGGGATGGTCATAGATTCCATCAACGGGCACGCAACGGACGACATTACCTGTGAAACCGTCGAAGCCACCGCGCGACTGCTTGAAGCACAGGGGCACCGTATCGAGCCTGTTCCCATACCCGTGAACTCAACTTTCCCCGATGATTTCGCAATGTACTGGGGGTTACTGGCTCTTGGCATGAAGCTCAATGGCCGCAAGATAACCCATCCGGATTTTGATAAACGACGGGTAGATGGCCTTACGGAAGGGATGAGCAGGATGTTCCTGCGTGGGGCTTTGGCGGCTGCCAGCAATCCTGTGGCGCTTGCGTCGCGCGCGATTCGACTATGCCAAGGCAATGGAAGGCTTCGATGCAGTGCTGACGCCGGTTCTGGGACATACCACCCCAAAGCTTGGCCATCTCAGCCCAGAGGTGCCTTTTGATACCTTGTTCGACCGGCTAACCCGATACGCTAACTTTACGCCCCTGGCCAATGTTACCGGCGCACCGGCTATCTCGTTGCCCATGGCCCAGACTGCGGATAATCTTCCCGTTTCAATCCAGCTTATGGGGAAGTACGGCGGTGAGCGAACCTTGCTGCAGCTTGCGTTCGCACTAGAATCCGATTATTCCCCGTGGGCATTTCGGGAAAATGCTAAGAGTTATAGTCAAGCGGGTGCAATGGCCGGCGCCGCGCTCTGACGGGGCGGCGCCCACGCGACAACACAGTTACGCCCGTTGGCCTTAGCCTGATACAACGCCTCATCGGCTCTGCTGAAAAGCTCGTCAGTGGCATTCGCCCTACCCGGCAGCACTGTGCAAACACCAATACTGATGGTCAGATGGAGTGTCTGCCCCGATAACGGGAAAGCCATTGCTGCAACCGCTGTGCGAATTCGCTCAGCAACATCATTGGCCCCTTTGTGGGGCGTGTTGGGCAGCAACACAACAAATTCTTCACCACCATAGCGAGCCGCCAGATCTTGCGGCCGGGTTACTAGCTGGCGCACACACTGAGCAACCATCCTCAAACAATCATCCCCCACGAGGTGGCCATAGTTGTCGTTAAACTGCTTGAAGTGGTCAATATCCAGCATCAGAAGTGACAGAGGCTCCTGATACCGATAGGCGTGCACTACCGCCGACTGGAAGACTCGATCAAAGTGACCACGGTTTTTAAGTTCGGTTAGCGCATCCGTAGCGCTTAATTCAAGTAACTGCTCGTTCAGTTTTTCAAGATCACGGGTGCGTTCCCGTACTCTGTCTTCAAGCAGAACATTGGCTTCACGTTGTATTTCCAGGGTTTTTGTTTGAGCAACCCGCGCCTTACGCTCCTCCCACAAAAGCCGCTGCTGGGCCTCAAAAACCCGTTTTTTGTCTTTATTTAGCCGATCCGCCAACGCGATTGACAGTAAAATAACACCAAGAGCAGAGCCAACTTGAGTGGCATTCTCTGTCAGCAGGTTTCGAGGCAGCATCGTGAACTTGCTCATTGCCATAACAATGCCGCCGA
>LV_Brine_h2_0102DRAFT_1000643_pt1 | contig 11703 bp, 16 predicted proteins | sample LakVidmifraction_3_FD_10600 | JGI IMG/M metagenome (IMG submission 10600)
TGTACCGCACCTAAAAATATGAAGGCATCTAATACTCTAAAGAAGACTAGACGCAGCCGCGGGTCGTCTATTGACATCAAACGGTCAAGAACCAAACGTACAAATCCGTCGTCTCAGAGACTAAGTCGAGTCAACACCGGCCGTAGAACTATTAGACCTAAGAAGCGTACAGGATCAAAGGGAAGAATATGAAGATAAACGAAATTATAAATAAAAATCAACTACCGCAAAATCAGCAACAAGAACTGCAAGTTGTTAAGGATACTCCTAGAGAAACCGAGCTGGTTGATCCAAAAACAAAAGTTAAGACTATTGTTCCTAAAGATCCAAATAAGCCAGGAGCAATTGCCAAAGGCGCGCAGGGCAAACTTACTATGAACAAGCAGGATAAAGGTCCAGTTAGTAGAGGTATCAAGCCAGGCGACAAGGTAAACGTGATATAATATGAGACTCAACGAACTAGTAGGCGATTTTTCAATATACCTCACTAATGAAGAAAAGTTCGTGTTAGAATCAATTCACGGAGTAATGCCTCTAAGTGGGTTCGAAGAAAGGCAGCAAGTCATTATAGGAAACCTAATCCGCAAGAGTGTGGTAAGTAAAGTGATGTACAAACAACAACCAATGGTAATGCGCAATGAGCACTGAGACACTGGCTAGAGATTTCGAGAACATTGTAAACAAAGGACTAGAGACTAGCTTCTTGCCAATGGTTCGTGGCAACAGTATAAGAATCAAAAACTACATAGTTAGATATAATGTAAAAAAAGGCTACTTAATTTACAATACTGCTGGTAATACTCAAGTAGCAAGAACACAGTTTAAGTCGTCGGCAGTTGCAATAGCCAAGACGCTAGCCGCTGGCAAGAATTCAGTATCCACTATATTGCGTTATGACTGGGAACTTAGTAAGCATCAGAATGACATTATATTCTACAAGAATATGCTAAACAGCACTAGCGACGATTTTGTAAAGCAGGTTAGAAAGGTGCGAGTTGATATTTCTCTTGAGAAGTCTCGGTTAATACGCAAGAAAATAGACAGCTTCATATTTAACTTTTGATAAATAATACAAATACATATACTTTCATTTAGGACCAAACAATGAACATTAGAGAATTCTCAAAACCAAAGACAGCAAAGACTTTAAACGAAAGCCTTGCTAAAAAGTTCGGCGCAAAGATCGATATCGATGCGTTTACTACAGAACAGTTAATGAACGTTCGGAACAAACTGCGCACCAAAGTGTTTAACATCGAGACTACTGAAAGTTTCAACAGTGTACAAACAGCAGAATTTCAAAAGAACAAATTGTTCCTAGAAGTTCTAAACACTGCTCTTGCTGAGCGTGACGACAACATTTCAGATGCGCTAGACGAAGCTGTTAAGCAGGTCAACGAAGGTGCAGAAGACACTGCTCAGATCGTAATGGCCTCCAAAGACATGGTCGACCGTGTTACAGGCTGGATGGAAGATACTTCTGAAATGGAAACAGAAAGTATGTTGGAATTGGCTGACGCAATCCGTGACGAGATGGGTTCAGAAAAAAGCGAAGCATTTGTTGCATTGGTTAAACAATCCCTTGAGTCACTTTACACCGCGTTAGAAACAACTCGTACTGCATTAACGCAGGGCGTAAGCATGTTGACAGGGGAAGGTGATATTGCACAACCTATGGGTGATCCAATGGACAGCGAAATGGATGATCCTATGGGTGATCCAATGGACGACAGCGGCTTGGAAGACGGCATTGACTCGTTGGATGACGAAGACTTTAGCGCTTCTGGCGCTGCTGCTGGTGGCGACGCACCAATGGGGCGTGAAAAGCGTGAATCAATAGATCGCAACCGCTCAAAAAAAAAGTAAACGAGTCTATTGATGCTACCTTTCTTTATAGTACTCTAAGACAACAACAAGCAGCCGGTGTGACTGCTTTGTCTATGAGCAAGCTAAACAAATACATGCAGAACCAAAGCCAAGGACAGTTTGATTTTGAAGTGTTCAAAGCAGCGTACGATCAAGACGATCGGCTACAGGAAATTGTCACTAACTTTGATGACAAAAAGATTGAGCTAAACCAACACGACTCAGACGAACTGTCTGGCGGCAATGATGACATGGGCGATGGTAAAGTAGCGGCGATGGCCGCCCGTGCAACCGACCTAGACGACACCCTCTAAAATAGTTATTGACAACCTGTAGAATATATATTATAATTAAGTATATTCTACAGGAGCACCAATGACAACTCGTACACCACAAGAAATAGAAACCAGTATTAAAGAAACAATGGACACGTTCGTAGCTCCGGCCGTGGCTCAACATGGAGGCAACGTTCGGTTTGTAAGCTACAGCGATGGCAACGTGGTTCTAGAAATGAGCGGAGCTTGCAGTGGATGCGCAGGGTCAGCCGCTACACTACAGTTTGGCATTCAAAGCATACTTACCGAAATGGTTCCCGAAGTTAAAAGCATTCAGGGATTCGACGACCCCAATTCAACTGTTGATCCTTATTTTACTGACTTTGACGATGACCCGCAATGGGGCTTTGAATGAGTTTAGTAATCACCAAATACAACTACACAAAACTAAGCCGCACAGAGTTTAATGGCGCGAGACGTTATCTTACTCCTGACGGCAGTGCAGTGGCCAGTGTAACAACTATTCTGAGTGAGACAGCAGACAAGAGTCATCTAGTTGCTTGGCGCAACAAAGTAGGACACGCAAAGGCCAAAGAGATCACTACAGAAGCCGCCGGTGTAGGCACAAGAATGCACAAGTACTTGGAAGATTTTATAGTAACAGGCGAATGGCCCACACCGGGTAGCAATCCTTATGCAATTAAAGCACACGCTATGGCAACTGTAATCAGAGATCAAGCACTGGTTGACATGGATGAGATCTGGGGCACAGAGGTCAGCTTGTACGTACCTAAGATATACGCAGGCACAACAGACCTAGTAGGAAAGTACAAAAATCAGCCTTGTATTGGTGATTTTAAGCAGTCCAATAAGCTCAAGAAGCCAGAGTGGGTCAGCGACTATCGACTTCAAATGGTAGCGTATGCTGACGCTCACAACGCGGTACACGGCACCAATATACGCGAAGGCCATATATTCATGTGCACAAGAGATTTGGAGTACCAGCAGTTTGACGTGTGGCCTAATGAGTTTGATGACTGGCGGCACGAGTGGTATGAAAGAGTACATCAATTCTATTCAAAAACAGGAGGTTAAGAAGTGAAACTTGAGACTAAGAAAAAGTACTATGGCAAACTCTACAACTGGGCCCGCCGCAAGTATAGAGACACGCATCTTAGCATGTTTTACAATGACATCAAGTGTCCTGGATGCAACGAGTGGATGTGCATATCTGGTATCAATCATAAACACTCGTCAATAGAGCCGCAGCCCGAATGGGGCAGTCACATACACTGCGGCCAGTGCGGCACTGACACCTATTGGAATCTGTGCATGGCTCCGGTTGCAGTACGATGCGATAGCAAGGGCACGCCATTCCCGGATAAATAATACTAGCTAACACAGGAGTATTATTTACATGGCCGTTGTATCAATTTCACGAATACAGCTTCGTAGAGGCAGAAAGAACCAAGGAACTGGATTGCCACAACTAGCAAGCGGAGAACTTGGTTGGGCAATAGACTCCCAAGAACTGTATATCGGCAACGGATCGGTATCAGAAGGAGCTCCCTACATTGGAAATACTCGGCTGCTTAGTGAGTCCGACGATTTATTTGCTCTTGCAACCGGTTACACTTACGCTGGAACAGCGGGCAATGTACAGACAGGACTGTCTCCTAGCTTGCCAGTTCAACGGTCATTACAGGAAAGACTGGACGACAGGGTTAGTTTAAGAGCATTTGGAGCTAGTGGGGATAATACTGATCACGCTGTTTTACTACAGCAAGCAATTGATCAGCTATATCTAAACACCAACTCTGGTTCGAACGTTGCTGCTAGAGTAGAATTAATAATTGAACCAGGTGAGTACACACTGCTATCCACAGTGAAAGTGCCTCCATATGTTACCCTACGCGGTGCAGGGTCAAAAAAGACTATATTTAACACAGGTGATAACATTGCTTTTCAAACAGTAAACAGTTCCAGCACAGTTGGAAACTATGACATCGAACTAACTAGCTTGTCAAATCAATCTAGAGACATTTCGTTTAAAGGACTTACTATTAATACACAAGGAGCACCTGCTCTTAAACTGATAAGTTGCAAGGACAGCACGTTTGACGACTTGGTTCTTCGTGGCACTTGGGAGTTTGAAGACTCCGACTTAGAGAATCCTGATAAAAGTAATACCGCCATAGAGTTAAGTATGCCTAATGGGACAGCACCTACTAGTAACAATCAGTTCAGTAGAGTGGAGATCTATAACTACGTATACGCTGCAATAGGAGATGACGATATTAGTGATAATACATTTGACGACTGCATCTTTGATAACCTGCAGAGCGGAGTGATACTTGGCGAGGCTTTCCAGACTACTGGACCTCAGAACAACTGTGTGAGAAACAGCAGCTTTGGCAAAGAAAACGGCATTGTTGAATCCGGCTTTAAGGCACTGTCTGGATCAGGTAACTTGAGCGAGTCTAACAAGTACTACAATGTAGGCAATAATCAAGGTAGTTCAGAATTTAATGTATACCCAATTGTAGAGTTTTCAAAAAATGCCGGAACTAGTCACAATGATTGGTTTCTTCGTTCAACAGAATTAGGATATAGCCAAGAATTTATTACCAACGTTCCCTACACTACTGAGATAGAAGGATCACAAATTACGCAGCTAAACACCTCACATACATTAACTGTGGGGCAATCAGGGGAACCCCTAAGACTATTCAAGCTTCCGGCTGCATCTAACAAGAGAGGATATGTAATTGACTATTTCTATCGCAGCTCGTTTGTAAACGCAGCAAGAAGCGGAGCTATAACCATAATAGTCGACCCTGTAAACGATAACGTTAGCTTTAGCGACGAGTATGACTATGCTGGTGATCCTACGTATAGCGATAATATCGAGCTTAATGCAATACTTTTTGATGAGAATAGTGACGGAGAAGTTGACACTGTGGCTATTAGTATGTTGAACTCTACTATTAGTGACAGTGCTGAATTCACTTATACTGTAAGGTACAAAACGTAAACAACTATGTTTAATAAAAAGTACACTGACCGCCTGGTCTATTGGAGTGGTTTTCGCACCTCTCTAGAAACTTCCGCAACTCCTGTTGAGGATACTATTGCCCTGTTTAACGCGGCGCCGGTAGAGTTATATACCACTGATCCGTACGACCCTAGCACGTGGCCTGATCCTTGGGAATTGATACATGAAAATAGTTTCTGTCCTTTTGTAAGGATTCTAGCAATTTGCTATACTTTGCAATTAACTGCTCGTTTTTCGAACAGCAATTTTGAGATACATATTATAAAGGATCGATCTTTATCAACAACTGAATATCTGTTGTATGTCGATGATCTAATACTAGGAACATCGCAAGGAAAGTGTGTAATTAAAGATAAACTACCCGAAACTGCATACTCTGAATACACACATGTGATGCCACTGCTTCACTAAATATCATACTAACAACACACTAGATCCACAACCCATAAAGGGTACCTGGCCTATAAAAATATTAATACACGAGGAAATAATGATAGAAACAATTATTAAGCGCAACGGAGATAGTCAACCATTTTCGCCTACTAAAGTAAATCAGTGGGGTGAATGGGCTGCAAAAACGCTAGGGACCAGAGTTGATTGGTCCAGTGTGGTGCTATACACAGTAAACACTCTGCCCAAAGCATGTAAATCACAAGTATTGCAGGAACGTTTGATCAAAACCTGTCTTGAGTACAACTCCTGGTCTTATAATCGAATGGCCGGCCGATTGTACGCAGCTTTAATTTATAAGAATGTATTCAATGATGTTATTCCAAGTGTAATTGAATTACATAAAAAACTAAAAGCAATTGGCATGATGGAATACCTGGACTATAGTGATCAGGAATATGCACAAATTGAAAAGTTAATTGATCACAGTAAAGATTTAAAAGCAACACATTTTGAACTCAAACAGATACGTGAAAAGTATTCGTTAATGAATAGAGTTACCGGTGAAGAATATGAGTCACAGCAGTTTGTGTATATTCGCATGGCCATGGCGTTGTCAGAAGATCAGCCAAAAGAACGTCGCATGGCTGATGTAGAAGCATTCTATGAACTTTTATCTAACAAAGTAATTAATGCTCCTACTCCCAACTATGTGAATCTAGGAACACCACTAAGAGGGTTCGCATCTTGTTGTTTATATACAGTTGATGACAGTGCCAAATCTATCGGCGTCGGTGATCATATTGCATACACAATGACATACATGAGTGCAGGTATTGGTGCACACCATCAAATTCGCTCTCTTGGTGACCCTATTCGAGGCGGCGCTATCAAACACCAGGGGAAACTCCCGTATTATAAACAGTTAGTAGGTGCCATTAAAGCAAACTTACAAAATGGTCGAGGTGGCGCTGCAACAACGTACTATTCTATGTTTGACCCAGAAGTAAATGTTATATCCCAATTAAAGAATCCAATGTCAACAGAAGACAAAAAGATTCGTGGTATGGATTATAATGCAGGAACAAACAAATTCTATGCTAGAAAAGTAGCTAAGAAAGAAGATGTATTTTTATTTAATAGCTTTACTGCGCCAGACCTGTACGCAGCATTCTATGGCAAAGACGAAGAGACTTTTGCTACTTTATATGCAAAGTATGAAGCTGATGATAGTTTCAAGAAGACCTATGTTAACGCTAGAAAAGCCCTACTGGTATCATTAAATGAAGCTTATGAAACGGGCCGGTCCTACTTGCATTGGCCTGACGAAATGAACAGACATACTCCGTTCTATGACACTATTTTTAGTTCAAACTTGTGTGCGGAAATATCCTTGCCCACACAGGGATATGAGAGCATGGCCGATCTGTATTCTACAGAGGATCATGGTAGAGGCGAGATTGCGTTGTGTAGTTTAGCTGGCATCGTAGTTGGTAATATTAAAGATGACGAGCACTACAAAAAAGCGTGTTATTACTCGTTGCTGATGATCGACAAATGCATTCATAGAACTCACTACGAACTACCTCACTTGTCTGTTACTGCTAAGAGCAGGTTAAATGCTGGGGTTGGTATTATTGGACTAGCTCATCACATGGCCAAGAAAGACCTACGCTACAGCAGCACCGAAGGCAAAAAAGAGATTCACGACCTCTCAGAAAAGCACATGTACTACATGATTAAAGCAAGCCTGCAATTAGCTAAAGAACTAGGTAATGCGCCATGGATACACAAAACAAAGTGGCCTGCAGGTTGGTTGCCTATTGACACCTACAATAAAAATGTCGACGCAATTGTTGGGACTGAATTAAACTATGACTGGGAAGCGCTGCGACAGGAAGTTATTCTCAACGGCGGCATTCGTAACTCGGTATTAGTTGCCCATATGCCGAGTGAGTCTAGTTCGAAAGCGTCCGGAACCACAAACGGATTGTATCCTGTACGTGATCTTGCTTTGCTAAAATCCGACGACAACATTATTATAAACTGGTGTGCGCCAGATAGCGAAAAGCTGGCGAAAAAGTATGAGATTGTTTGGAACGTGCCGACTAAAGATTTGATTGACTGCTACGCTATTGTGCAAAAATTTACAGATCAAGGTATTAGTGCTGACCTGTATAAAAAACTTGTAGGCGATGTATCTATTGGTTCAACAGAGATGTTAAGTGATTATTTTTATATGACCAAAATGGGGTTAAAGACTCGATATTACGTAAACAGCAAAACAAGTGATGGCGTAGAACTAGACACCGGAGACGAAGCTTGTGGTCCTGACGGCGGATGCCAACTTTAATTAACAAAGAGAGAATAAATGACAATTGATAAAAACGTTTTTAACACAGAAAAAACAGACTACGAAAAGCCTAAGCTGCTGCTTGGGGAGCAGGAATCCGGCTTGTTTGATACTATTAACAAGCATTATCCTAGTATTTGGAATACCTACAAGACCCAAAAATCTCTAGATTGGGACGAAAATGAGTTCGACTACAGTTCATGCAATGTAGAGTTCAAGACCTGTAGTTCCAGTGTATATGAAATTATGATTAAAACACTAGCGTGGCAGTGGGAAGCAGACAGCGTTGCATCTAGAAGCATCGCACCCGTTATGGCTCCGTTTATCACGTCATCTGAGCTGTGGGCTGCAATACAACGAATTTCAGACAACGAAGTTTTGCACTCTGCAACCTATTCTGAAATTGTTCGCAGCAGCTTTGATGATCCATCAGAGATCATATCTGAAGTGTTGAAAGTAGAAGAGGCCATGGCTCGCATGACTTCTGTTTCCAGAGTGTTTAGTGAAGCGTACAAAGCTTCACACATGTATGCTCTGGGCATGATTGAAAATAATCAGGATACTTATAACAAAGCCTTCATGGTGTTTATAGCATTGCTGTGCCTGGAACGCATTCAGTTTGCATCTAGTTTTGCTGTGACATTTGCTATTTGCGACACCGGCATGTTTGGTCCTATTGGCAAAGCTGTTCAGAAAATTGCACAGGACGAACTGGAAGTGCATGCTGAATTTGACAAGCGTGTGTTGACAGAAGAACTAAAAACACAGCGTGGTAGAATTGCAATGGAGCAATGTGCTGACCAGATCAAATCTCTTGTTGATGAAGTTGTGCAAAGTGAACTAGACTGGACTGAGTATCTGTTCTCGGAAGGTCGTGAGCTGGTAGGAATGAATAAATTACTACTATCCCAATGGGCACTTTTTTGTTCGAAGCCGGTGTACAGCTTCCTTAAAATTAAAAGCGAGCATACACTGCCAAAATCAAATCCGTTAAAGTTTATGGAAAATTGGCTTGACATTTCTAAAACGCAGGCATCTCCACAAGAGCAGGACAATGGTCAGTACAAAGTGAGCATTATGCGTAGAGATGATGAAAACGAGGACTTCGACATTGGGTTCTGAAGTATCTGCCTCGTTTCATTTACGGGTCAGATTCTCCATACCTTAAGATATATAATACAAACAACCAAACAAAGAGGCATAGACATGAGTAAAACAATTGTATGGAGTAAAGAAGGATGTTCGTTTTGCGAGAGAGCAATTACGCTGCTGGACGGTAAAGGTATTGAATACGAACTGCGCACAATAGGTGAAGGATGGACCCGAGAGCAGCTACTAGAGTCAGTTCCTAGAGCAACAACAGTGCCTCAGATTTTCTTAGAGGGCGAGTTCATCGGTGGGTTCACAGAACTAGCAAACCATTTCAACAAAAGGAAGCAAGCATAATGTTAATAGACGTACCCTATAAGCATGGCGATGTTGTTAGTATTAAACTATCGTCTGGTGAAGAGATGATTGGAAGGCTTGTTGAAGAAAAGAATGACAAGGTTATTATCGAAAAACCAAGAATGATTACCATGATGGAGCAAGGTCTAGGACTGGGACCGTTTATGTTCAGCGTAGGAGTAGATCAAAAGGCTGCGATCAGCATGAATTCCGTAACCTGTATTGTCAAGACGCACGTAGACTTCTCCAAGCAGTACACAGAAGGTACCACAGGGATTAAACTATAAATGGCCAGTGCACCGTTAATAGACCTTCAAACTATAATAAATGCTCAAGTAGCTAGTACTTCAGGACTCACTGACGATCTTATATTGGTTGCTGCTGATAGCTGTGGACTATTGGGCACTGCTCAGTCAGCAGTTAACGAAATTGCTGCTAGTGCAGCAAACGCCGCTGATGCCGCAATTAATAAAACTATAGAATCAGTTGGTAAAGTAACTAAAAAAGTCAACGACTTTGCTGAAGCAGCACAAGCAAAACTAGAGCAAACCGTCGCAGCAATAAATGCCAAGATACAAGCATTGTTTGACGATGCCCAAGATGATCCAACGAAACAAAGTGCGTTAGATAATTTCTTAGCAAGAATAGCTTCTATAACAGCCGCTATAGAGTCAGCGTTTACTGACGTGCTTAATTTTGCACAAAACGCACTTGGTAAAGTTAGTGACTTTGTTAATAATATTATCACTACTGTACTAGAAATTGCAAATGACGCACGTATCATGGCGTGTGGTGGGGCAAACGCTGCACTAAGCGCAGTGGGTAGCGGAATTGGTGGAATATTTGACAGCATGGCAGAATCACTTTCTGAAGGTAAAAGTCCACAAGACATTATTAAGGAAAGAAATAGTGCTCAAGTTAAAACCAAATCAGACGCTGGAAAAGCAGAGGCTGATGCTATTAACATCCAAGCTGATAACATCTCAGCGGGTGTAGACACAGTAGATGCTAATTTGGATCAACTACAAGCGATAGCAGCAGAATGAGCAGAGGACTGGCTAGATTCGGAGACCGCACGTTTGGATCCTGCAATCATCCTAGCCATAATGGTGCAATACAGATAGGAGGAACGATAATAACAGGATCTCCATCTGTTACAGTTGACAAGCTGGCCAGCGCCAGAATAGGTGATATGGTAATAACTGATTGCGGACATCTCGATCAAATTATCTCAGGCAGTGCAAGTGTGCTGGCGGGCAACATCGGAGTTGCTAGAGTTGGCGACAAAACAGGCGGCCGAGGAATATACAACGCTGTTATAATTACTGGCTCTCCAGCTTCAACTACCTCATAGCGTGATTGACAATCCACGTTAGTGAGCATATAATATAGATTAACGCGGCAAAAGAGGTAGTTATGAAAAAAATATTAACAGATGTAGATGGTGTGTGTCTCTGGTGGGAACCAGCATTCCATCGCTGGATGGCACAACGAGAACAGCATCCGTTGGACCGACAAGACACATACAATGTACACGAAATGTATCCAAGTATGAGTCAACAAGAAGCTGTACGTACTATGAGAGAATTCTGCAACAGTAGCTGGATAGGCTTCTTAGACCCTCTAAGAGACGCTAAGACAGGCATTGCAGCATTAGCAGCTCAAGGATATAGCTTTGACGTCATCACTAGTTTGAGTACCGACCCATGTACTACGCGACTGCGTACAATGAACCTAAACACCCACTTTGGTATTGAAGCGTTTAACAAATATACGTATTTGCCACAAGGCGCTAGTAAAGAAAAAGCACTAGAACTGTATGCAGACACAGGATACTATTGGTTGGAAGACAAGCCAGAGAATGCCGAAGCAGGTCTTGAATTTGGCCTGCAACCAATACTAATTGATCATCCGTACAACCGATGGTACAGTCATCCTAAGATCTTTCGCGTAACAACTTGGGCCCAAGTTGTTGACATTATCCTAAATAATAAAAAACTGTAAATACACATATAGGCAGAGGATTTAACTATGGCAATCTCAGTAGCAACACAGAAGTACTTCGAAAGCATTTCTAAAAAGACGCAAGAATATTATGATGCTTTTGTGATCGGCAAAAAATATGTCCTAGAAAACGAAATTACACAAATACGCAATGCTACTAATTGTGTATTAATGAGTATACTTTGGTGCGCAGCTAACCGTGGTGACACACTCGACGAGCAGGATGTGTGTCTATTCTTAAACATTAGTGCAACCGATGTAAAGAAGGGTGATGTTGCAATCAAGCTCATGCCCGAAATGAAAGAATGGACACT
>LV_Brine_h2_0102DRAFT_1000647_pt1 | contig 11681 bp, 13 predicted proteins | sample LakVidmifraction_3_FD_10600 | JGI IMG/M metagenome (IMG submission 10600)
AGGTAGTCGGTACATTTGTAGAAGATAAACCAGTTTTAGCTGGATTTTCAGGATTTTTTCCTAGAGAAACCGCAATGACTAAACAAGTGGACTTAGAAGTTCAAAGAGATAACGACAGTATAGCGGTTGACGTTCGTCGATATACGGAAGGCAATAAAAACAAATTCAGTATTGTTACTGAAAAGAAATTTGAGCCACCATATTTTCGTGAGGAATATGACTTTCAAAACGATGAGGTTTACATGTCAACTATTGCTTTAGGCGTTGGATTGGAAAATTCAAATGTTAACGCAATTATCGCTCAAAATGCTCTTAAAAATATTAGAAAAATGAGAGCCAAGATTGAGAGATCAATCAGAAAGCAACAAGCTGACGTTATGCAAACAGGTATTGTTGAGCTAATTAATGGAGATTCTATTGATTATAAAAGAAAGGCATCTTCAATGGTTGACCTAGGTTCCGCTGAATACTTTAGCAATGCTACGGCAGAGCCTCTTGATAGCATTAAGGATGCTGGAACATTTTTAAGAGATGTTGGAGCAAGCTCTTCGATGACACTGAATATGGTAATGCGTGGAGAAGGATTAGCCGCTTTACTTACTAATCCAATTTTTAAAGCGGAAGCTGACAACAGACGTATTAATAGAGCTGATGTACAGTCTCCTGAATTTAACAACGTGACTGGATTTGCATTTCATGGTCAAGTGGCCGCAGGAGATTTTAATATTAATCTTTGGACTTATAATCAAAAGTACACAAAAGCAGACGGAACTACTGCTTACTACCTAGATGCTAATAAAGCGGTTTTTATTCCAGACGATTTTATGGCAAAAACTGTTTTTGCAGGACTGCCTAATATGGTAGATATGGAAGTTGGAGGAGAAACCTCATCTATGCCTTCTGTTGTTGAAGCTGAATTTTTGTTAAGAGCTTATTCAGATATGAAAACAATGAGCAGCACGTTGGAGATTACTTCAGCGCCGTTGGCAATGCCAATAACAATTGACAGAATCTATACAATGCAAGTTTTAGCATAATAGATTTTGGCGTAAAAGCGCAGTAAATTGTGGCGTAAAAGCGCAGTAATAAGTATAATTTAATGGCGGTTTAAAAGCCGCCTTAATAAAAAGAAAAATGAAACAATACAAGATTATTACATTTAAGCATCTTTTAAAAAATAATCAAATAGCCGTAAAAGGCGAAGTGGTTAATGAGTCAAAATTTGTAAATCTTAAAGAAAGCCTTAAAGGTGGTTTTGTTGAAGAGGTCAAAGATGAGAAAAAGGCAAAGACCGAAAAGCCTGAAAAGGAAAAGAAAGAGCCTTGGAAACCAGCTAAGAAATAAACAATGAGCGGTAATCTATTAATAAAAGCCAGAAGGGACGCTAAAAAAATTATGAAGGGCGGATTTAGTGAAACTATCACTTTAATCCATCCAGTTAGCGGCTTAACTATCGAAACCGATGGTTTAGCTTCAAAGCACCATATTAATTTTGATTCTGACGGTTTGCCAATTAATAGTAAAAACGCTCATATTTGCTTAGATGAAAGTGATTTATTAAGTAAGGATTACAATCCTCGGGATGATAACAATGAGGTAAATCTATTGAACCATTTAGTGAATGTAAAAGATTCAACTGGTAATTTAAGGAATTATGTAATTACTGAAAACTTTCCTGATGAAACTTTAGGAATGATAACCTGTATATTAGGAGATTATGGCACTGATTAATAGCATTATTGGACCCTCGGGAGTTGAGATAATAAAGCACACAATTGCTGCTATTCTTAAAACTGAGTTGGAAAATCAAAAGGTTTTACAATCAGATACTTTCCCGATTAATGTTTTTGTTGATCGAATGGTTCCAATTGATAAGAGCGAAATCTTAGTCATTAATGTAAGGTTTGAGAGTCTTAATCCAGAATCTATAAATCAACACGGATCAAGTGAAACAGGAACCTTCACTATTGACACTTGGGCAACGGCTAAGCAAACATCTACAAAAAGAGGAGATTTGTTAAGTACGGATTTAAGGGATAAAATCATTTTTCAGATTAAGGCTATTTTACAAAGTAATTTTTATGTTACACTAGGCTTGCAACCAGGATTAATCATGTCATCAAATGTTCAAAATATCGAACCTTATGAGCCTAACAATAACCAGGATGCAAGTTTTGTTAGCATGGCTAGATTAAATCACGAAGTTAGATTTTATCAAGATTACCAAGTTTACGAAGGCGTTGAATTTTCAGAAAATTTGACAGATGTTAAGTTATCAAACACAGATTTAGGTTACCAATATAAATTAATAAATTAATAAAACAAAAAAAAAGCTATGGCAGCAATTTCAACCGCAGTAGGTTTAGAGCGTAGAGCTAGAGTCGCTGGTTACCGAATTACTAAAGGATTCTTTAATGAGACTAGCGCAAATCTAAATCAGATTATTGCAATATTTGGCGAAGCAAATACGGCTAATCAAGGCACTTTGGATATTAAAAAAAAAGAAGTTACTTCAGCTCAAGAGGCTGGCGAACTTTATGGATTTGGAAGTCCGATTCATCAAATAATTAGAATTTTACGCCCTGTAAATTCTCCAGGAGTTGCAGGGATTCCTACAGTAGTATTTCCGCAAGAAAGCGATGGAGCTTCAACAGAGACGTCAATAGAGTGGACGGCTACAGGAAATGCTACAAAAAACGCTACCCACACGTTAAAAGTTAATGGAAGGGATAGTTTAGATTTTCAAACTTATGATTATTCTGTTGTAAAAAATGACACGCCAACCCAAACAGCCGAAAAGATTGTTTTGGCTGTTAACTCAGTTTTAGGCTCGCCATTTACGGCTACTTCATCTTTAGGGGTTGTGACGTTTGTTACAAAATGGAAAGGAGTTACTAGTGATACTGCTAGAGTTACTATAAGCAACGAAGGCGAAGCCGCTGGAGTTACTTATTCACAAACCAATAAAACCTCTGGAGCTGGAACGGTAGATTTAGCGCCTAGTTTTACTCAATTTGGATCTGTATGGTATAATTCAGTAATTAACCCTTATGCCGATAAATTAGATGAATTTGAGCAAATTAACGGCGTTCCTTTTGGAGTTACTCCAACGGGTAGATATAACGCCATTGATTTTAAACCTTTTTTAGCTTTCTTTGGAAGCGTAGAAAATGATAAAGACAATTTGATTAGCATTACTAATGCAACAGATCGAATTAATCAAGTCACAAATGTTCTTTGTCCAGCGCCTGATTCCGATGGATTTAGTTGGGAAGCTGCCGCAAATATGGTTAGACTATCGTCCAGGATAATGCAAGACACTCCACAGCTAACGGTTAATAATCAAAGTTACGCAGATATGCCAGTTCCAGATTCAGGAGTTATAGGCGATATGGCGGATTATAACAATAGAGATCTATTTGTTAAAAATGGATGCTCAACTGTTATCTTAGAAAACGGAGCATATAAAGTTCAGGATCTAGTTACAACATATCATCCGGAGGGCGAGATTCCTTTACAATATGCATATCCTAGAAACTTAAATATTGATTTTAATGTTCGGGAAGGTTATGGAATATTAGAAACCTTAAGCGTAAAAGATCACGTGATTATAGCTGATAACCAAGTTTCAGATGCTAAAAAAACAATCAAGCCACGTCAATGGCAAAGTATCTTATATGATTACTTTGAAGATTTAGCAACCAGAGCTTTGATTACTGAACCAGAATTTTCAAAAGAAAGCTGTTCAGTTCAAAGAGGTGAAACTAATCCTGACAGATTTGAAACTTTTTTTAGATACAAGAGAACTGGAATTGCTAGAATTGAATCAACAACCGTAGAGGTTGGATTTTAAGGCCCAAACAAGATAAGTTTAACCAATACAAAAAACAAAAACAAAATGGCAAAATACGCAGGAGGTGACATTATAGAAGTTACTTGTAATCACCCGACTTTAGGCAGCTTCAAATTTGCTACTAAATCAAATGAATCTTACACTTTAGATCCTGGTGGTTTTCGATCAAACGATGACGCTAACATGATTACAGGTGGCGGTGAGTTTATCGATCAAGTTAATAGGGTTCGTTGGTCTTTCGAGGGACCTTTGCAAGCTGATTTTAACAGTAGCAATGAGTTGGAGAATTTACCAAAATTAGCTGAAAACACAGAGCTAGCAACCTGGACATTTACCCATATTACTGGAACGACTTGGAGAGGTCGAGGAAAGTATGTAGGAGATATTCAGATAGACACTAACAACGCACAAATCACGGCTAAAATAGCTGGGGGCGCTAAATTAGAAAAATTATAAATTAATCAACGGCGGTGTAAAATCCGTTTAACAACGGCGGTGTAAAATCCGCTATAATATCAAACCAATGAGCAAAGTAAACAAAGAAGTCGCCTTTAAGGACGTAAAAAGCTATTTACAAAAACACTTAAAAAAAGAATTTAGAAGAGGTAAAATGCCAGATTCTAAAATTCAGGAGGAATACGAGGATATGATCGAAGCCGTCGAGGATGGTTTATTGATTATTGATTCTAAAGGAAAAGTGGAATACACTTTAAGATACCCTTTGTTTTCAGACAAAGAAGATTCTGCACTATCGATTAAAAAAGTTGAAATTAGAAGCAGGATCAAAGCTGCTGATAAACACGTTTTAATGGACGGATTGGAAGTACAAAAAAAGTTAGGAACCTACACTTTGAGAATAATCGCCTACATAACCATGCTTCAAGAGGTGGATATTAAGGAATTAGAAAAGGACGATTTCGACACTTTAAATCAACTTTGCTCGGTTTTTTAGATGGGTGGCTAGCGGCTGCAAACATTGACGATATGATAAAATCTGTAGTTAATGAGCACCACTGGTCGCCTTCTATTATCGATCAAATGTACCTAGATCACCTAGATTATCATGGAATAGGTTATTGGTATGATAACGCAAAGGAAATGCATGATAAAATAAAAACACCTAGTAAGTAATTACTGGGTGTTTTTTTATGTTATTTTTTTATGATGATTCTTGCCTTTTCCATTTCGTCTCTTGATAATGAAATAGCATAATTAAGGGCTTGACCTTCTACTTCGTTTTCCATAGCGTATAATAATATTTCATATTCGCCTTTTTGCTTTGGAGAAATGTCACCTTTTTTAGTAATGTACTTGTTTATTCTTTCAATAGTAGATTCTACAGAAGAAAAGAAGTCAGAAGAGAAATTAGATTTGTTTGTTATTTTTAAGTCTTGAAAGTTTAGAGTAGTCATAATTTCTAAGTTTGATGTAGCGGTTACTTCCTTACTACACCACAAATATAAGTTAAACACTTACTTATAAAACCACTATTAACAAAACTTTAAGTATTACGGTTTATAGAAACTAATAATATAAACCCACAAAAACGATTTAATATATTTTTTTTATTATTTTTGTAACTATGGCCGCAACGATTAAAGCTCCTGTTATATTTACTGCTAATGACAAGCTTAGTCCTACCTTGAGAAGGATGAGTGCAAACGTACATGGCTTTGCTTCTAAAGCCTCCGTCGGTATTGCTAGGGTAGAACACCGATTTAATAGATTATTGAGTCCTATACGAAGGGCGCAAGCTCAGTTAGGACAATTGGGATTAATTGCTGGTGGATTTCTAGCTTTTGCAGTTTTTCAAGGAATAACAAACTTTGAGGAAGGACTGGTTGGAGTTGGTAAAACCACAGGATTAACAGGCACAGAGTTAAAGTCCTTAGGTTCTGATTTTATAGATCTCTCCGATAACATGCGAGGCGTTTCAACTCAATCACTTATAGAAGTTGGAAAAACCGCTGGACAGTTAGGTGTTAAAGGATCAGAAAATATCTTAAAATTTTCTGGCACAATGGCTAAACTAGAAAGCGCCACGGATGTAGCTGGAGAGGGAGGTGCTTCAAGTATCGCTAGGCTATTAACAATAACAGGAGAAGGTGTTGGAATAATAGATCAATTCGGTGCCGCTTTGGTAGGACTTGGTAACAATTCAGCCGCTACAGAATCAGAAATTTTAAGCGTAGCTAGTGAAGTAGCAAGAGGTACAGCTGCTTATGGTTTGCAGGCTCAAGAAATATTAGGATTAGCAACTTCTTTAAAATCTCTAGGCGTTAGACCAGAAGCCGCTGGAACCGCAGTTTCTAAGGTTTTTAGAGGTATTGAAAAGGCTACTTTAGAAGGTGGCGATAGCTTAGAAGCTTATGCAAAAATAATAGGAAAAACATCTAAGCAAGTAACAGAGGATTTTGGCAAAAGTCCTCAGAAATCATTTAACAGTTTTATAGGTGGTTTAAATAGAATATCAAACGAAGGAGGATCAGTCGCTCAGGCTTTAAGAAATGCGGGTTTAAGCGGAGAAACAGTTTCAAAAGGAATAGTTCCATTGGCTACAAATTTTGAAATGCTTAATGAAAAAATGGCTTTATCGTCTAATGAGTTCAATAAAAACACAGCATTAAATGATGAGTTTGAAACTTCGACAAAAACAGTAAATGTTGCAGTCAAAGACGTTGTTAAATCATTCACCAATTTAACACTAAAAACCGCTACTGCTGGAAGTGGTTTGGAAATTTTGCAAACAGCTTTATTTTTTGTTTCTGATAATATGGAAACTTTAGTTGTTGTTGGTGTTGCTTTAGCTGGATCAATGCTTTTAATTAAAGGAGCAATTATAGCTTCTAAAGTGGCCTTATTCGCTTATAATGTAGTTATGGGTGTTAATAGTGCAATAACACAAACAAACAAGAGGGCCTTAATACAGAACGCTGTGGCGCAAGGAGCCTATAGAACTGCTATGTTTTTAAGCACGGCGGCCACTTATATAGCTAATTCTGCCTTTATAGCTATGGCAATTTCTGTTATAGCAGCGACATGGCCAATATTAGCTATAATAGCCGCCGTTTTAGCAGTAGTTTATATATTCCTTTATTGGGATGAAATTGTGGATTTTTTCGGGAAGCAATTTACTAAATTTACAGAAATGCTTGGAACTGCTTGGGGCGCAATAACTGGCTTTTTCCAAGAGTTTGATTTTTTAGACTTTTTTAAAGGAATCGGAAACGCTTTAATCACCTTTATGCTACTTCCTTTAAAATCCATGTTGTTTCTTTTATCTCAATTACCTGGCAAACTTGGATCTTTGGCGAGCGTCGGATTAGATAAGCTAAATGAAATGGAAGCTAATTTTAATTTTGATAGGAACGGAGACGAAAGCGGTGTTTTGCCGAATAGCTCGCAAGCAGCAAGTCAACAAACTACAGAAACAATACGGGATAGTAGTGTAAGGATTGACGTTAGAGATAAGGGAGGCAATGTGGAGAAAGTCTCTCAGGATGGAAGCTCTATACCTATAAGCATGCAAAATACGGTAGGAGTTTTAAATTACGGTAGCTAGTCGGAATAATTATTTAAAACAATAAGCTACATTAATAGCAAGTAAGAATCTGTAAAATGTCAACAAGTAAAAAACTTTAAAATGTCAACAAAAGATATAAATTTATTTGAAGGAGGATCTGGAGGGGAAATGAGGATTTTAAATTCTGATTTGCTCATGGCAGAAACTATTTACCAGACTATTTATTTGGCTTTATACGGTGGTAATGTTAAGCAAGATACCACAAGCGAAGAAACGGATTTGGATGAAAATTTTGATTATTGGGGCAACCAATTATTTTATTCTAACAATCCAGACAAATGGTTTAACTCACAAACGGAGAGGACTTTGTCAACCGTTGCACTAAATGGAGAGGGTAGGAAATTAATAGAAGATGCGGTTAACGCTGATTTACAATTTCTTAATAATGTAGTTAATTTTGAGGTTGAGGTTAGTATCTCATCTAATAATAGGGCGGAAATATCTATATTTATTTCTGAATTTCAAAATCAATCCGACAGGCAGTTAAAAATGGTTTGGGAAAACTCAAGGAATGAATTAATAATTCAAGAAATAATATAAGATAAATAGGCTTCCTAAGAAAAAAATAATATGACAACAATAATAGAACTAAAAGAGCAAATCAGCAAAGATCTTAGAAATAGATTAGGTATATCGGACGATAAATTAAAGAAAGTTTTAGACGCCTTGTCAGGTGTTTTAGCCGCTCAATTTAAACTCGCTTATTTAGGAGTTGAGGATGCTCAAAGAAATCTTTATCCAGATACGGCGGATACTTTTGAAAATGGCGGATCTTTAAATCGTTTAGGCAGTATTTACCTTAATAGAGATATAAGACCAGCCACATCTGCAATTTATAGGGTAAATGTTACAGGCGTAGAGGATAGTGTTTTGCGAAGCGGACTGACTTTTAAATCAAATATTGATTCATCAAATCCAAATAAGTTATATATTTTAGAAAATGAATACACGCTTACTGGATCCAATGATTTAATAACGGTCAGATCTGTAGATGGCGGGTTGGATTATTCGCAAGACAACGGAAACAACTTAACAATTACCGAACCAGTTATTGGTGTAGACAAAACCGTTACAGTAAATAAAAACGGATTTGTTGCTTTTACTGATCCTTTGGCTGCAGAAACAACGCAGGAATTTAGAAATTCTATATTAAATGCAATTCAATTAGAACCACAAGGCGGTTCAAAATCCGATTACCGAATATGGGCTTCTGATGCTGCTGGAGTCCGATTTGTTTATCCTTATGTAAAGGACGGAGAGGCTGGAACAGTTCAAATATTTGTAGAATCATCTGGTAATAACGGAGTGCCTAGTCAAGCTATTTTAGACGAAGTGGAGGAGGTTATTAATTTTGATCCAGACGAAACTAAACCAACAGCTCAAAGAGCAAGGAGGCCGATACAGGTAAACTTAGAGGTTGTTCCAATCGATCCTGTAGATGTAGAGTTAAACATTACGGGATTAGAAGATAGCAGCACATCGGTTAGGGATTCAATAGAGCTTAATTTAATAGAGTTTTTAAAAAACGTAAGGCCTTTTGTTGATGGATCTGATTTAGTTAGGAATAAAAACGATATTCTTTACTCGGCAAAACTTCAAGGAGTTGTTAGCGATGTTTTAGATCCAGATAATTTCTTTAATAATTTTAGCATGTTAATAGATGGCGTAAGCCAAACAAGTTTTATTTTTAGCAGGGAAAAAATACCAAATCTTATAAACGTAAATTATTTATAATGAGCGAGGAAAGAAAGGATGTAAAAGAAAAAACACAGCATGGTATTAATTCTAATTATGGATTAAAAACGCCTCATAAATACCCAGCAACTTCTGTCCAAACCGAGGATGACATTATAGTAACGGAGCTTACTAATTTAGTTGATGAATTATACCCTACAGGTAGGGCTTTCTATAAACCAAAAGGAGGCACTTTCGATTTATTGCATGACGCAATTAATTTAAGCTTTTTAAGGTTTATAAATGAATACACTAATTTAATAAATGCCAGCATTCCTGATAATGAAAACTTCACAAAAGAAGATGCTTCATTTTTGGAATACAAATACGGATTAAGCGACCGAACAGGAAATAATTTAGATTTTAGAAAGTCAGCATTAAGACGGAAAATTGGTCATCCAAATAATATAAAGGCTAGGCAATCAAGAAGCTTTATAGAGGATCAATTAAGGCTTTCTGGATTTAATGTTCGAGTTTACGAAAATACGCCGCCCTATAAAACCGCTGGAGAAGTAGGCGGCTCAGTTGTAGATACAACACAACACGGAGGAGATACACAGCATGGAGAGGGCACGTTTCATGGAGGGATAACTTTTGAGGTTATTGCAAACAAAATAGATCCTGATGAATCTTATGGCGTTGGTGACAACTTATGGGCTAGCTTCTTTATTGGAGGAAATGAGCTAGGTCAAAACGCTGTAATTCCAGAAAGTAGAAGGCGAGAATTTAGAGAATTAGTCTTAAAATTAAAGCCAGCTCATTTAGCTGCTTATATATTTATTAACTTTACAAATTCATCACTAGTAGCAATAGAAAATTAGCAAAAAGTATCAACACAAAAACATATAAAAAATGGCTAGAAATAAAGCAACCTTACAAAATATAGACCTTTCAGATCCTTCCGATTATCTAAATGGTAGGATAAAAGATAACACAGGATCTGGAGACGGAACACCTGTTAACGAAAGAGTTTATGGAGATTTTCATCAGCTGGTTGCAAAGCTTATGAATTTATCTGGATTATCTTTTAATAATTTACCAGAAAACGAAACGAACGGTTATCAGTTTATTGATTCACTAAGAAATTTGGCTACTAAAAATGATTTAAATTATGAATTAGGAAAATCTGGAAGTAACTTAACTTTGCCTATTAGATTAGGTAAAGTAACTAATAATGAAATTTTTAGAGCAAAGGCAACTTTTGACAAAGGAAGCGAAACAACAATAAAGGGAACTTTAGATAATGCAAATAAATCAGTAGTTTATTTAGGAACTTTTAAACAAAATGAATATGTAAGGTTAATTAACACAACCGCAAGCGTATTAATTATAAGGGAGGTAGATGCGTTTAATTTAGGAACAATAGTAGATGAGCTTTTATACCTAAAAGCTTCTACACAGGCGCAAGAGGATGCAGGAGAGTTAAATACAGTAGCCACAACGCCAATAAGGAATAAATCTGTTTTCACAAAAAGAGTTATTGGGTCGGATAGTGGATCTTATTTAGCAACCGCATCAAGAAATGGGCTTTTAACTGCCGCTCAGTTTACCATTATAGCAGGGATTGGAACTCCGGCATTAAGGAATCGAGGAAGATTTGTTTTGGGTAGTATTGGAGCAATTTCACCTAATACAAATTTTGTTTCTGATGGTCAAATAACAGCTAAAGCAACTAATACATCTGGTAGAGCTGTATTAGTTGAAATAACTTTTGCAAATAGTATGGATAATGCTAATTTTAGACTTGATATAAGTATTGAAACTTTAGGTAGTTTAGATCTTGCTAACGATATTTTTCCAATACCTTTTAAGAAAATTCAAAGCAGTCAAGGAACAGTTCTTAATAAAGCAGAAATATTTTTAGAGGAAACAAATAGCACTTCTAATCAAGATTTAAAAATTCACGTTGACGTAATACAATTATAAAATGAGAACAATAAGAGACTTACCAATCGTACAGGACGGAAATAATACTTTATTTCCAGACGGACAAATTAAAAACGAAACAGCAACGGATCCAGGAACGCCTGTAGTTCGTGAAATATATGGAGATGTTATAACTAACATTTATAAAATAATAAGAGATGCAGGAGTTGACTTCACAGAAACAGAGGACAGCGAAAGCACTCAATACCAGCTCCTTGATGCTTTAAAAGTATTTGTAAACGAGCTAAACGATGTACTTCAAGTTTTAACCGTTGACGAAAATGACGTTTCTATAAATGTAGATTTAGACAATTTGCCGAATAATTACGTTTTTATTGGTCAAGTTTCTGAATTATTATTAGCCTCAGAAACTTACGATTTGACAGGCACGGGAAATAACTCTTATTCTTTTAGTCCAGATTCAGACATAAAGGCTAATTCACAAGTTCTTTTAGTAATACAAAATTTATCCGTTGCTAAAATAATCGACCTATCAAAAGAAACAAGTCAAAATACTATTAGTTTGCCTTACAGCGGTGTCTTAAGCTACAATTCAACTAATTTAAGTTACTATTTATCCGATGG
>LV_Brine_h2_0102DRAFT_1000648_pt1 | contig 11677 bp, 3 predicted proteins | sample LakVidmifraction_3_FD_10600 | JGI IMG/M metagenome (IMG submission 10600)
TAAGAGAGTTGACATTGGATCGATACACAACCAATCGCATTTTAGTTGGCGATGTTATAGGAGTAAGAGACACTCGAACATTAGGAGTTAATGGATTCTACGAAGTTGATAGTATTGACCTGATTAAGCTAAACGTTATTAACATTCGGGTACCAACCGATGCAGCATTTGAAACATTTGCTGATGAAAACTTTCAGTTAACTTTGCTGCGTTCAGTTAGGCTAAACAATCTTTTAGACCTACAGGATGTTGTACAAGATACACTATACCAAGACCAAACAGCATGGATTGATAATTACAATGGCGATTGGGCTGTTCTAAATAACACCAGTGTATATACCAACGAGCAGGCACTTACTAATCCTGTTCAAGCAGAAGGTACTGAGCACAAATACGGTAACGAGGTATTGGTTACTGCTGATAACAATAACGTGTTTGTAACGGCTCCAGGGGTAGAAAACGGAAAAGTATTTTACTACAGACGGTCGTCAGAAAGCTTTAATGTGCAAATAGATCAGGAAATAAGCTTTGATCAGCAAGGACTAATGACCTCCCTTGATAACGGGTTTGCGTCTTCAGTAAGTGTGTCGCCCGACGGTGAATATTTAATTGCCGGCTTACCTCAGGCATCTGGCGTTAAAACTAGATTCCAAGGAGCGTTTGACTCAGACGCTGCTTACACAAAGAATCAAATTGTTAAGTATAGAGAAAGCTTGTGGAGAGCTAACAGAGAAATCTTTCCTCAGATTCTTACTCAGACGTTCTCGACCTTTAACTCGTATAACACCATTATAGGCGTTTGCTGAGAATGACCAACTTGCTGCACTAATAGTAGCAGGCGATTCGCAACTGGCTAATAATGTTACTAATCACATATTAGTACGTGCGCCTAAAGAAATGTACCAAGGAACAAAATCTGGCGATAAAGTCAACTTGTTTTGGAATGCTCGCAGTTATGCTTATCCTACACTGGATTTTTATGAGCCATTTGACGGCCTTATACCGGAAATCTCTTCTAGCTTTTTAAATCAAGAGCATGTTATTAAGGAAAAGATAGACCATGTTTTTTATGTTGAGTTATACACTGCACTGCCGTCAGTAAATGACAGAGTAACTACTGACACTGGCCAAGCTATTGTTTATTATGTTAGCACCAGTAGAGACGGTGTCATAATTTACCTAAAAGACACAAACGGTACGTTTGAGATAACAGGCGAGTTGTACATAGACAATCAAGATTTGATTGGTGTTTATACCGAAGAAAATACAGTTAGTACGAATGATGCAGTAACAGGGTTTTGGTATATTGATACTCCTAATTATTCTAATAATGGAGTTTATTATGATGCAGGTAAGGGATTAGTTTATGCTGATGTCAGAATAGAGAACGAGACGCGTGAGGTCAACGATTACTACAATATACAATTGACAGCAGGCGTTATAGGCAATGATTTTAATAATCAAAATCAAGCTAGTTTTGTTGCTCAACTATCTTTTACTGGTGATTTAACTTCGGCTGATGGCCAGGATGGTTTCGAAGTTAGTGTACCCAGCAGTCAATGGGTAGTTAGGACCGGTAAAGTGTTCAGTGATACGCTAGAAACTGACGATCAAATTCAGTTCAGATTATTTGAGTCTGACGAGCGAACTATCGACTTTGCTCCAAGCGGGTTAACTGGAGGATATTCGACATCCAATAAATTACAAACAATAGTAGACCTATGGGATGGTTATATTGACTTTGACCTTACTAGATTTGATGCACAGGGGTTTGTGTTTCAACCTCAGATCGGTGACGTGTTAGAAGATTTACAAATGCCGCTTAATAGTCAAGGAGGACTTGCAACTACCGGAATAACTACTAGTAGCGCTGAGGTAATCTGGATACAACGAAACTTTAATCAAATTAGAGTATATGTTAAAAACGTATCCGGAACATGGAATCAGTTAAACAACATAGGCCGTTACAATATTAAAAGAAACCGCAACACTGCTATAAGAGGTCAAGCAGATGTTGATCGAATTATTGGTGTTGTTCAAGATTCCGATAATGATATCTGTGTGGGCAATGACATAATAGGTAAGTTACTGGTATTTGAAGCAGACGAAATTTTTGAAGATGACAGCAAGTGGAATGAAATTATTCCATTAACTGGCGAAGAATATTGGTTCTTTACTGAAAGCACTGCACAGGGAGCAGGAAGAGATTCCAACCCGCCCTTCAGTCTAAACAAGGATTACGTTCAAATATACCATATAGAAGCAGACAAATTCGGAACAGCTGGGCCAGTAAACGAAGGCGCTGTAGCAATATACCGCAGACTAACTAGCGGCACTTACAGCTATCAACGTACTATTGTGTCAGAATATAAAACAGAAAATAGACAGTTCGGCAGAGATGTAGAAATTAGGCAAGTAGGTAATTATTATACTTTGTTTGTATCTAGTATAGGCAATGGTGCCCAACAAGATTTAGTAGGCGGCATTGAAATCTTTAGACATGGTGCACCATCGGGTGAAAACTTTAAGGGAAACTATGCTCCGGGCACTTACATAAAAGGTGATATAGTTACCTTCGAAGACGATTACTACGTTGCTAATAAGGATCAAACCGAAGTAGAAAGTAGGATTAAAAATTCAATATTTTGGGCTAATATCAGTTGGAAGCAAGGAAAAGATTCAAACTATAGAGGAGAGTGGAATAACAGTTATGATTATGCACAGGGCTCTATTGTTTTTTATAATGATAAATTTTACAGCGCTGTTACTAACGTATCAATTAATGCTGAGTTTGTCATAACAGACTGGAAGCAACTATCTAGCCTAATAGACTATGTAGGATTCTTGCCAAACTTTACTGGATTTACAGCATATAATGAGGAAGTGTTTGAATTCGGTGCAACACCTACTGCGTTAGTAGACTTTAGTAAGGCGTATGATATTAGTTCAAACGGTCAGGTAATTGTAACCACTGCTACTGTTACTGGTAATAGCGATATTTACGACACAAGAGTTCTAATTTATAGAGAAACAGACAATAAATTTTTGCTATCTCAAACAATAAGTGCTCCGGAATCGCAAAACTTAACTAATTGGGCGTATAAGATTAGCATAAGACCAGACGGAATGTCATTTGCTATCAGTGCCTCTCTTGATGATTCTGCAAAAGTAAATCAAGGCCAGGTCTATATCTATATGCAAGTCGATGGTGAATTTGTATTAGCTCAAACACTGCTTCCACCTAATAACGAAGAAGGAGAGCAGTTTGGGTACGATATGAGTTACGGTCAGGATAATTTGGTAATATCGAGTCTAAACGGGGATCAAAAGATTCCGACAACGTTCGACCTAGTGACCAACAACGAGACCATAATTGACAATAGATTCACTAGGTTTAACGAAACTATACTGGATTCGGGTGTTGTATACATATTCGAAACACTAAACGATCAACTTGTCTTTAGCGAAAGATTCAGGTATGACAGCGCAACTAGTCAGTTTGGTGAAACTCTACTGTCAAATGGTAATCATGTCTACGTGGGAATTCCTTCGCTGGTTACAACTACAGGTCAAGGTGTAGTTGTTGATTACAGAAAGCCCAAAAGCAAGTTTGCATGGAATGTATTAAGAGAAAGTATAGTCCCAGTAGATATTTCGAAGATTCAGGGTGTGTTTGTCTATAACAAACGTACTAGCGAAATTATCACTTACTTAGACTACATTGATCCAGTTCAGGGTAAGATTGCAGGTATTGCTGAGCAGGACATTACCTACAAGATAGGTACAGACCCAGCAGCGTATAACGTAGGCAGCCTAAGTGACAACACAGTTGACGTTGACATATTCTGGGCAGAAAAGCAAGTAGGACAAGTTTGGTGGAATATTAACACTGCTAGATTTGAATGGCCTTACCAAGGAAGCATATCCTACCAAAAGGAGGTTTGGAACGTTCTTGCTCAAGGTGCCTCTATAGATGTTTATGAATGGGTTGAAACGCAGTATACTCCGTTGCGTTGGGATGCATTATCAGAAACAGACGCCGGCGTCTCGTTAGGTATTACTGGGACTTCGTTATACGGTGATGAAAAATATAGCGCTAGGTTGACGTATGATGATATCAGCCAAACGTTTGGTACTGTCTATTACTTCTGGGTGCAGAACAAGCGTGACGTACCTGTTAACCGCACACTTAGTATATTTGATATTACTAATTTAATTAGATCACCTAGAGAGCAGGGTTATAGATTTGTTAGCTTCTTAAGTGATTCAAGAATGGTGTTGAATAACTTTGAAAATATTGTTACATCAGATGACGTTGTACTTAACATCAGATATGATACGCGAGAAACTAAGATACAGAATACACATTTACAATACCTGTTGATGTCGGACGGATCAGGAGTAAGTAAGCCTACCGCAGATATCGAACGCAAGTGGTTCGATAGCTTAATTGGGTTTGATGAAAACAACAGACCTGTGCCAAACACTGCAATTCCAATAGCAAAACGTACAGGTATTCAAAATCGACCACGACAGGGCATGTTTGTAAATAGGACTGAAGCATTAAAGCAGTTTATTGAGCGTGTAAACCTAGTACTATCTAAGAATCTTGTAGTAGATCAATATCAAACTTCGCGCTTGTTTAGTAAGGACGATGCACCTTCGATTGCTACTCGTAAATACGATATTGTCGTTGACACGATATTTGACTTAGACTTTCTAAGTATAAACAAGATTACACCAGCACGACTAGAACCGGTGATCGTTAATGGTAGGATAATTCAAGTTAACATACTATCTTCGGGAAGAGGGTATAAGGTTGTACCTACAATTGAAGTAGCAGGCGCAGGCAAGAACTTTGAAGTTAAGTTGTCTATAAACAATTTAGGTCAAGTTACACATGCAATTGTTACAAATAAAGGCAGTGGCTACGGCGATGCAACAGTGCTGCTGCCGAGACGGTATAGTGTGTTAGTAAATAATGACAATAACCTAAATGGAAAATGGGCAATATATTCGTGGAACGAAATTGAGAGAAACTGGTTTAGAACACAGATTCAAGCGTTTGACGTATCTTCGTTCTGGAACTACCGAGATTGGTATGCAGAAGGGTTTAACCAGTTTACTAATATTGACTTTGAAATTGAAGGAACCTACTTACTGTCAGGATTAAGCGACACTATTGGCAATATAGTAAAAGCCAAAAGTATAGGCAGCGGCGGCTGGTTACTTCTTAAAAAGATCGCTAATGAAGAAACTGAAGATTTCACAATCAATTACGATACCGTCGGGCGACAAGCAGGAACTATAAGTTTTAGTGAAAGCCTATACAATGTTGAGAAAAATGCAGTTGGGTTTGATAGCAGAAGTTATGACAGCTTTTTTTATGATAGTATTATAGCAAAAGAACTAAGAATAATTTTTGAAGTTATACGTGACGACCTATTCGTTGCAGATCTAGCAGTTGAATATAACCAGCTGTTCTTTGCGAGCCTTAGATATGTGCTATCTGAGCAGCCAGCAGTTGACTGGATGTTTAAGTCAGCTTTTATTAACGTTAAGCATAACGTAGGTAATCTTGAGCAAAAAGTGAACTTTGAAAATGATAAACTAGCCAGTTACCAGGCCTATGTAAACGAAGTAAAACCTTATTCTTCTAAAGTACGAGAATTTATAAGTTCCTACACCAGTATCAACAATACTCAGAGTGCTGTTACTGACTTTGATTTAGCACCACAATATGACAGCTTGACTAAACGAATTGTTACAAGCAACGCGGTTATAATCAACGGTGAACTAACTGATGCAGGAGACAACACAGATTCTTACCCAAGGAAGTTTTGGAAGGATAACATTGGATACACAGTTACCGAAGTCAGGATAGAAAACCCAGGTAGTGGTTATACCATTGCTCCTGAGATTAAACTTGAAGGAGCATCTGCAAAGCAGGCCACTGCTAAGGCATTTATCGGCTATGGCAAAATTACTGCTATCAAAGTTACGTCGCCTGGCGCCAGATATATTAATATGCCAACTGTAATAATTGATGTTCCACAGAGTGACACTGGAATCAGGGCAACTGCAACTGCTATACTAGGCAATGGAGTTGTACGTACACCTACTGTTAAAATTAAGTTTGACAGAACTTCAGGGCAATATACTATAGACCACCTAGCAGAAGTTGCTAATTTTGTAGGATCAAATGTAGATATTAACTACAATCTAGAATGGCCGATGGACCTAGACAATAGGAAAGTTAAAGTATACGTTAATGAAGTTCAACAGTTAAGGAGTCAGTATACCTATACTAACATAACCTACTCACCGTCTATTGATACACTAGACAAGGAGTTTAACTACGGTGCTGATAATGTAGCGGCAGGCCCGGGCACTCAGCAAGTTACTAATGGTTACACTTATCAGCGAGGTAGAATAACATTTACTAAGCCTCCTGCTAATCAATCTGATGTACGAATAGAGTATCACAGACCAATAAGCATGCTGTCAGCAGCAGACAGAATTAAGTTTGCATATAATCCATCAAGTGGGATGCTAGGTAGTGAACTAGCACAGGTAATGACAGGAATTGATTATGGTGGAGTAGAAGTTAGAGGATTGGGCTTTGAGGTAGAAACAGGTTGGGACACTGAAGGATGGTATACTGATACGTGGGATACTGCTGATTCTAACTTGGAAAATGACGGTAGTATAGCGCCTGACAGTGAGAGCTATGACCAAGCATTGTCGGGTGGGAATCTTGCATATTCGTCAGCACAAGGAGTTAACCCAGAAGAAATTATTGTCGACGGTGACAGCTTTGCGACTGCGTTGACAAGCAGCGGACCAGAAGAGCTAGTATCTGGCCAGCTAATGGACACGCTGGATTTGAGAGTTTATAATAGAGATGTCTCTGCATCAACAGATGTGTCAACTTTTGCATATCGCCAGTTTAAAGACATGCTCAACAGAACACACTTTAAGCGACTAGACAGCGCAGCAACAACTCTTGCTCAACCTTTAAATAGTTATGATCTTAGGATCGAAGTTCAAGATGGAACCAACTTAGCAATACCAGATAAAGGAAGAAATCTACCAGGAATTATATTTATTGACAAAGAAAGAATTGAGTATTTTGTTAAAGAAGATAACACACTTCGGCAGTTGCGTCGTGGTACGTTGGGCACAGGTACACCAGAACAGCATGCTGTAGAAACAAAAGTATACGATCAAAATAGCGATAAAACAATACAGTATAAAGATAGGACTCTTGTGCAGCATTTTACAACGGACGGCGTTGCTAGCTCGTTTGCTATTGGCTTTGGTGTATCGTCGGTAAACGACATTGAAGTATTTGTTGCTGGCACTAGACTACGTAAGCAAGCAACGCAGGTATTTGATCCAACAATTGCATTAAATAGTCCAGGCGGCGATGTTAGCATACCCGCAGATTTTGAAATCGTGAACGGAGAAATTGTGCTAACTACAGTACCTGCTGAAAATGTAAGAGTCACAATAGTTAAAAAAGTTGGAAATACGTGGGCCAAACCCGGTGAATCTCTTGCAACGACTGACACTCCAATAGCAAACTTCTTGCGTGCAGGAACTTCGGCACAGCCAGAATAAATACAGTATAGGAAAAACAATGAGCGGAACTATGCAAGACAATAACGGTATACGAGTAACAGGACATATTAGAGCCTTTGACCCAGAGACTAATCATGAGTATGTAAACAAACGTAATGCTATACATTACGAAAATATGAGTATCTCGCTAGCGGAAAGTGTGTCTAATGCTGGGCGCGGCTTTGTTTACGAGATGAATTTTGGCAACGGTGGAACCACTGTTGATCAAACAGGTATTATTACCTATCTTACTCCTAACTCAACTGGCACCAACGCAAGCTTGTATAATCAGACTTATACCAAAGTTGTTGACGATAGAAGCGTAAATAATACAGACCCAGCTAGAAATAGAATAGAAACAAGACATCTTAGTGGTACTAATTACACTGACTTGATTATTAGTTGTCTGTTAGACTATGGTGAGCCTGACGGGCAGCAAGCATTTGACACTGCTACTAACACAGATGATTTATTTGTATTTGATGAACTGGGCCTAAGAGCTTTTTCGCCCGGGCAATCTGGTCGTCTAATGACTCATGTTATATTTCACCCAATACAAAAATCATTAAATCGACTAATACAAATTGACTATACAGTGCGTATTCAAAGTCTAGCAGGTTAAGGAGCAAAGAATGGCATACGAAATTAAATATACTGACAATATTAATAAGGGGGTTATTATTGTTGAGGAAGGCGACATAGACACTACTTCAACTTCTTTGGCTTTTCCTGGAAGAGACTCCCGGCAGTATGGTGGAGTAATTGCTGAGAACTTCCTGCATTTGTTAGAAAACTTTGCTAGTGACACAGCTCCCCAAACTCCTGTAGAAGGACAATTATGGTACGACACTAGATCCGGCATTGATCAATTAAAAGTGTATGACGGCACCAATTGGACTGCAAGTGGAGGACTAAAAAAGGCAACTTCTATACCAGCAGTGTCAAATTCTGTTGCAGGAGAACTTTGGGTCAATACCGATAGTCAGCAATTATATTTGTTTACTGGTACTAGCTGGGTGCTAGTTGGCCCTAATTTTAGTGATGGGTTGCTAACTGGAACAGAATCGCAGGAAATTATAGGAACAGATAATATAACCTATACCGTACTTGCTATTAAAGTAAAAAATATTCCAACTGTAATTGTCAGTCCTAGTCAGTTCGTACCTAAAGCAGCAATATCGGGATTCAGAGCTGGAATAAAGCCAGGCCTTAATCTAAGTACGTTGATTATTGCAGGCGCAGGTGTGTCAAAATATTGGGGCACGTCAGAAAAAGCCGAAAGCTTAGTTATTGCAGAGCAAGCAATACCAGCAAGCTCTTTTCTAAGAGGGGACTCAGTTTCCACTACTAACTTTGAATTTAAAGTTAAAAACAACAATGGTATTACGATAGGAGTAGGTGGGCAGCTATCTCTAGCTGTTGACAACGAAGCTGGAGTAATTCAAAACAATACAGCTGGCTCAAACATTGACTTTCGGTTGAGAAAGGGAAATAGAACACCAACTGTACTTCGAATTGATGCTGAAGGACTAGTAGGAATTAATAATACTGCTCCGGAAGAAGCGCTTGATGTTATAGGAAATGTTGTTACTTCGGGCTCGCTAGTAGTGGGCAGCACTGAAAATAGCACAAGCTTTAGTTCTGGTTCTTTTGTAACCAAAGGAAGTGCCGGTGTTGCTGGAAACTTAAACGTCGGAGCCAATGCGAAAATAACCGGTGACGTAATTGCTGGAAATATTATTCCTGACAGTGCTACAGAGAGAAACGTAGGCACCTCAGCGTTGCGCTATGATCAAATGCATGCCCAAACGTTTTTTGGTAACCTGCAGGGCAACGTTAGCGGTACTGTGTCAGGCAGAGCAGGCAGTGCAAGCAGACTAGCAAGTGCTACTACCTTTGGAGTTACTGGGGATGTAGAAAACACAAGTTTTGCTTTTGATGGCCAGGTTGGTGGTACTAGCAAGACGTTTGATATTCGAATTGCAAATAGCTTTATAGCAAATAAAGACCCGGTTTCAGACGTAGACTCTGCAGACGAAATAATAATAAACAGACTAGTAGGTGACATTGGGGTATTTAGAGTTACTAAACGAAACTTTTTAAAGTCAATTCCGCTTATACCAGTAGGAGCATATATGCCGTTTGCTGGTGAAGAAGCTCCTACAGGTTGGCTACTGTGTGACGGAAGTGAGGTTGATAAGTCTCGGTATGCAGAGCTGTTTACAGTGATACGTTATAACTTTCGAGATGCTTCGTTGCTAAGCGACCAAGGTGTTGGCACATTTGCTCTACCTGATATGAGAGGACGATTTCCTCTAGGTTTAGATAATATGGGAGGACTCAGTGCCAACACAGTGACTAACCCCGCAGCAGATATAATTGGAGGCGTCAACGGTTCCGAAACAGTGCAAGTTAACACAGAGAACTTACCAGAACACGAGCACGATATGGAAGGGGAATCAGGAACTCAGTATTATGGGTTTAGGGTAGGCTCTGGTGCACCAATCGACGATGATGCAATTACCCTTTCAACCGAAGCTGGCGCCGGCGGCACGCAGGGACTAGCGTCATCTGGAGGCGTAAAAACAAATAATCAACTAGGCCAACCGTTATTAGTAATGAACCCATTTTTAGGGTCGAACTACATAATCTATACTGGAAATTAAGAATGAGTTATCAAATAAACAAAACTGACGGATCGCTATTAGTTGACTTAGTTGACGGACAAATTGATTCTAATAGTACTAACCTTGTGTTAGTAGGGAGAAACTACACCGGCTATGGTGAAATTTTTAATGAAAACTTTGTTAGACTATTAGAAAATTTTTCAAATAGTACAGCGCCGAGTAATCCGTTAAAAGGTCAAACTTGGTGGGACACTGCTAATCAAAGACTAAAAGTTTATAATGGATCAGTGTGGATAGCCAGCGGCAGTCCGTTTGTGCAGACTACTATTCCTCTAATGGTAACTGGCGATTTATGGATAGACAACCTAAATAATCAGTTATATGCGTTTGACGGTGTTGACGTTATATTAATTGGTCCACAGTATACTAAATCACAAGGTGAGAGCGGCTTTAGAACCGGAACACTGTTAGATGAAAGTAGCCGCTCTCGCACAGTGTCTTATTTGTACATCGGCGGCACCCTAGTTGGTCTACTTAGCAGCTTAGATTTTACTCCAGTAACTGGACAGAAAATAGCTGGATTCATTACTCAGGAAAACCCAACAGGAAGAATATACGAAGGCTTTAATGTTATTAATCAAGCTAACTTTAAGTTCAGAGGCATAGCAGAAGCAGCAGAGTCATTAGTATCGTCTAGTGGTATAATTAGACCTGTTGACTCGTTCCTACCGTCAGACACAGACGGAACAACCTCAGGCACGATTACTATTCAAAACGCAGGCGGTATAACAATCGGGTTGCAACAAAACACTACTCAAAAGATAGTAGGTGGAAAGTTTTATATAGAAAACCAGATTTTTGATCAGGACCTAAGCTTACGGGTTGCATCATCGTTAACATCATCAACAATAGATGCAGTATATATCGATGCAAGTACAGCAAGGGTAGGTATTTTTAATAATAACCCACAGTATGCTTTAGATGTTACAGGTGATTTACGAATTTCCGGTAATCTATTATTTTCAGGGACAGCAAATAGTCTAGATATTAACATATTGAGAGTCGAGGATAAGGTCATACAACTAGCTAGAACGACACCTGGCTCTGAGCTTAGTGCTGCTGATGCAAACGATACTGGTATAATATTTGATATCGCCGGCTCGTTAACAAAGAAATGGACGTGGGAAAGTGTAACTAATGCATGGACTTCTAACGTAGGAATCAACATATCTAATAGTTCTACTGGTTATCATATAGGAGGTCAGCTCAAACTAACAAATACTAGTTTGGACAATATTCAAAAAGCGCTTGACCTAAATGAAATCGGTACTTTAATATCATTAAGTGTTGACAATATATCAATCGACGGCACAACCATAAAGGCAGGCGCCGCGATTGCAGCAAGTGACCCTACTGATAACTTACTT
>LV_Brine_h2_0102DRAFT_1000651_pt1 | contig 11650 bp, 12 predicted proteins | sample LakVidmifraction_3_FD_10600 | JGI IMG/M metagenome (IMG submission 10600)
AACTGGAAATCAACCTCTTGCTATGTTACTTCAGATTAGTGGGTTTATAATCAGAGGGTGTACTGTATTCCTGGCATCATTTTTTGCTAAAGAATGGGTTGGAGAGCTTTATGCAGTATCAAGTGCATTTTTTTATATGTTGTATTTGATAGTTGTTCTTTATGTTTTAAATCATAGTACTTATAGACACCCTAAGTAGTGTGTTTATATTTTATACAGTTATGATGAGTTGTGCGATATATATGTAAAATAAGAATACATTAAATTTAATAGAATTTAAGCTGAAATAATATTGTAACTATTCACCAAGACAAATTATTTTCTAAGGATCTTTTTTAGCTATTGACTGACCCTGCCAGTATGCCAAGCTAGAGCTATTACCCTATCGCTCTAGCTTTAATGAATTTAAACAGCATAAATATCACTGAAATAGTTGAGCAAACTAAAACTCAGTTACAAGAAGATAAAACACTCTCGCCAGCGTTGAAGATGTCTATTGAACTCATTCTTGTTGTCGTTGTTATGCTAGCTAGTAAATTAGGACTTAATAGTCAAAATAGTAGCATTCCTCCATCAAAAGATATCAACCGAACAAAGCCAACAAGAGAGAAGTCAGAAAAATCAGCTGGCGGACAAAAAGGCCGAGTAGGTAAAACGCTGACTCAAACAGAAACACCTGATGAGGTACAAGTCATTTTAGTTGACCGAGATTTTTTACCTAAAGGTCACTATCGTGAGGTGGGTTTTCAAAAGCGACAAGTCGTCGATATAGATATCAGTAAAGTGGTGACCGAATACCAGGCTCAAATCCTTGAGAATGAGCAAGGGAAGCGGTTTGTTGGTGAATTCCCCCAAGGTGTTAACGGTCCTATTCAATATGGTGTTGGTGTGAAAGCCCATGCGGTTTACTTATCACAATATCAATTACTCCCTTATAACCGCATTGAAGAATACTTTAGTGACCAACTAGGTATTCCGATCAGTGCCGGCAGTTTATTTAACTTTAATGAACAAGCAGCGGCACTGGTAAAGTCATCGGGCGCAGAAGGTATCATCAAAGCGGCATTACAAAGCCCGCATCAAACTTTGCATGTTGATGAGACTGGCATTAATATCGGCGGTAAACGGCGATGGCTTCATGGTGCATCAACGACTTGGTGGACTTATTTTTATCCTCATGAAAAAAGAGGAAAAATAGCGATGGATGAGGCCGGTATTTTACCGCACTTTACCGGTGTGCTATGTCATGACCATTGGAAGCCATATTATCAATATACCCAATGCCAACATGCATTATGTAATGCTCACCACATCCGAGAATTAGAAAGGGCTTGGGAGCAAGACGGCATGCAATGGGCGAAGGATATGCAAACCTTACTTAAAGAAATGAATAAAGCTCAAATAGATAATCCCGACCTAGATAAAGGGGCTAAACAGAAATATCGTGAGCAATATCAAAAAATATTGCTTCAAGGTGACGCTAAATGTCCACCACCAGATAAAAGTAGCCGAGTGGAAGGTCAGCGAGGCCGATTAAAGCGAACCAAATCCCGAGCATTATTGGAACGACTAAGAGATTATCAAGATGATGTTTTACGTTTCATGATGAGCACTGGCGTGCCATTTACCAACAACCAAGGCGAGAATGATATTAGGATGACCAAGGTTCATCAAAAAATATCGGGGTGTTTTAGAAGTAAGCAAGGAGCTGAAATGTTCTGCTTGCTGAGAAGCTATTTATCGACTTGCAGAAAACAATATGTATCTGCAAGCCTAGCCCTTGAGTTATTATTCAAAAATCAGCTGCCTGATATATTCATTTCAGATGAGGCTGAATAGTTACAAATACTTTTGGTATGTTCGCTATAAATTAAAAAATAAAAATAACTCACTGTTTTTAAAGTGGTTTACTTCAATGTTGTTTTCAGTTGTAGTTTAATTGAAATCATACTTGTTAACTTTCGGCATGTGAATTTTTGTAAACAGCTTTTTAATCAGTTCTACACTTTAATTTTTACTGATTATTAAGCTTAAAACAAAGTACTTTGGATTGAATTTGGCAGTACGCCAAGTGCGCTTAGAATCATATTGGCAACTGGTTCTAGCTGCCGCTGTATATAAAGAGGGTAATTGAGGGTGTTGTTTCCATTGTAAATTTCAGCGCCATTAATGGCATAAACATATTCTATTATTTGGCCGCGCTTAATTTGAAAGTCGGGATTATTCGCTTTATATTTTTTTACTGCTTGCACATGCGGGGGAATATTTTTTACATAGTCACTTAAATTTTGGCCTAAACGTTTACGGTATATAAGTTTTTTATCAAACTCCCCTGCATATAGTTTTTTAGTGTAGCTTTTTATAATGTCGTTTAATTGCTCTATTTCAAATTGTTGATCAAATAATGTTTTAAAAAGCTCGGTTTGAAACTCTTGAGCAAACTGGGTCCAATCGCTGCGCACGGTTTCCATTCCTTTAAAAATTAGCTGCTTAGCGTTGTTTTTTTCAATTTGGCCAACGTAACGTTTTTTTGAGCCTATTTTTTTTCCTCTTATGGTGGGCATAAAAAATGGGCTGTAATGGGTTTCAAACTCTATTTCTAAATAACTGGTCAACGAAAAGCGAGTTTTAATGCTATCTGACCAGCGTTTGTTAATAATTTGCATCACATCATTGCCTATTTCATTGCAATCTGTGGCATTTAAGCGCTCATTTACGTTTACAAATATTGAATCTGTGTCGCCATAAATAACCTCATAACCCAGCTCTTCAATCCATTTTCGGGTGGTTTGCATGATTTCGTGTCCCCTCAGTGTAATTGAACTTGAGAGCCTGGGATCGTAAAACCGGCAACCTTTAGAGCCTAATACGCCATACAAGCTGTTCATTATTATTTTTATTGCCTGAGAAAGCATTGGCTGGTTGGTGTCTTTAGCTTTTTGGCGAGTACGGGTTAAGTGCTTAATTAATTTAGGTAAGTGATGCAGCTCGCGTGAAAAGAGTGCATCGTTAAACCCTGCTACCGCACTTTCGGGAGAGTTTAGCCCTTCTATAAGGCCTAATGGATCAATACAAAAAGTGCGCATAATTGACGGATACAAGCTTTTAAAGTCGAGCACTAATACATTTTCATATAAACCAGGAGTCGACTCCATTACATAACCACCCGGGCTTTCAAACGATAAGCCATGATCGCCTAAATTAGGTGCAACATAGCCACTGCGATGTAATAAGGGTAAATATAGGTTGGTAAATGCAGCTACCGAGCCGCCCATACGTTCTAGTTCAAGCCCCGTAAGTTGCGTTCTTACTATGGCAAATTCAAATAGCTTTAACTTAACAAAAATTCTATTTACTAATATACAGTCTTGGCGGTTATAAGCGGCAAGTGCGAGCTTGTCGTGATTAAATTGACGAATAATTTCGCTAAGGCGATTATCAGCTTGAATTAACTTAGACTCGCCCAGCACTTTATGAGAAATATTAGCTAACGAATAACTATCAAAATGATAAGTGGCATTTTTTAGTGTATCTATACCATCTATTACGCTGCGCCCAGGTAAAGTAAGCCGGGTGTAATGACCCGTTCTAATTGTTAAAGGTTGTTGTTCTCTACCTAAATTAAGCACCAATCCTAATGCCTCTGCGCGCGCATTAAGTACGCTAAAATCAAATTCAATTACATTCCAACCCACAATCACATCCGGATCGTTACTAGTAATGTAGCTCTGTAATTTTTGCAGTAAATTTATTTCATCAACGCACCAGTCAATATGAAATGCGTTACTGTGAGGCTGTGGCTCACCAATCATTAATACGCAATCTAGGCCATTACCAACTAATCCAACCGAGAACAACACGCCTTCTGCGTTACATTCTATATCTAATGAAAGCGACGCAAGCTGTGGCGTATAGTTTGGATTAGCTTTTAGTTTTGCTTGAGTAATTTCGATAAAGCCATTTTTTTGTAGCGCCTCTCCAGTTACCCACACTCCGCCTTTAATAAAGCGCTCCATTAAAAATCGGTCGCTGTGGCGAATATCGCCTTCGTATATATTTATTTGCTCCTCAAGCTGGGCTCTCGCTTTATAAAGGCTACTACTGTCGTTAAAATAACAAGCTGTGCAGTCAACACCACTAAAGTGGCGCATATTAACCGCTTTAAAACTTACCTTTATTTTGGCTTTGGCTAATAACGTTTGTGCAAGAGGCTGCTGTTGTTGCGCAATAAAAAATACGGCTTGCTGGTTTTCAACAACCACCTTTATAGGCCCATACTCAGAGCTTAACCAATAACACAAAGTAAGGCCCTGCCTGTTTTTAGACGAGTATTGTTGCCTTGATAAAATAAAGCCCTGATAGATTGCTTGTGTCAATGTCCGATCCCACTTAATATATACACTGTAATTATATACATACTTTAGGTAATCATCACATGCTATCGAGCTCATTAAAAAAAACTATTAGGCAAGTACATCAGCATGTGGCTAATAACCTAAGTGATTACCGCCCGCGTAGCAGCCAAAATTACTTAGTTGCCGAAATAGCAAAAACGCTTGCGGGGGAATATCACAAAAAACAACGTATTTGCGTTATAGAAGCAGGTACAGGCACGGGCAAGTCTCTGGCATATTGTTTAGGCGCTTTGCCACTTGCGCTAGCACAAAAAAAGAAATTAGTTATTTCAACCGCCACAGTTGCGCTGCAAGAGCAGTTAATAGCCAAAGAGTTACCTTTTTTTAAAAAGCACTCAGGGCTTAGTTTTAAGTTTGATTTAGTAAAAGGTCGCCAGCGATATATTTGCGCTCATAAACTACACAATGCGGTTAACGGCGATAGCCAAACACAAATGGAATTTATGCCTACGCTTAGCTCCCCTTTAAGCGTAATGGAAACCAAATGTTTAAATGATCTTTACACTGCTTATACGACTAAAAAATGGCAAGGCGACAGAGACAGCTGGGCCGACACAGTTCCTGATAAAGTATGGGGATTAATAGCCTGCGATAAACATTCGTGCCAGCGCCAAATGAAAGCGCATCAAACCTGCCCGTTTCAGCTTGCGCGTCAGCAATTAATGCAAATGGATGTACTGGTGATCAACCACTCTTTATTGCTTGCAGATTTAGACTTAGGCGGGGGTAAAATTTTACCCGAACCCGACAACACTATTTATGTAATTGATGAAGCACACCACTTAGCACACATCACTCGCGACTTTTCATCTGCTGCGGCTACAATTAAAGGCACCATAGAGTGGCTCGATAAGCTCACTAAATTTAGCGGCAAAATGGCTAAAGTAATAGTGGGTCAAAAGGCGATAGGACAAAACTTTAAGCTTTGCGATAGCATTAACGACGCCAACAAAGATTTAAAAGTAGTACGCGACATTCTCGATAATGCTGACTTTGAATATTCAAAAGATGATACTTACAGGTTCGAAAATGGCGAAATTCCACAGTCACTACACAGTAAAGCCAAAGATATAAGCGAAGCCACGCAAGATGCACTGCGCTGCTTAAGTAAAATGCATGACACGCTAACCCAAGATGTAAGCGACGGCGATATAAAACCCTACGTAGCCGACCCTATTTTAGGCGAGAGCGGGCAATACATAAATCGTTTAGAGCAATTAAATAAGCTGTGGTTTAGCTATGCAAATAAAGGTGAAGGTACACCGCATGCTAGATGGATAAAGCGCCTTGAGTATAAAAACCACCATGACCATTTATTAAGCGACTGCCCTATTGAAGTAGGTTACTACTTAAAAGACAAGCTATGGAGCGAGTGCGCGGGCGCGGTTTTATGCTCGGCTACATTAAGTGCTTTAGGCTCGTTTGATCATTTTGCTTACGAAACGGGCCTTGCCAAAGAAGAAGGCGTTAAGTTTATTAAAGTGCCCTCGCCTTTTGATTATCCTAATCAAGCCACTTTGCGTATTCCGGTCTCTAAAATTGAACCAACCGATAAAGCGTTTAGCGATCACTTAGCCAATACTCTACCTGAGTATTTAGATACCAAAAAGGCCAACCTAGTATTGTTTGCTTCTTACTGGCAAATGGACCATGTATCAAAGCTTCTTAGAACAAAAGGTTTTAACTTATTAGTACAAGGCGAAATGTCGCGTGAGGCAATGCTTAAGTTACATACTAAAAATATTGATGAAGGCAAAGGTAGCATTTTATTTGGCACCCAAAGCCTCTCTGAAGGTCTTGATTTACCAGGAAAATACCTAGAAAACCTAATAATTACAAAAATTCCTTTTGCTGTACCCACCTCGCCAATTGAAGAAGCGCAAGCCGAGTTTGTACAAAGTAAAGGCGGCAATCCTTTTTTATCAATAACCGTTCCCGATGCGGCAAAGAAATTGGTACAAAGCTGTGGTAGACTGCTGCGTAAAGAAAGCGATGCTGGCTGTATTACTATTTTAGATAGGCGCTTGATCACTAAGCGATACGGCAAAGCCATGCTCGACACCTTACCTCCTTTTAAAAGACAGATAGATTATTAATAATGTTTGAACTTGCACTCGATCCAACAACCTGGGCTATTTTATGTGCCGTTGCACTTGCCGCAGGTTTTATTGACGCCATCGCCGGTGGCGGTGGTATGTTAACGGTTCCTGCTTTATTAACAGCAGGCTTACCACCGCATTTAACGCTTGGCACAAATAAATTAGCCGCCAGCTTTGGCTCTTTAACTGCAAGTTATACTTATTATAAAAAAGACTTATTTAATCCTAAGTTTTGGCTAGCCTCTATTTTTGCCACCGCCATTGGCGCATTAATAGGCACTTTAATAGTTGATCATTTAAGTATCGACTTCTTAAATAAATTATTACCTATAATTATAATTGTTGTAGCCTGCTATAGCTTGTTTGGTAGTTTAAGCACCACAGAGGAAAGTGAGCTACCTAAGCTTACGCAAACAATGAAAATAAAGCAGTGGTTGCAAGGTTTAAGCTTAGGTTTTTTTGATGGCTTAGCAGGACCAGGTACAGGCACCTTTTGGACCGCATCAAACGGCATGCTATATAAAATGAACCTACTGCTAAATTGTGGTTTATCGCGTTCAATGAACTTTGTGTCTAACTTTATTTCACTTATTACTTTTGTAGCACTAGGCCATGTTAATTTTTTACTGGGTATTACTATGGGCTTTTTTATCATGCTAGGCGCATGGTTTGGCGCGCATTCAGCAATACGCTTTGGCAGTAAGTTTATTCGTCCAGTATTTAATACTATGGTTATATTATTAGCACTAAAACTTATTTACGAGGCTTACTTTTAATATGCACTCACCCGCTTTTGATAAACTACGCCAACAAGTTGCAACCTTAAAGCAGCAAGCCGAGCAATTTGATAAAGCCAAACTGTTTTCTAAAAACCGTTATATGCAAGCGCAACCAAGCTTATTTGACCGTGCTGTTTTTAGTACTAAAAGTATGAACCTAGCCGACTATGTAGCCGAAATAGAAGACGAAGTATCGTCTTTACCACCAAGTGAGCATCGCCATGCATACACCTACGCACTTGAGCGTATAGCAACACAAGTACAAGCTGTTTTTAATGTTATTAAATCAACCCCTATTTGGATAAAAGAAAATAAAAGTCATTATAAACCACGTCCCAAACAAGCCGTTTATAAACAAGCTGTGCAACAAGTAATACAATCTTCTCATGAGCTTTATGACGAACTTAAACAAAACCACGAATTTGAACGCCGATTATTGTTAATGATTGAAGAGCGTAAAATGCAAATGGATAAAGCAACTCCAGCTAAAGCACAAAAGCTAAATTTGGAAATATTAACAACGCATGCACGCTTAGGGCGCTGTAGAAAAGCGATTTCAGCCACCGAAGAAAAAATACAGCGTGTAGAAAAACAACAACTTCGCTAAACACTTTAAGTATGTTTCACAATGCCAATCAAGCCGTTAACTAATTAACCGTTAATAAATAGCTGTAAAGCTATCCCCTCGATTTATACTGTTCCTTGGTATAAACTCAATTAAATGGATTAAAAACGAGCGAGTGGAATATGCAATTACACGAAGATATACATAACTTTTATGAAAAATTTGTTTTAGAAGAAATAATTAATCGCAAACTTAATGAACAGTATACTGATGATGTAATGGCCGATTTTTGCTGTACTGTTTTAAATCAACTGCCTGCGCGCTATATTCGCTCCGACGTAGATATGGCTTATTATTTATCACAAACAGAGCGTATGCATATGCAACAGCGGGTGCAAACAGCCATTGATGTAGCAATTAGCCAAATTGCAAAAAAGAAACCTCAGCATGAGCAATAATCTACAACAAGCACCAACCCATATAAAACTCGCAGTCGATTTAATTATGCTACTAGAGCAACACGACGTTGCTCCTGATGAAGTACTTAAAGCACTCGAAATAGTAAAAAGCGACTTCGAAAAAAAGCAGAGTAATAAGCTAGCTTTGTGATTTTTGAATTAACAGTAACAACTGCGCTGTGGCGGTTGCATCGGCAAGCGCTCGGTGATGGCTGGTTAAGTTTAAATTAAAGTGCTTTGACAAATTACCCAACGAGTACGACTTTAAGCCCGCAAAGGCTTTACGCGATTCCACCACAGTGCACAACTTGGGCATTTTAAAAGGCACCTTTGCCATTTCGCACTCTTTTTTAATAAACCCGTAGTCAAAGTTAACATTGTGCGCAACAAAAATGCTTCCCGCTAATTTAGCCATTAAAGGTTTTACTATATCTGCAAATACTGGCGCATTACTTACCATGCTATCGCTAATACCGGTTAGCGACGTGATAAACCCGGGTATATGTCGTTGTGGGTTAACTAAAGTAGTCCAGGTATCGATTACTTTGCCATGCTGTACTTTAACTAAGCCAATTTCGGTTATTTTGTTACCGCCTTTTAATGCGCCTGTCGTTTCTAAATCAACTACGCTGTAAATGCGGTTGGGATCTATAAACCATTTAACAACGGCTATATGTACCTCAAAACCACTGCTCTTTAAGTTATCTATAGTCGTTAATTGATTTCGCCTTAGCTTGTCGCCTGGGGCTTTTACTTCTTCAAAATGTACTTTGCCGTTATGGATAACCATTAAGTCGGGGTAGCCGTCTTTTAGCTGTAAATAATGTTTACTCATATTAGTTAAGTGATCGTAATTAACGCCTCAATTGGGCTATTTAAAATCAGCGCTTCTAGTGGTTGTAATAACTCGTTATGCCATTTAAATAAACCGTTAGGTTGATCAAAGTATTGCGCTGCATTTTTACATACTAATTTAAGTAATGCCTGAGGTGTTTGGCACTGTGCTAAGCGCTCATTTATTTGCGCTGGTTGCGCTGCATAAAAATTACCAAGCCTTAATACTTGCGGATAAATATCAAACTCATTGCATAGCGGATAAGGGGTATCAATAAATAATTCGTGCCAAAATACTAAACCAAACAAACTTTGCCACAATGTGTTTTCGGTATTAAATACCTGCATACCTTGGCCAGTGTAATAATCGTTTACGCCTTGCTCTACTTCACCTCGGTATAATTCGTCAATTTCGAGTACGCACTGAGTGTCAGCAAGCATAGTGCTTAAACGCGAACGCGTTTGCTTATTAAATTTACGCATTAAAAAGTCGTCAGCAAAATACAGTAAATCATCCGTTAGCGGATTTTCAATAATGGCTTCTAAGCGTGCTTTTACCCACTGTTTATTACCAAGCCTGTATTGCTCTCTTATTTGAATTTCGTGTGCTTCGCTATCATCAACACACCCTTCAAGTAAACTAAAAGCAAGTTCGCTATTGGTGTTTTTTAACTGTTTAAAAAGCTGTACTAATAACTTATTTTTAAGCGCAACAGCTATTGCACCATACGCAGCTTGCACTAGAACCTGCGGCGCTAAAGCAACGTAATCGTTCTCATCAGTTATATTTTTAAATGCTAATCGGTAACGGTTTAATAAATAGTTTGATTGCCCCTCGGCCTTCGTTTCAAAGCGCGATAAGCTCTCGCTATGCCCTTCACGCGTAGCGGTTAAACCTAAGTCTCGCATTACAAAACGGTTTTGATGATTCACATCACCACTGCTTAGTTTACCTGCAAATAAAAACTCAAAATACTCATAATAATCGCTGCGATTATTAATTACATACTGGCTATAAAGCGGTGCAAGCTCGTGCGGGCAGCTTTTAAAAAACTCACGGGCACTATTCACCAGCGCGCCTTTAGCGGCGCTCTTTTTATAGCTTATTTGTTCGTCGTAATTACTTAGTAACTCTAGTAAAGCAGGTTTGGTTAAGTGCGCCAAAAGCTGTGAATAATGCTGCTCGTTCGGCTCAAATAAAATACCTGCTTTTTTTAGCGTATAAATAGCCTGATGCGGCGAGATTATTTCTTCATAAGTGAGGGACTGCGCTTGTACTAAATAGGGTTTGCGCGAATACACGCGCGCCAACATACACTGGCTTTGCTCATCAAGCTGATTAATTTTATTAATAAATTCGCTGTGCTTGGGCTCAAGTAAGTGCATACATTTACTTGTTACAAACTCAATAAGCTCTCTAAAATGCGCTAAATAGTATTTTGCTGGTAATTCTTTTTTCATAACATTGCCATGGCTGTATATAAAAACAGTATCTAGCATTTATGCTTATTATTCAATCTTAAAGTTGTAACCAGTAATGCTTTGAGTTATCAGGCGTTAATTAGGATTAGATTTAGCACCATTAATAGTGCTAATAATATTATTTCTTACGCTAATTATGATGCTGCAGCCCTTGCTGTGGACGCCAGTGCGCAGTGGATTGCTAACTTTGCAATTACTATGACCTTCCCTATTATGCTTGCCAATATAGGCCTTGCCGGTGCTTACGGATTTTATGCGTTATCGGCACTTATAAGCCTGTTTTTTGTTGTTAAATACATTAAAGAAACGCGCGGTAAAACGCTCGAATCTATGTGATTTTTAAAAGCGGTGATATTAGTCGCCGCTTTGCCTTTACATACAATAGCGCCATTTAATAATGGCGATTTAAATAACCTAAAGGTTAAATAGCAATCTATGCTCATTTATTTTAACTTTATGGTCATTGTTCTATTGCCTTTTATTATAAGTAATCTATTTAAATTCCTTTTTAGAATATCAAAAGTTAGCTATTGTCCGCCAATTGCAACTTTATGTGTCTACCAAAATGAAAAAACAGTTAATATCAGGCTTAGCTTTAACGTGCGCGTTGGGCTCATTTAGTACATTTGCTACGAATGGTTATTTTACTCACGGCTACGGCATGACCCACAAAGGTATGGCTGGCGCAGGTGTAGCGCTGTCAGAAGAGCTAATGTCTGGCGCTAATAATCCAGCAACCTTTTTACCAAACGGAACACAGCTATCTCTGGGCTTAGAGCTTTTTTCTCCTGAGCGAAAATACACTGCATCAAAAGTAGATACCTTTACCCTGGCGCATTTTATCTTGCAGCAAAAACACAAAAAAGCGACAACACCGTGTTTGCAATTCCAGAATTTGCTATTGGTCATCAATTAAATGAAAAAGTAAATATTGGTTTATTAGTGTATGGCAACGGCGGTATGAATACCGAGTACGGCGCAGAGTCGCTCCTGAAGGCACCTTTTACGCTGGTACGGC
>LV_Brine_h2_0102DRAFT_1000652_pt1 | contig 11648 bp, 13 predicted proteins | sample LakVidmifraction_3_FD_10600 | JGI IMG/M metagenome (IMG submission 10600)
TTCTTTGTTGAACCTAGATATAAAAGTTTTAAGTTGTACATATTCATAATTAGTTTTAAAAGCTTTGCAAGCTCTTATAACTTCAGCGTAATCATGAGCTGGAATTTTAGTTCCTACTTCCAGTTTAATGTCTTTTTGACCTGTAGTAGCTTTTAAGATACTTCTTACTTCTTCAGGAGTTGCTTCAATTAAGAACCCTTCTTCAGTTGTTGCTATTATTTTCATTTTGGATAATTTAAGTATTCATTAATATAATCTTTTACACGAGAATCTACCTTCTCACTATCATACATAAATTTAAGATAGTTTTCAGGAACATTTTCCATTTTATCTCCTTTATATTTGCCCCAAGGCATTGGAGATTCATCATCCAAGGGTAATAGTTTATTTATCATCTCTAAAGTTACCTTTACTAAAATGAGCATGACGAGGACAACCTCCTGCTTTAACAGGTGCCATTCCCGTGAATCTAATAGTACGTCCTACATAATCTTGTTGATTAACTAGGAGTTCTGTTCTGGCAGGATGATTATAGTTTTTAAGGGATACAGTAAGTTTATTACCATCTTCCATTTCTACTAAAAATCCTTTAGCCATACCATTTGGTACTCTATCTTCCTTAAGTTTAGAAGTTACTGAGCGTCCAAGTTCATTAGTAGTTCTCGCAGAACCTTCTCTAGCTTCAGTAGCTTCTTCTACTGATAGTATTACACCATCAAATTCTAAGTTATCATCTTTAATTTTGAATGCTTGTTTAGATTTTAACGTATGTCTACCATATTTATACTCAGAATTTTTATGAATAAGAACTAAACCTTCAGAACCATCCATTATAGCTTGGTCAAATGCTTGGTATAATTCATCTAAGTGATAAAAAGAACATTGTTTAATAACTATTAAGTGAGAACACTCAGTACTTTGTATTATGTCATAATACATAAAAGTTCTATCTAATTTAGCCGTATTATCTTGAAGACAGTAGTCAAATACATGAAATTTTAAAGAGTCGTGCCAAGTAGTCAACCATATAACATCTCTGTTAGGATACGGCCAACCTTTTTTAGGGTCTCCTAATGTTTTATTCCAAAGTTTATTGTATTTTTCTACTGTATGGTAGGATGTTACATCTTCAGTTTTAAAGAAATGCATTATTTCAGAGAAATTCATCTCTTCAGAGTAGAACTCAGCTTCTATCATACCTCCAAATCTTCCAATAGCATCACATACTTCTTTATTCATTCTTTGGATTTGTACATTAGGTATTACCTTCAACGACCTACCTCTTGCGGGAGTATCATAAGAAAGTTCTACTCTTGCACCATCTAATTTATTTGAGTACAACCATTGTTCCGGGTGTTCTATTCTTTCCTCCCAGTTGGGAGCTTCTCCTGCTAAATTGTTAGGGAGAAGCTGTGGTTTAAATTCTTTCATTTTACTTTATATAGTTTTATGTTTGTCCATTTTCCAATGGGCATACTTTTATTAATTAAAATATCAATTCTTTTTGTATACCGTTTATTCAGTAAATCTTGTACTTGGTAAACTCCGTCATAGGAAGTTCCCTCTATGCGTACACAAGAACCAAATGGGTATTCAGGTAATAAGTCTCTCGATACAGCTATGATTCTATGTTTAAAAGGATTTTCTAAGTCCAATACAAACATTGATGCAGTATGACCTGGGTCTTCATTGCATTGCTCTGGGACTGCATGATATACAGTAACTGTCACTTCAGGGGTCTTATACCCAAAACTAATTATAGTAATGAGTACACATAAAAGAAATTTTCTCATAATTTATGAATTTTTAAATCTATGTTCTATGAACCAACTTTTATCCGGAGAGTCAATTAGTTCATTAGTTTCTGGAATACTAGTTATACCTAAACTTGAGATAAGGTGTGACCTCAGAGTTTTAGTTCTATCTAGTGCTTGTAATATAGGGCTCGATATTGTAAAGCTTCCCATACTTGCATTATACGGCAAAGAGGACATTTGATATATTCTCTTTTTAGTACTTGCTTGCATTTTAGAATAGGCACCTTGCAAAAATAATTCTACATCTAAGACATAATCCATAGGAATGTCAAACATTACAAATAATGTTGTTCCGTGAAGTATCTCAGACACATAGTTATAATTTGCCTTGTAAGTAGGGTTATGCATATTCTTAGAGAGTTCTACATAGACATTTTTTCCATCTTTCGATATATAAGAGGCTTTGTAAGACCTTCCAAATGTCAGTTTATTTACTCCTACCAATGGTAAAATATAATATGTTACCAAAGATTCTCCTTTTGGTATTATCATAATGGTCATTATTTAAAGAGTGAGGATGGATCTACTTTAGCTTTTTCAAAGAGGTCTGCAACAGTATCCTTTACTTTATAGAAGAACCTATAATGGTCATCTAATAAGTTATGCATTTCATCTAAAGCTTCATCATTTATGTACGAATGTTCTAAATCAGAAAGTTTAAGGAGTCTAACCATTTTGTAGGTTAAAGATGCTCTATCAAAACCTGCCTTTCCATACTTTTTCGTGTACTCATTCTTTACAATCTCAGTAAATTTCAAATCATTATCACACATCTTTTCAGCAGTCTTCATACCAACACCTTCAATCCCACAAAATTCACCTGGCATATCAGTAGGGTCTCCAGCCAGAACTTGTTTCCAGAAAAAGCTGTTAGCTTGGTAAATAGTGGAACTTCCCCATCTATCATCAAATGCTAAACCGGTTTTAAATGGGTTATAAAATTGAGTAGGTACTTGCTGCATATCTTTATCTCCTGTTACTAATAGAACCTTACTGTAACCAATATACTCAGCTAAAATACTCATTGCATCATCAGTTTCAATAACGTTCAGTGGGTATGCTCCTGCCTCATTAAAAGCTTCAATAATAGTATCTTTCCAACACAATATTGCATCGGATGGTACTCTATGACCTTTATAACTGGGTAGGATTTCATTACGGAAGTTCTTGTGATCTTTATTTTGATATAACATAAGTACATCTTCGCTTCCAGAGTTCTTACAAATAGTAGAGATAAACCTATGAACGTGACCTTTCACGACTGAAGGTCTATCTCTATTACCTGCACCATATTGAACAGCAGCTACAATATGTAGCATACTGTCCAAATCTATGATGGAGAGAAGTTTACTCATTGTCAGAGTTAGTTTGCTCTTCTAAAATACTTACACCTTTTTCGGTAGCATTTTTAACAAGAACATCTAACCTCTCTTCAGACATTTTACCATAATCAGAACTATGGTAAGTTCCTGCTAAAGTAGCAGTTTCATCCCATATATTATTAGGCATCAAAGCATCTACACGAATAGCGTGACCTTGGTCTTGGAAAGATATGATATCAGCAGGACTAACAAAACAAGTAAGTACGTGAGTACCTGAGCTTCTATATCCTTTAACATAATTTAATCCTCCAATATAAAGACCTCCACCACCAAACGTATTGGATAAGTTTCTTGGAGCTTCTTCTGGTAAATATTGCATTTTCCCTACTTGGTAGATGTACCCTATTTGATCCCCAGAATAGAATTTATGTCCACTTTTACAAATAGCAGGAGTAAAGATAAACTCTTCTTTAGTATCTGGTTTTTCAAATTTCTCTTCTTCAAGAATTTCTCCTGTTACAGTATCAATTACTGCAGGAATTCTTTTAAGAGAATCATTCATAACCTTCAAGTAAGAACCATCATCTTGAAGTTCCATCATATATTTCCAAGTTACAATCTCTGCAACTTTATAAGTGGCTAATAAACCTTCTTGAGTAAGGGCAATATCTTGATAAGTTGCTAAAGTTCTAGCAATTTTTTCATCATAATCTTCTTCCTCCATTAAACGTGTTACCTCTTCTTCATCTACAAAATTTGTAGCTAAATAAATGCTAAAGTATTCTGCCATTTTAGGAGTGTAACGAGGATTGGTTAAAAGTAATGCCCAAGCTTTAATAACAGGCATAAAATCAATATCTTTGTCATAAGAATTTTCAATGATGTCTCTTAATACCTGAGGAATAGCTTGTTTACTTCTATATCCCTCAAATGCTAAGAAATATTCATTAGTAAGTGGTTTAAATATTAGGTATTTGTTTGAAAGTGCAATTTCATGGTTGCGACTTGTTTTGACATAGGCAAGAACCTCTTCGGCGCCTAGTTCTTCTTCAACAGCATTTTCTAAATATGCTAAGTTGTGGTCAGTTTTGGCCATATTAAAGGGTTTGCCCTCTACAGTTCCAGCGATTGTGTCTTGTAATTTTCTAAAGGTTATCATCTCGTAATTTGTTTTTGGTGATTAATAATAAATTAAATAATTCTTTTGCTTGTGCCAAGTCAGTATCAGTAGTAACGGCTAATACAGGCTCTATAGGAGCTAAACGCTCTAATTCTGTTTTTACTACATCAATAAACTCTTCATCATATGCATCTAAAAGGTAGATTTCATCACTACCAAATAGGCTTAAAGCTTCTTTTGCAATCAGCTCTTTGTCTCCTGTCTTTACAGTTTTGTGAAACTGCTCCAACACTTTTAAGTACCCGAATACTTCAGCTACCATTTCATCTTTTAAGTTGCCATTAGACATAATTATGCTTTGAGGATCATTACTCTGAGAGCTTCTTCTCAACTCGTTGTATTGATCATAATTAATATCAGTTAATGTTTTTATTACAGCATTGTTTTCTGAGAAACTACTGTGAGCATCTAAGAGTTCTCTAAAGATACGCAAAGTATTTAAGTTTCTAATGTGTTCTCCAATCATAAGTTCTCCTGTTTTGGTATTTAATTGTCTAAAATAATCTGTTATTAGTATTCCATAAGGCAAGAAATGTTTCACTACTTCTTGAGACACATATATCACATTTGTAGGTGTTTTTCCTGTAGTTAACAGTGAAGCTAACTCAACTAGTTTACCTAATTCAGAAAACTTTCCGGGAACTATAATAACATCTTTAGAAAATTCATGTTTGATATCATTTATTCTTACAGTATGTTTTTCTCTTTTATATGTAATATCTCCATAGTCACCAAATAACCCATAATGGTCATAAAACCTCATATAAAGAACTTCTTTATTAGCTTTACGCACCCGAGCTTCAATACCTAACAGTGAAGTATCTTTAGTTTGTTTAATTTCAGATTCCAAATCATCTTCAGATTCATCATAAACTACTTCATACTTATCAAGATTCAAATCAGAATACTTCTCAAGTAAATCAATAGTATAATCATCTACTTTGCTTGTAGGGTATTCTACCTTCTGGAGTTCCAGTACTGACTTAGTTTTTGTAGGGTTCTGTCTGATGTAAAGAAAATGTCCTACATCATATTTATTTAGCAGATGAACAGCTAATCTTGGACCTAATGTTGAATGAGCTGCATAAATAATCTTTGCATCTCCCATAGCTGAGAAACTCTCAACTTTTTCTGTTCTAATCTTAATTTTACCATCTTCACTATAAGTATGTACCTTCTTTACTGTAAAGGAATAGAATAGAAACTCAAATAAATTGAATCCCATTCTTGACTCTACAGACCCGAAAGAACCTTTTAGTGTGAACTTAGCTTTAATGTGACCTATATCTAAGAATTTCTTAAATACATTATCTACTGAATCACCATCTCGAGTATGCATATTACTATACAACCGGTTTAAGTGAAAAATATTCTGGTCATCGACTAACGCTAATCTGTTAGTCATATAATCAGAAGCCTCATCTCTAGCTTTTTCAACTACAGATAGAACAGTTTTCTTAGTTTTTTCAGTCCATTTCAAAGACTCTCTTGACTGTGTAATATCTACTGCAGTCGCAGGTACTTTCATAGCAATCCTACCTTGACGTCTATCAAGCTCAAGCTCTGGCCAATTTATTACACCATAAGATATTCCATCCACTAAAATATGTGGAGTTGTATAAGTAGAATATTTTGGTATAAGCAAAGTATCTGATTCATACAGAGGCTTCTCATTTAAAGGGTCAATTGTATGAACTCCCTCTTCATTTGTAATAGTTAAATGAACCTTACCACTAAAATATTGAAACTGACTTCTTACAGCATCAATAAATGCATCTTTGTTATGTTTCTTTACTTCTAAAGATACAGATACACCATTAGATTCTGTAGTAGGCTCCCAATAGATAGTTTTTAATTTCTCAGTACCATCTTCCATTCTAACTTTCCAAATTTCCTCTTTACCATTAGAATGTTGAGGAGTAATAGGATCATAATCTCTTCTAAATATCATAAAGGATGTTTTAAATCCATTATAAATAGTTTCAACTACGAAGTATTCAACTCCTGTGGCTAATCCAGCTTTAGCTCCAGCTCCAAATTTTCCTATAACATGTTTCATATTACGTTTTGACGAATCATTATGTTATCGTAGAGGTCTTTATCTCTACTTCTGCAGTTTCTTGTGTTATGTCTGCAGTTCAGACTATATCATCACCCTTACGGGTGTCGGGCGCTCGTGTTAGCTACATCACTGTTCTAGTGGTATGCTATTAGTCGTTGCACTTTCAAAGGTATTCCTACCTAAGCTTAGCTCATGATTATCCACTTCTGGATTTTCCATGAATTCACCCAATTTTACTAGGTCATTTCGTCGCATGTAAATTTCCACCCATGCCAATGTGTTCGTTCTTTACGAATAACTCTTCCAATAGACCCATTAGTCTTTAGTTTAAAGTGAAGCATTGCGGCTCTCATATCTTCAAACATAAGAACCTCTGTTCCATTGTCAGCTTTAATACTAAAATATTTCATACGATACCTGTTACCACTTGCAACACCTTGTAAGCTTTTTGATATGTTATCTTTACGTTCTTGGGTAAAAACCATAACTTGTTTAGCTCGTTTTTCTCGTATAGTCTGTCTAGATTCTTTAGTATGTTTAGATCCTTTCCAAGCAGCATTAGCTCTCCTCCAGTTATCTGACTTACCTTTAGCTTTACATTGCTCAGGAGTACGCTTAATTCCAAAAGAATTACCTGCTACAAGAGTTCTATTATAACCAGATTTATAAACATTAAGTTTATCCATCCAATACTGCTCTCGTTCTAAAACATTTTCAGGCGAATCAACTAATTCTATTACTTTAAATTCAAAAGCAACTTCCCCATATTTATCCCAAGCTCGTTGTAGATGAATATTAGCATGCTTTTTAGCTCTAAGTCCTGCCCTATGGTCACCCCATCTCTGACAGAATAACCTAGTTGTTGATCCAACATATATTTTATTATTAATTGTGTTTGTTATTGTATAAATTCCACATCTTTTCATGTTGTAAATATACACTTTTTATTTAACCTAACTTAAAGAACCCCTTAAGTCTACTTCCACCCATTCCAACACCACTATCTTTAATAGTAATGATATCTCTAGGCATACCTTCTTTGTAATGAACCATTACTTTATCATTAGAACTCAAAAATGCAAGTTTGTAATAACTACTGTCAAATGCTGAATCCTTTAATAACTTTCCATCATTTCTTTGTAGGTAATAATTCTCTACGGGTTCTCCCGCATTAATTGCTCCGAATATGTTTCTTTCTACAATAGCATCTAAGCCATTACTTATACCTTCCCTTACGAAGCTTTTAATAGGGGAGGAATAAATATCTTCCTGAATAGCTTGGAATATTAAATCCAACGCTCCTTCATCGACCTCTTTCATTATACCAGGTCTTTCTTCTTGAATTATATCAATTTCTGCCACTTATTTTACGGTTTTAATTTTACATTCTCAAATATATGTAATACAAGCTTATCATTATACCCTAATGCTGAGCCTATGTAAGTAGGTTTAATTAATAAATTATTATCTATAAGATGACACCCTGTACCTATTATTTGGAAGTTTCTAATTTCATCTTTATTTTCTAAATCTACTAAAGCCCAAACATAAAACGCTTCAATTGTAGGTGTTTTCTGAAAAGCTACTTTTAGCAGTTTAGCACCTTTAGGCATAACTACATTCTCAGATAACTGATACTTATATATTGCTGTATTCATAATTTACTTATTATTAATTGTTTTAAATAGTCTAATGCTATTTGTTGTTTACCCTCTTTTTTCATTCTACTAAACAAATCTGTCGGATCTGAATCATCTAAGAACTCTCCAAATTTAATAGGAATTAACCATGGATACATTTCTAAGTATCTTTGCTGAGCTACTCGCCCTGCCTTATCATTATCGAGCCATATAAATACTTGTTTATACTTCTTCTTCATAGTGTTCTCCATAAAGTAAGCATTCACCATACTGTTCTCTGAAGTACCAGCTACACATTCCCATCCAAAATGAGCATCTAAGAACATAATCTCCTTAGTGCTTTTTGTAATGACAGCAAAATCTTGCTTAAATGGTAATTGTATTGCTCCTTCCACAAATCCTGTAGGATAATTATTTCTGAACTTATACTTCCTTTCTTCAAATGGTTGATAAATCTTATAATGGCCAACTATCTCATAACTTACAGCTAACGACCTAACGTTTATACTCATTTGAACATCAGTAATATAATGAACTACGTGTATATCCTTGCAGTAATATTTGCGTCTAGTCTTCAGTGGTATTTCTAACCAATTCCAGTAATCGAGGTACTCTTGAGATTCTGTTGATCTACTAGTAACTTCTATTTTGACAGGTGCTTTGTATAAAGGTTTGTGTTTTACAAGATGAGGTATAAATTCTCCTCTTTCTTCATTGTTTAAACCTAATTGAAAATCACTATTGATTTGAAGTAGTACAATCTTAAGTGGTACTAACTGTTCTCCTCCACCCATAAGGTATCGAAGGAACTTAAATACATCACCATGTTTTCCTGTGGCGTTGTCTTTAAACATTATTACTTCTCGATTGTATTTACTATAATATAAAGAAAAACTTGGGTCATCGTCTCCATTTCTCAAAGGTGAACTATATTTTGTGTAGAGTTCTAGTTCAGTGCCAATATACTTACTGTACACAGAAAAATCATCTACATACTTTAAGATATTGTTTTTTGAGAGAAGGTTCTTATCAATATACTCTTCTAATAAATCCATAATGAAAAAAGGGCCCTACTTAGAGCAGAGCCCTAATTAGATTACTCTTTTGATTTGAATAAGTTAGGTTTTGCAACCGGAGCTTCTTCAGTCATTTTTTCTATCTCTTTAGCATCAGATTCAGCGTGAGCATCTGGGGCTTTAAACAAAGCTTTAGCTTTATTCACATCAGCTACTGCGGCTTGAGTTTTATCTGAAGCAAGTGGATTTGCATGGTTCAATCCTTCTGTAATTTCGTAGTCTGACCACTCAATTTTAGAAGCTTTTTCAGGTATTGTCATTGGTTCTACCCAAGTTTCATACGTAGATTTAGAAAGTCCAGAGAATGTTTTATTCTTAGAGCTTCTAGGAAATTTAGCTCTGAAAGAATTAGCTGAATTGTTAAAAGCTTTCTTCTCTTTCATAAATTTTACAAATTTACTACAAAGATTAGTGTCAATTTTATTCAAGAAGTCTTCTTGAGTCAACATACCAATTGCTTTACCATACCCTTCTTCAGTAATACCTATACCCTCAAACATAGCCATACCTCCAATAGCTTTCGCTACTTCTTCTTTAGTTGCAAATAACTCTGCAAATTGAGAAATTTGATGTCTACGTACAGTTAAATCTTTTACAAGATCTGCTGCAGATTTAGCATTCTTATTGAAATCTGTAACTCCTATATTAAAGAATTTAAAGTTAGATTCCATTGCCTGATATACTTCATTGTTTTCTAAAGCTGCAAGAATAGCCTCAGGGCTCTCTACAGATTTGATTACAAGGTCTAAAGTACCTTTATCAGTTATTTTCGTTTTGTCTGAAATTACTAAGTTGTTGTGGATTCCCACAGGAATTAATGCCATAATTTATCGTATTTTAATATTAAATTAATTATTATATTTCTTTTTGTAAGGACAAGAGTTAACTACTCTATAAAGTGTGCTTGAACTGCTCCAGATTTATATTCTCGGATTCTGTTAAGAATTTTAGCCATATCATTATAAACACGTTTCTCAGTAAAGCATCCTGCAGGTGCCTTAGCATCTCTGGAACCATCTTTAACTGTTTGTATCATATAACGAGTTCCTTCATCAGTATCTTCTACAACTCCGTGTAGAACATAGTTAACATAGGATGGTGGATCAACGAGTTTATCAAGTAACTTACCTGATGTTTTAAATCCGATAGAACCATTCTCTTTAACTTCAGTATGGTGAAGTATAACAATGATTAAATTATCTCTCCAAATTTCTGCTTTAGAGAATACAGTCTGAAACACTGAAGCTCCAAACTCATTCCATCGCTGAAATGCTTCATTACCTTTATTACGCGATAAGAAAGTTGGGTCTAAAATACGTGCTGTGAAGTAATGAGTAAAATCCTCTATTACTATAACATCCACATCTTTAAAATCATCATTAATTACTTGGATTGTAGGTTGAATATCATCAAGTTCACTCGTAGCTATACGATTAACTCCTATTTCATACTCAGTTCCTTTTGGGAATGGTAAAGATTTACCATTTGGACTGATGATAACAGTCTTTTTCGGGTCTAAATTCCGAAGTGATGTAGATTTACCACATCCACTGTCACCTATATAGATTACAATTTCTGCCATCTTTTTAAATTTGTTTTTAATTATTATTACTTATTTTTTGGATCACTAAAGATACAAAATTATTAGATACCGGTACGAATATCAGCATAGACTTTTTGTAGCATAATGTCATCAGGTAAAGGTAAAGNTTCAAAATGATTACATTCACCTAAGAACTTCAAACCAAATTTACCACCATCTGCACCAAAGGTATTTTTCAATATATGCACACTTCTAAATCTATTGAGACCACCAGGTGTTCTGGTAGAGGGTTCATGTCCTTCAATAGGATTTATACAATAGCCTCCATATTTACCCTCTTTGTCGTATGCCTTATATCTATAAGGGTCAAACAAACCAAGTATTAAGTCAGCATCAAATCCCATTTGAGAACTCTTAAAAATATCTTCTAGTTGAGGCGACAAATCATTTCCGTGTAACTTCATTCTATTAATATCTCCCATAGCTCTGTTTTGTTGAGTTACCACTACAGGACTAAACCCAAATCTATCTCTAGCGTTGGAAAGTTCTATACTGATATCATCAATTACATCTTTATCCCCAAGTAAATTAATACCATCTATCATAAAGAACACAAAGGATCTTATATGGTTTGGGAAATATCTATGTTGATCTTGATATAATTTAAACGTAGTTTCTTTAAATGTTAATTCTACGTACTTCTTTGGACCGATTTTAGTAGATTCAGACTCTCCATCTTCATCAAAGGTATAGGAGTAAACAGGATTATCATTGGTAAATATGCCAATATCATCACTATAAAAATAATTTCCTAAAGCTAATGCACGTTGTCTGATTATTCTACTCACAACTTTAGCACTTACTTTACCATCATGCATATTTACATGCTCGAGTAAACCACTCATCTCATCATCATAACTACGAACTAAATTGTAGCCTTTTGTATTTAATGGACCATTCTTCCATCCTAAAATCTGATCTGCAGATAATAGAATATCAGGATTATCA
>LV_Brine_h2_0102DRAFT_1000653_pt1 | contig 11638 bp, 17 predicted proteins | sample LakVidmifraction_3_FD_10600 | JGI IMG/M metagenome (IMG submission 10600)
AGATTTGATGGACAACGTGCCATTGTCTTGTACCAACAACTAAGAAAACGAGAAGAGGAACTACAAGATGAAATCCGAAGAGAGTTTCTGCCTGAGCGAGTTTATATATCTCGAAGGCCTTATCGTACAAAAAGTGGACGAAGTACAGCGATCTATAACAAAGACAAAGATAGGTATATTATACAAGCTTCCAGCGACAAGGGATACTATGAAGCGTATGAAGACGTGCCTTTCAACATTGGAAGTCCTACACAAAGAACTAAAAAGCTTACAGACTTAGGGTGGGAACCACTAGAGTTTACACCTATCACCAAGAAAGGTGGAGGTGGTAACCCTAAACCATTTGACAAAGGGGATTTGTCTCCGTCGTTGAAAGCTTTCTTAGAAAAGAACCCCGTACCAGAAGTAGAGATGATCGCAAGATGGATGTCTATTAACGGACGGGCTAACATGATTAACACATGGCTAGAGAATTGGAATGAAGATGACCAGTGCATACACGGCAAGCTTTTTATTGCAGATACCCTACGCTTTCGACATCAGGCACCTAATACAGCGAATATACCAGCTGTCCGGCAGAATAAGCTTGGTGAAGTACTCCGCAACGAACAGGGATACTACACCTACGAAGCTCGTGATCTATGGGTCGCTCGGCCCGGACGAGTCCTCGTCGGAACTGATGCAGCGGGTCTGGAACTGCGTATGCTCGCTCACTACCTCAACCGTGCAGACTTTACAACTCAAGTTATCGAAGGTGATCCTCACCAGTACAATGCAGATACGGTAGGTATTACTAGGCCGGAAGCTAAGACGCTTATCTACGCTATCATGTATGGTGCCGGCGGACCTAAGATTGCACGTACACTAGGTATCTCTAACAAAGAAGGTGATAACATACGTACCATGTTCCTAGAGAAACTTGGTATCGGTGAACTAATGGAGGAAGCTAAAGGTGAACAAAATAGAGGAAGGGTCTCTCTGTGCGACGGGTCGCAGGTGGTTTGTCCAAGCCAACATGCTGCCCTTAACTACAAACTACAAGGTTCAGGTGCCCGAGTCATGGCCCTCGGTGCCATACTTCTCAAAGGGTATGTCCTCCGTCTTGCACTCGACTCCCTTAAGGTGGGAGANATACACGATGAATGGCAACACGACGTACTACCTGATCACGCAGATAAATACGCGGCAGCAAGCATACGGGCTATTCGTAAAGCTGGAGAATATCTTAAGCTTAACGTCCCGCTTGATGCCGAGGCAAAGAAAGGACTAACATGGGCAGAGACACACTAAAGTTTAGCCTAATAAGTGACATGCACCTCAACCACCCCCAACTTAAAACCCCTTACGACCTACTAGAAAAGAACGTAGTTGTAGCAGGGGATACAAGTGATGGGCTGGAGGGTTTGAAGTTCCTACAGAAGCTCCGTGCTAAGGATTTTACTGTGGCAGCAGTAGATGGCAACCACGAACACTATGCTAACCTTTCTAGAGGCAGGGAGTGGATTGAGACAGAGGCTTCCTTTGTTAAAGATAACCCTTCCGACACCGAACTAGACGGTGTCCCTGTTGTTTTAAAGAATGGTTGGTATCCTGTGTCTGATGAGCATATTTGGTATCACACCATGAACGATGCTAGGTACGCTTGTTTAACGGAAGTTACTGTCAACAGTATTGCTATAGGACACGCTAAGTTCATAGGTCAGCGACTGGCCTTGTGGCGCAACAGGGGTCGAAAAGGTGTTGTCGTGACACACACAGCCCCCTGTGAAGATACTCTTGATCCTAAGTTCACAGGAGAAAGAAGTAACGAATGGTACTGGAACCCTTACATGAGGGAGTTAATAGAAGAGTTCTCAGATCAGATACTTGTATGGTGTCACGGCCACACTCACTCTTTTGCAGATAAAATAGTAGGGGGTGTAAGAGTTGTGTGTAATCCGAGAGGTTACCCTAGGGAGAACCCCAACTGGAAACCTTTCACAGTGGAGGTGTAGATAGTTCTTGACATATAGGTAAAATGTGCTATAATAGGTATAGAAGGTAAGGGTTAAAGTTTACTTTCTACTAACAGAAAAAGGAAAAAGAAATTGGCTAATAAATCAACTAAAGTATTTTCTCGTGGTACTCTCTACTGGCCTAAGATCGTAGGTGATCATGCCCTAGTGAGTAACTACGACGGTGATGGTAAGGAGTGGACCTTCGAGTTTGAGCCTGACGATACCTCCTTCTTGAAGGAGTTCGGATTGCTTGACCGTCTTAAGGACCCTCTGGCCTACGCTGAACGCCTCGAAAAGAAAGGTGAGACAGAGAAAGCTGAAGCAGCTCGTTCGGTAGCAGAAGGACGCGGAGATTATCTTATCATCCGTAAGCCTGAGCTTAACCGAGAAGGTGAGAAGAACCTACCGTTCCGTATCATCGACGGGAACAACGAACCTTGGGATGATCGTCTCATTGGTAACGGTTCTAAGGCTGACCTTAAGCTTAACATCATGGAGTGGGGTCCGGGTAAGAAGAGTAGCATTTACGCTACTGCTATCCGGGTGACCGAGTTGGTCCCTTACGAGAGTGATGAATTTGCTGGAATGGATGCTCCTAAGTCGGAGACAAAGGCCAAGAAAGCTCCCGCCAAAAAGGCAAATGCCAAGGGCAGTGCCGACGAGCTGGACGACTTGGACGACGACATCCCGTTCTAAGACTTGAGGTCCCTTACTACGGTAAGGCCAACAGCACTCGTTGGTGCGCTAGCGGAAGAGCTATCGTTTGAGTGAAGACCTAGTGTGCACACTAGGACAGAGGGTGGAAGTCCTTCACCTATTTGCAGGAAAGTATAAATGCAACAGTATCCAATGACTGCTAAAGTACAGCGCATTGTAACCGACACAATCTCTCTCAAAGTGGAAGCAGAGAACGAATCCCAAGCTATTCTTAAAGCTGTCAAGGTTCTCGAACAGTTCCCTTCTGAGGTAACAGAGGAAGGTGTTAACTACATGTACATTGAAAACAGAGAACAAGACAACGTAACAGTACTAGATATAGAAATAGAGGATTAACAATGGCTGAACTCAGCACACTACCGGAGGATATTTATGCTCTACTTGATCCAGACGTACACCACGAACCTACAGAAGAGAACCTTGAACACATGGCGCAAGCTATCAAGGACCTTATGCGAGTTCGCTTGGCGAAATACGTACCACCTAAATCTCCTCTTCGCTTTTCTGCGTTAGGTAAACCTGATCGTCAGGTGTGGTATGAAGCTCACCCTGTCGCCGGTTCTAAGGAGCCTATGCTTCCTAAGACTTACGTCAAGTTTATGTACGGTGACATTATTGAACACATGATATTGTTCCTAGCTAAGGAGGCAGGACATGAAGTTACAGACCAGCAAGCAGGGGTTGAAGTCGACGGTGTCAAGGGAAGCATTGATGCGATCATTGACGGTGTCGTGGTGGATGTCAAATCTGCAAGCCCTTACGGATATAAAAAGTTCGAGTCCAACACAGTCGAACAAGATGATCCGTTCGGTTATGTAGCACAGTTGTCTGGGTANAGTGAAGTACTCAACCCCGGCAAGGATGCTGCTTGGATTGCTAACGACAAGGTGGCAGGTGACATCTGTGTTACTCCACTTAGTAAGACAACAATTAAACACCACAAACCAGACGAGCGTATCGCCCACTTGAAGAAAGTGATTGCAAATGAGAACCCTCCAGAGCTTTGTTACCAACCTGTTGCTGATGGTAAGTCTGGCAACCTTAAGCTACCTACTCCTTGCTCTTACTGTGCTCATAAGTATCGTTGCCATACCAATCTTCGCACTTTCATTTACTCCAGTGGTCCGCGTTACCTTACGACAGTGGTTCGTTTACCGGACGTACCGGAGATTGAAGGATTAAAGTTCGATGCGTAACTCTTTTAAGATTTATAAAGATTTTAATGAGGATACAGGATACGTCGTGTTCTCAGTAGCAATAAAAGACCATTTGGCAGGTACGATTAACGGTTGTTATGACTTCGTGTACAGGAGGTTGAAGACATTTGAATCAGAAAAGGAAGCCCGTGAGTACATGATACGGTACAGGGATTTTATAAAAACACAGAATATAGTGGTGTACACCGATGAAGTTCAGAAGTAAATTCGAGAAGAAGATATATGAAAACCGAGGGGAACACGAGCTACAGTATGAACCTGCCACCCCTTTTATATCTTACGTTACAACTGCACGATACATCCCAGACTTTGACCTCGGAAATGGTGTACTCGTTGAAGCTAAAGGGTACTTCGACAGCAAAGCTAGAGGAAAAATGTCAAGAGTTAGAAAACAAAATCCGACTCTTGATATTAGATTCCTTTTCCAGCGAGCTAATAACCGAATCACCAAGTCCCCCAACTCCATGATGTATTGGCAATGGGCTGAGAAGCACAGATTTCCGTGGGCTGAAGGTGAGAAGATACCGGAGAAATGGTATGACCCTCAGGGTTGAGAAAGATGCGAGAGGACACTGGTACGTCTTGGAAGACTTCTATCCTGTGTCCCCTCGTTTTTACACAGAGAAGGAAGCGGAAGCTTTCTTAGATAAATTTAAGGAGAGTGAGGGCTAGTACGCCCGTTGTTTTGAGTTTAACAGCAGCCACAATACTTTGTCTTAGTTCCGCAGTACACTACGAGGCACGATCAGAACCTATTGAAGGTAAGATTGCCGTAGCTTCTGTCATTATGAACAGAGTAGAAAGTAAAAGATTCCCTGACACAGTGTGTGACGTAGTAAAGCAACCGAAACAGTTCAGTTGGTACCCTCGTTACAGTCTTACGTACGGGAAACAAAAAGAGTTTGCAACAGCCTTCCTTGAAGGTAAACACAAGAGAGCAGTACCTAAGTCTTACTTCTTTACAGCAGTAAGCCGGTGGTTGAAACGCCCTGTTCGTATAACAATAGGAGGCCACAGATTCTATGGCATCTAGTAACATAAATAGTAATGCTAAAGTATTGGTACTAGACATTGAGTGGCGTCCTGCTACTGCCTATGTCTGGAGAATGTGGGACCAGAACATCCAGCCTGACATGCTCATCGACCACGGTGGTATGTTGTGCTTCTGTGCCCACTGGGAAGGCACCACTGAGTTCATGTTCTTTAGTGAATGGGAGCATGGTCGTGTTGGTATGGCGAAGGCCGCTAAGAAGCTCCTAGAGGAGTGCGATGCAGTCGTCACTTACAACGGAGACAAGTATGATTTACCTAAGATCACTGGTGAAATTATCTTGGCTGGTCTTAGTCCTCCTCCTCCTGTCACGAGTATTGATCTAATCAAGACCGTTAAGAAGTTCGGGTTCAACATGAACCGTCTTGCTTACATCGGTCCTCTGCTCCGTCTAGGCGGTAAGGTCAAGCACCAAGGCTTCAACCTTTGGGTTGGTGTCATGGCGGGTGAGGAGAAAGCCCAAAACAAAATGATGAAGTATTGTGTCCAAGATGTACGACTGACATTGAAGTTGTACAAGAAGATCAAGCCTTTCATCCGCAACCATCCCCACATTAGAGGAATACCTGATGGTTGTCCTGCGTGTGGTTCACGACATAACCAAAAACGTGGCTTCCGTACTACTCGTTGTTACAGTATTCAACGTAACGCTTGTAACAACTGCGGTCACTGGTTTGAAACAACACGAAGAAAGATTAAGTAACATGGATGAAGAGTTCCACAAACGTCTAGCTGATTACTTCACAGGCCCAGAGCTGGTAGACATCCTCGACGTACCTACTTGGGAACTCGTCGACCTACTTGAAGAGTATATACTAGAGAAGAGAGAAGAAATAGATGAAATCCTCAACTAAGGAATTTACAAATGATCCGGCAGAGTCGGCGACCAGTGGCGCAATCAAGTACGATGGAGGCAAGTCTCCAGTATTTAGGGGGGCAATTGATTACTTCCCTCGCGCAATTAGCGCAGTTGCCGGGGTCTCCGCTTTCGGAGCTTCTAAGTACGCATGGAAAGGATGGGAAGGAGTTCCCGATGGATACAATCGGTACTCTGATGCTATGGTACGACACCTTATCTACGAAGGAGAAGGAGAAGTTCTGGACACTGATAGTGGACTTCTACATGCTGCCCACTCTGCATGGAACGCCCTCGCGAGACTAGAGCTTAAGTTGAGGGAGTCTCAAAGTGCAACAGACTAAATCTTGTATCACTACAGGGAGCGGGAGGTTCTTTGATCTCCTTGCCCCTGAGGAGTACGACTATGACATTGATGAAATTGCTACTTCTCTCAGTAATATCTGTCGTTATACAGGTCACGTTAATACATTTTATTCCGTGGCCGAACATTCAGTATTGGTATCTAGGCTGGTGCCTACTAGCTTTGCCCTCTGCGGTTTGTTACACGATGCTAGTGAAGCATTTGTTGGGGATGTTTCCTCCCCTTTGAAGAAGCTGTTACCTGAATACATTAGGATTGAGGATAATATCCAAAGTGCTATCTCTAAGCACTTCGATCTTCCTTATCCTTTCCCTGCTCAGGTACACGAAGCAGACAAGAAGATGTACTGGGCTGAACGTCAAACGGTAGCGGACAACGGTGTTAAAGACACGTTGTGGCACCAAGATCGACGGGCAGCACGTAAGGAGTCAGCGGTAGGTATGTCACCTACTATGGCACGTCGTATGTTTATGTCTCGGTACAAAGAAATAACTAACGATAAACGCAGGGAAGCTGCGTAGAAAGATACAATGATATGAAGAGTCTTGACAAGAAGTTGCAGAACTGGACAGACGAAGAGTGCCTCACGGAGTTTTCTAAATTCCTGAAGGAACGAGTGTCCCTTAGTTCTCAGTTTATTGTAAACAAGGAAGGTCTTATCTCCCACCAAGTAGTTACTATTATGTGCGGAGACAAGGCGTTCTTCTCAGAACCACGAGAACTAGGTTGGCCTTTGCAGCAGATGCCTGTGCCAGACGCATTAAAGAATAAGGCGCACTAACATGAAAAAGCAAGAAGACTTTCAGTTCGCATTGAACCAAGCGACTATTTACTTTGAGAGTAACAAACTGGTTGTTAGTTACGGCGAAGGACACTCTGCAGAAATGGACCTAGAGACCGAGGAAGAGCGGCAGCTAGTTAAGATGTTGCTTGATGACTCTAACCTTTGGGGTTCTTTTCTTAGTGCCCTGTCAGAAGCTATGAAACAAAATAAGTGAGGCGGATAATTTGACAGACAACATGAATAACCCTTTTCCTACTATCTATGAAGAGTTTATCTACAAAAGTAGGTACGCTAAGTGGATAGAGGAAGAGGCTCGACGAGAAGAGTGGCCAGAGACAGTTAATCGTCTGGTTGATTATTACGGTAAGCAGACCAAGTGGGCCGGCACCGTTGGAGATTGGGATGATGTACGTTCGGCAATCTATAACCTAGAAGTCATGCCATCCATGCGAGCTTTGATGACCGCTGGTGCAGCTCTAGATCGTTGTCACGTACCTGCTTACAACTGTGCTTACCTTCCGGTTGACAGTCTGCGTTCTTTTGACGAGACTATGTACATCCTAATGTGTGGTACAGGCGTAGGCTACAGTGTGGAGGATCAATATGTTAAACAGCTTCCAAGGATTAGTGAAGAGTTTGCTGACACAGATACGTGCATTACTGTCGCTGATTCTAAAGAAGGTTGGGCTAAGTCCTTCCGAGAGCTTGTCTCTTTACTCGTTGCAGGTCAAGTACCCAAGTGGGATATGTCTCACGTTAGAGGGGCAGGTGAAAGACTTAAAACCTTCGGTGGCCGAGCTTCTGGTCCAGAGCCGTTGGAGGACCTCTTTAGGTTCGCAATTAAAATATTCACTAACGCGGCTGGACGACGGTTGTCTACTCTTGAATGCCACGACCTCATGTGTAAGATTGCAGACATTGTTGTTGTTGGAGGAGTCCGGCGCTCAGCAATGATCAGCCTGTTTGACTGCACAGATGATCGCATGAGTACCTCTAAGAGCGGTGCTTGGTGGGAGGCTTCGGGACACCGTCGTCTTGCTAACAACTCGGCAGTGTATGAGAACCGGAAACCTGATGTAGGTTTCTTTATGAGAAAATGGAAAGAACTGTATGACAGTAAGTCAGGAGAACCCGGACTCTTCAGTCGATACGCTTGTCAAGCAATTGCAGGACGTAACGGACGCAGAGAAGCTGATCACGAGTTTGGCACTAATCCTTGTTCCGAAATCATCCTTCGGCCTTTCCAGTTCTGTAACCTCACAGAGATTGTTGTCCGAGTTGACGACACACTTGAATCTCTTAAGAGGAAAGCTAGAGTTTCATCTATTCTTGGTACGATACAATCATCGTTCACCGACTTTAGATACTTAAGAAAAATATGGAAGGATACATGTAATGAAGAAAGACTACTTGGAGTATCTCTTACAGGGGTTTGCGATAACCTCAGGCTTTTGGGAGACGCTAAAATACTTAATGAAATACGGGACGAAGTTATTCGAGTCAATGTCCAATGGTCAGGTTATCTCGACATTGCTCCTAGTGTTGCCACAACTTGTGTTAAACCTAGTGGCACTGTCTCTCAGTTGGTTAATTCTGCTAGTGGGTTGCATACTCGTCATTCCCCTTTCTATCTACGAACTGTTAGGGCGGACAACAAAGACCCTCTTACACACTTCCTCAAGGATAGTGGCGTATACTGGGAAGAAGATGTCATGGCTAAACACTCTACGTCAGTATTTTACTTCCCTGTTAAAAGCCCTGAAGGGTCAGTAACTCGTCACGACCAGACAGCTATTGAAGCACTTGGCTTGTGGGAACACTTACAAGATGAGTGGTGTGAACACAAACCTTCAGCAACTATTAACGTCAAGGAAGACGAATGGTTCGATGTAGGAGCGTGGGTGTACAACAAGTTTGACAAGTTGTCAGGTGTATCCTTCCTGCCTCATGATGGTGGTACTTATAAGCAAGCCCCGTACCAAGAGGTGACTGAGGATCAGTACAACGAGTGGCTTGAGGAACACCCCACTCCTACTATTAACTGGGATGATTTAGCTAACTATGAAAAAGTAGATAGTACAACTGGCTCACAAGAACTCGCCTGTAGTGGTGGCGTCTGTGAAGTCGTAGCAATAGGAAACGTACAAGATGGTTAATAATAAAGTAAAGTAAGCTGTAAGTGCGGTGTAATCGACGACACTGTGAACATTCCTCGCAACGAATACGAGGAACTAAAGCAAGACAGCCTCCTGTTGGAAGCTCTTCATGTTGAAGGAGTAGCCACCTGGGATGGTTTTGATTTTGCCATTAATGCTGTAATGGAGGAGATGAATGCTTAAGACTATTAAAACATACATGACTAAGGAAATCTCAGCAACACGATGGCAAGTAGCTATCACTATACAACTGTGGCATGTCGTTGTTGCTTTTATTCTGGTTGGTATTGTAGCCAGCATCATTTAAAGAAAGGAAACACATATGGGCCTTGAAACGGTTCTCGTAGTCTGCTTGATTGTTCTAGTGATTGTAGTAATCGCTCGACGAGTCTAAGCAAAAAGAAACCCCCCTAGGCAGACCGCTTAGGGGGGTTTTTTATTATCTGTCTCTGTTAGCTTGTTCTAATTCTCTGATACGTTTGATAAGCTTAGTGGTTTCGACCTTGTGCTTAGTCTCTGTATCTTCTAGTAAGTTACGAAGCTTCTTAACTTCTTCTTTTGTCTCACGGAGTTCATCCTTTAGTGGGTCTATTAGTTCCCGCCAAGCTGCCAGTGCAAGGGCTGTTTCGTCGGCCCTAGTCTTCCTCATTATACCGAAATAGGCTAAGGTACCGGTAATAACAGTACCTATAAAACCAGTCAGGACACTGCTGAAATCAATTTCCATTACTTAAGCGCCCTCCTCAGGCTACCGGCAAATGTACCGAGTCGTAGGGTTATGTAGGCTATAGAGGTTATGATGCCTAATCTCCACCACAACAACGTACTTGAGAGGTCGTTGAATAGGTTCTGATAAGACACTGTAGCACAAGTAACAGCTATAAGAAAAAAGAAACTGATAATCAGCCCCTTCTTGCTGGCGACTAACGCGTACTCTTCTATGTTACAGTTCATCAAGTGGTGAACAAGACGCATCACAGAGATAGCTGCCATAGCATAGACAATACCTAACAAAGTATTAACAGGGAGACCGGAGTGGAAAATAGCATCCACTTATTTCTTCCCTATTGATTTAGTATCTGTGTCGTTTTTCTTATCGTAAGAGCGCATAGCACCAACACCAAGCATGGCCATTACCAGAGTCATTAACTCTCCTGTGTTAACCACAGGCATGTCAGTACGATCAAAGACGAAGGCAAGAAGAGGTGAAAGGGTGAACGTGTAAGCAAGAGAGACACCACCGACCCAACCAATAAACGGTCGCCAACCAGCTACAAAGATACTGGAATGAGCAGCCTCAACTTTGTTAATTTCGATCTGTCCCATGAGTTCATCATGTAATCGACTGTCTGCTTTGTCTTCAAGCTCTTTAAGCTTAAACAGTATCTCATTCTTTTTATCTTTGTCGACAATCACCTCACCAGCTAAATCTTTAACTGCGTTGATGATGTCTCCTATAATAGGGATACCCATCTTAGTTTACCTTTCCGTAGCCAGCAGCTTTAAGAGCAGCTTGAAATTTAACAGCGTACCCTGCAATCAGAGCAGCCTTATCCATGAGGTTGATGATCTTACGAGCACCAGTGAAGTTAGCAAGAGTGGCCTCCTCCATAGGGAGAAACAAAGGTAACGAGTACCTCTGAGTCTTTGAACCAGAGAACCACCCTTGTTCCATGCCCTTTACCATAATCTCAGCAGAGATGTCAGGGTCCAGAGCAAGGTCTAGGTTAGCAACCAGAGCACCACCTAGACCCAACTCTTTGTCAGCTTTCTTGTAGTTGGCCTCCCATGTAAGTTGAACATCTCCTCGTCCGTACCAAGGGTAGTAACGAAGGTTCTTCTTACGCCACGCATCAGACAAAGAGAGGCCTTCCCTTACAGGTTGCATCCTACTTGCTGTCTCGTGGTAGGAGGTAGCCATAGCGTAGGCCGCCCAAGACAACGAGAAACCCGCTTTCCTGAACGCCCTAATTTTGGCTTCCATACCGGACACTTGCTTAGTAGTCAGCTTACCTGCAAACAGACTCTTACGGACACCAGCAAAGAAAACCTCTAAGTCAATCTCTGTCTTAGCGTCTTCTTTGCTGGCCTTTTTAGTTTCTGCTATCAGGGCTTCCAACTCACGGAGAATTGGCATAAGTGCAGATAGTAGTTGTTCGTATCTTTCCTGTTCTTTACTCATCGGCTAATCCTAATCCCGGTAACATGTCTTCTTTAGTAAATTCTCTTGCACTTTTATTTACATCTTTAGCTATCTCAACTTTCTCTTCAGTTGTCAAACTGTTCCAACCGGGAGAAGTTATTTCTTCTTTCATCATTTCTTTCAGGTACCAGCCTTGGCGTCTCTGCCACTCTTGCTGGCCTTCAGCGTTTAGCTTAACAGTCTCCCCTTCGTGCTCAAACGAAGTAGGAGCACCAGTTATAACAGCACCGTCCTGTGTCCGCTCTAGCTTCTGCAACTCTACTGATACTTCATCTTGTTTAATATCTGTGTAG
>LV_Brine_h2_0102DRAFT_1000659_pt1 | contig 11549 bp, 13 predicted proteins | sample LakVidmifraction_3_FD_10600 | JGI IMG/M metagenome (IMG submission 10600)
TTGGGTTTTTTAACTCATACGTACGTTCATAATGTGGAGTTACTCCGTCAGTTGAATAAGGTGTATATGGTTCATAAACATCTTCTTCAATACGTTTGATCATTGTAGAACGAACTTCATCCGCAACTTCTTTTTTTAGTGCATCATCGATTTGCTTTTGTAGGTACTTATTTAAATCCTTCATATTCTTAAACGTTGCCAATCTACTTCACCTCACAAATTAACATCCATACTTAGTGTCTACGCTTATTTCCCTTATTCCAATCCAGCAAATTTTCCATCTTGTCATACATATATAAATAGTACCTAGTATACATCTTCCACAATAGTTCATTAAGTTTAACTAACATAACTCTACTCTCCATCCACATTAGCTGAATTGTTTACTAGCTTATCTGCTTTTACGTTTCTAGCTGTGTCATCTATGTCAATTTTATTATTTTCGATTGTATTAAACTTACCAAAAGCATTCATAATCTCATCTTTATGTTTTAAGTCTAAATCTTGTATTTTTGTTTGTACTTCACCTTGTATCTTATCTAAGTACTGACCTGTTGCCACGAATGTTGTCATCTTATCAAATATTCTTTGTATTTCTTTAGCAGGTAACACATCATTTAAAATTTCCTCATAATAACCCTTAAACATTAAAATTTCCATTACCTCAAGTTGCTGTTCAAATGTATACTCATCAGGTATATCTTTCTTTAAATGTGTAAAATATTTAATACATAAAAACTGAACATACTGGATAGTCATTTTGTCATCCATTTCAATCCCTTTTTCGTTCATATATAATGTTTTTTCTTGAAATTCTTCTAGCAGTAGTTGGATTTTATTACCATCGAAAACAGGATTAAAATGTAAATCTGTTCCATTTGAGAGGTTGTATGTTTCGAGTTTGTCAAGCGATTTTCTTTCTTTTTTGAGGTCGGATAATTTTAAGTCATTATTTTTAGCTTTTNCCATAGTAAAGCATCTCCTTTTATTCTTAGAATATTTTTAATTGCGTTTAATTACGTTTGATTTATAGTTTATGTCCCAATAAAATGCAGATTTTAATTTTGTTAAAAAAAATAAGGGAAGAATAGACATTTCTATCCTAGCCCTTATTTATAGTTTAGTTATTAAACACGATCTACTTCAATAATACGACCCATTTCATCGCTATTTGGAGAATTCATAGCATCAAATGTAATTTCAGGAGCAATTGCAGATCCATTTTCAAATGATAATTCAAAATCTCCAGAAGGAATTACATGGTCAAGTTGAATGTAAATATCCTTCGCAACAACATTACTAACGGGATTGTACGCAATCGTTCTATACTCAATTTGATAAGCTTCGGAAAATTTAGTTGAGTCTAGTGTTACAATATCTCCAGTTACAGCCTCTTGATATGTAACTGCTACTAGGTTTCCTTCTAATGCGTGTCCTGTCGGAACAGTAACTGTATTTGTTGCAACAGCAGCTGATTCCACTTCACCATATTCGTTTACTACATGTACAGTTGTCTCAATGGGACTTCCTATGATAGTTACCTCTAATACACCTGCATTATCCGTTACAGTTAAACCTTCTTCACGCTTGTAGACATTAGCAGTGCCATCTGCTGTAATAGAGACTCCTTGTGTCATAGCGATAAAGTTTGCATCATAAAATGCATTTCTGAAATTGGTGGAAATTTCCTTCTGTCCTCTGATCATGCCAAGAGTTTTTTGACCAATCGACCCATATATCTTTTCGTTAATCCCCAACGTAGTTGAAAGTGCGCTAAGTTGTGTTTCCGCAGTAGCGAATACCTGACCATCTGATTTTCTTGTAATAGTTGCATCAGCAGTGTCACTAATAAGTAATTTCATAATTAATTTCCTCCTAATATTTATTTAATATAAAAATGAGTAGAAATTATCTACTCATTGAATACACTTCCTGTTCCTTTTTTAAATTCATCTTGACTTACAAAATGTTTCTCATCTTCAAATGGATTAATATGCTTGCTCCAACTATCAATCTTTATCTTGTCAGGAGACACTGTAGCGAACAGAGTAGAAGTGTCATAATTTTTAATTTGTGCTATTCGGTAGTAAGTCATATAAAGCTGATAGATTGTAAATTCATTTATGTCTTTATATGACAATCCATTAAATCCGACCATAGAAGAAACAATATCAACAAACTCCAAATTTTCACTATCTTGTGATTTTACACGTCTACTTCTTTCAATTGCTCTTTGTATTTCAAGATTAGGATTAACTTTTTCTTCTTTTTGAAAGTTCATTTCCATAACTAGATTTCTGACATAGTCAAAATTTTCACTATTTACTAATTTAATTCCATCCTCATTATTTAGTAATTTAAGCATTAGATTGGAATAAGACTGATTAAGTTCTGGAATTTGTGTCACTATTTCATATAAAGAACATTGTTTTAATTCATTTAAAAATTCGTCCAAATCTCCTGATTTATTAATTTCCCCGTATTTAATAATTATTTTATCTTTACTTAATGACACAGTTTGAAGGTCAATAAAATAATTCGGATACTCTTTAACTTTAAGAAACTCAAACTTACCTATTTCTGTTTCAATAGGTTCTCCAAGAATATAAAATTCTTTAATATCTTGCATTATTTAACACTTCCAAACCTATAGATTAAACTATAACCTGAATAACCTTTAGGAGCATTAAAAATGGCATTCCCATCAAAGAAACGAATACTACCTATCCCTGTAATTCTACTGTTATATACAAAATTATTAATATAATCACATATCCATGCCATTCTTAAATCAGCATGGTCGATATCATAGTGAACGTAAATATCAAATACGATATCTTGGTCTGCCATAGCGTAACTGCTATTGCCCGACCTCCTTTTAGCAGGATACATACACAATCGACAAATCCTATTCTCTACAGTCAACTCACTAGTCTTAGGTGTTTTCAGCACATGCTTATCAATTAAATCAAACTTTTCCTCTGCATTCATATCCAATATATTAGGTTTATTAGGGTCTAATGGGTCATCAGGATTTTTCAAGTCTATTGGAGTATAAATTAATAACCTAAGAATATCTTCGTTGTTTATAATTGAGTTATATATATCAATCACATTTTTTCGCATATTCATAAATTAATTACTCCTTTCGCCTGTTAATATTATCAATCCTACCCCATTAATCATCTTGGTTTTATCCACACCCATAATCTTATAATTGGTATCATACATCGTAAAAGTCTTACCCATTTCAAATGACTCGTTATTACTGTATGGTAATGTGACAAGTAATCTTCCACCAGCTAATCTAATAGGTTGATCATTATCACCCATATAAAATTTATCTTCAGCTATGCATGGAATTAATATGTTTTCACCATATGTAGTAGCGTAGAGTGGTTCACCTCGATAATTAGTTTCACCTGTCGGAGTTTGTGTAGTTTCGCCTTTGATTGTGAATGTTGAATTACAGAGTCTTATAGTAATTAAAGGGAATATATCATTCCTATTAAAATCAACAACAACCCAATCACTGTTATCATAATTTACGATACTTCCTATGTTTGGTTTTGTATGTGGTCTAAGTGTTAAATATTTTTTACTTAGAGATTCGATGTTTTCACCAACATTTTCACCGACTACTGTTACGTCTGTCTCAACTCCGCCAATTGTAACTAATTCATAAAATGGCGAATCTTTAAATGAATTATTTATACCATCTTTTGTTGATTTACCTAGGGAATCTCCAATATTATCTCCGTTTGCTAACATTCTAGCTCTATGTGCATCAATATTCATATTCTTCACCTACCACATCTCTGTAGATACGCTTTATCAAACTAATACACTTGAATACTTCACGTTTAACCTCTTCACGATTATCGTCATCAAATAGCGAATCATTGGATATTTGCTCTAATGTGTAATATAAAATACTGAAATCGGAATATACATTGATATAATTCATCTCTTCAGGAACACCTTTAAATTCGTACAATAAACTTTGAATATATGTAAAAAGTGACTTTCTTTGCTCTAAATTTTCATACATAGGAAGTATTTTATAAACTCTATTCACCAATATTTTTTTGCTGATTTTTCGTCGATACTAATCATCATGGATTCCTATAGTAATATTCTCGAATAAGTTCTTTTGCTTCCTTAGTGTTAATAGAGCGTAGTTCAGTCAGTTTATCTAAATGATTTGCAGGACTGTGAAGCGAATAATCTCGACTCCCTAATTTTTGTTTTAAGAATTCTTCGGATTGAATAAATCCATTTGACCATTCGATAACCATATATCTTGACAGTATTTCCTTTTCTAACCTATCCAACGTAGCGTTGAATTGTTTTAGAATGTCATTGGTGTCTTCTAAATCTTTTTCACATAGAGAAAATTGAGCAATAGCGCTGCCCAAAAAACCTTCCATTACATCATTTCTTAAATTTTCTGTTAAGGAAATCAAATCCCTATCTGTGATTTTAGAAAGAAATACATTATAAACTTCCTCGAATATAGTCATTTATATTCACCACATTTCTACAATTAAACAATTTCATTTGACACATCTTCAAAAATGTCAACGTCAAACAATTCTTTGATTATTTTTAATTTACCTGTAGTCAAATCTAACTCTTTTGCTTTGTCTATTACTTTATCAATTGCATGTTTTGACTTTATCTCTTTTAATTCTTTTTTCATTTTTTGGATGTTTCCTGTTAATAATTTTTCAACCTCTTCAGTAGTGATTGCATTAGGATTTTCTGCATCTTGTCCCATACCCTGTTTAGTCTCTTCGTCTTTAACTCTTAAGAATCCATCCCTAAATGTCCGAGAAGTCGAATCGATATAATAAACTTCGTCTTGATCAAGAGTGACAAAAGCCTTAGCTTTAACAACTATTTTTTTAGGTGAGCCAATATTGATTGACAAACCGTAATCAAATTTATTATCATTTACAACTTTTATTTTTTTATTCATTATTAAAACCCCCCCCTTTCATACAATTTAGTTTTAAAGAGAATTCTTACTAGGAGAATCCTCTCGTTTTTAAGTATTTATCTGATTAACTTATTATTACAAGCTTGTATCTTCATACACGCCCATTAATTTACGAACTCCTATCGCAGCAACCCCTACATATTGATCAAAACGCATTTCCATTTCTTTAGAGTTAATATTGATAGGTGCTCCAATAGACTGTAATCCACCTTCAAATTGAACCTTGATTGGACGTAGTGCTTCATCTCCAGTAGGAATTACATAAATTAAATCTTTACGTAATTCAGTGTCAGTCAATGAGTTTGATTGGAAAGGATTGTTTAATTTAACAATGCTACCTGCTTTATAAGAACCGATCATGCCGTTCTCATTATGCTCAATCGCCAATGCATCTGCAACGTTACTGTTAAATCCTGTTAATTCGGTGAACTTTGAAACTGCTTCAATATCACCTAAGATTGTTGGTCTTCCACCTACACGGCTCATTGCATGTAATAACGGGTCAAAATTAGCTGGAACAATACCTGCACCAGAAGTGTAGTTTGGTGTAGACATTGCTGAAAACGCAGCATACGCTGAATTTTGAATACGTTTAACAACTGCAAGCTCTAGTTGCTCTACTGCCTTCTCCGCAATTCGTGTAAAGTTAGCTTTGCCAGTTACTAAGTCTAAAAAGTTTACAACAGGACGAATAGATACTTCGTCAGTATCTAAAGTAAAGTATTTGTTGCTGATTTTTGAACGTTCAGTTGTAGATGACTTAGCCTGAAACATAGCTTTTAGATCGTCAATTTCAATTTGAAATTGTGCCTTTTCACCGAATCCCGTACGCTTAACATCAGCGATATCCTCCATATAGCGCACACGCTCTGTAAATCCATCATTGATTATATAAGAAAGAATTTGAGCAATTTCATATGTATTTTCAGGAGAAGGATTACTTGCCAACTCCTTAATAAATTCTTGTGCGTCTTTTAACTCGCTCTTTTCAATTTCCTTTCTACCTAAATTAGCAGAAAATACTTCTACAATACGTGAATCTTGATTAATTCCTGACATTTATATTACCTCCATTAATTTTATTTTTGTAGTTTATTTATTAAAGTGCTACAATCTTCACCGCAGCAGTTCCATAAGCAGTAGTCAATTCTTTTACAGCAAATTTTACATCTGGTGTGCGAGTACCAATTGTTTCAACAGCACCGTCTATACCAACAGCAACAACGTCTCCAACAGCAAGCACTCCGTTGTAATTAGTAGTGACAAGAATTTCACCTTTCTGTGGAGTTTTCAAGCGAAGATATTCTCCATTGGCCACTACAAAATTAACATCATCAATACCGTCTTCTAAAATAGTATCAATCTCGTTAGACACAAAGCGTACATCTCCATCGCCAGTTGTAGCGTCTGCCAAAGCAGCGACACCTGTTGCGTAGTTCGGTACTACGAATACCCCATTCTCTACTCCATTAATCTCGCTAAGCTTAAGTGTTCCTTCATATAAATCATTACTCATCGCAATAAATCCTGCCATAACTATCATTTCCTTTCGTTTTGTAATTTTTATTTTTAAATTTTACCAAAACTTACTTTGTTGAATACCACTTGTCTTTTCCATTTCTAGGCAATAAATCTGACTGCTTACTAGCAACTGTTACAATACTGTCATCTTCAACTTTTTCTACTTCCTTTAATGCTAGTTCTTTTTGTTTTGAAATTTCCTCAACAACTACTTCAGCAAGCTCAATCTTATTTAATTCTGCGATTGCATTTTGAACTCTTTCAGTTTTCATAGTTTCTTCTGAAAGTATCTTGCTATACTTGTTTGACAAATCAGCAATTTTAGCATCATTTTCAGATTTTTCTACCTGCTTTTTAAAAGGCGTTAGTTCTTCGACCTTCGAAGCTAATTCATTCTTTGCCTCCTCTGCGGCCGTCATGTCTTCTTTTTGAGAAACAACTAATTCGTTTAATTCACTAACTTTATTAGTTAGCTCCTCATTTTTAGAAGAAATTTCAGTGACTTTTGCTTGTAATTCTTCTAAACTTAAATCATTTTTCTTTACCATAACTTCCAACTCCTCTTTGTGATTTTCTTTTAAACTTTCTATTTTATTATTTAGCTCTAATAATTGCTGTTCTTTTTTTGCAATCATAGAGTCAATATCAACACCATTAGGTATAAATCCATAAGTTCCTTCAATCCATTTTTCCTTTTCGGCTAAACTAACTATATCGTTTTCAATTGTGTACGGAATTTGATAGCAAATTTCATAGTCGTCCCAATCTTCAACAATTACATAGTCATTGTATATAGTTTTGATATAATAGTTATACTCTCTATCATTGTTCTTGGCGTTAATAGGATTAATTTGATTATAAATTGAATTTTCAATTTCACTTAATTTCATTGACGCTGTTTCAATCTGATAACTTATTTCATAACCTTTATTAAATTCATTTTTATCCACATTTTCACCTCCTTGTGTGTCCTCAGATAATGCTTGTGCAATCAAAAGGGAAGGTTTAGCTCTTGGTTCTGCGCCCGCCGTTACTAGACAGTGACCTATTAATTCATTGTTTTCATAGCCAATCTTTCTGACACCGTCTTTTGTGTCATCATATTTACCAACTAAAACTTCTATAGATGTTTCTAAAGAACCATCTTCAAATAATTCCAGTACAGCATTACATGTTTTGGGATACCTTTTGAGAATACGAGTAGTACCTACTAAACAATTAGCACCGTCTATTTCTTCTTTTTCAAAACCAACAAAAGATCCAATAGTGTCTGTTTTTAAATTTCCTTCATTGTCTAACTCATGAGTGAGACTTCCGTAAACTCCATTTTCAAGTTTTAATCTATTTACCTGAAAAGGTATGCCAATGTATTTATCTGAATTCTCAACTACCCCATCAACAAACTCGTCTAAAAATTGAGCTTTATTGTAATTAATATCATTACTAACCATTGCGGTTTTCATTGTCATATAAATAGAATTGGTATCATGAATTTCCAGAATTTTTGATTTTATCTTTATAGATTTTTTCTTCATTTTCATTATCACCTCCCTCATCGGAGCAATCTTTAATACCTAATTCTAAATAAAAAGAAACTTCTTTATTAGAAACTTTAACTGATACCTTTTTTGGTTTGTATCCCTTCATGTTTTCACCTCCATTAATCAGAAGGAGATGGTAAGCTGTTACCATTACTGGATTTTGATCTATCAGTATTTTCAGTGGGATTTTCCACTTCAGGTCTTCCTGCTCCATCATTACCACTAGTTGTAAAAGGATTTAAAGGTGGATATAGATATTTTTCGGTTTGTAAGACTTCCCTCTCATATCTAGCCATACTTATAAACTCTTCCATAGTCATACCCGTTGATAATTCAATCCAAGGTCTAGCAGCGCCAGTCGTTTGATATATCTTATGAGCCATCTCAACTTGTTTATCTTCTGCGAAAACAGGTTTTTTGAATTTTATCTTACAGGAAACGCTTTTTGGTAAAATATTTTTTATGTATCCATTTATAATGTGCTCAAATTGTTCAATGATAGTGTGGATGTAACGTTGAAACTTTTCGTTGTTTATTTGAGCAGATGAAAAGTTTGAATTTCCTCCACCGTATATAAGAGAACTGCTAACTCCTAAATTCATGAAAATATCATTGTCAATTTTATTATATAAATCTTTTGTAAACATAGTTGTATCTACTTCAAGTGTTTTTAAATCGAAGAAGTCAGGAATTGCAACAACGCCTGTACCATTTGTTTCACCATTTGTCATATTGTGACCATTATTATCTTTTTTTATCATTAAATCTTTAACTTGGTTAAAATAGTGTTCTATTAACTCTTTAGGGGCAGGCTTTCCTTCTTTTCCACCTATATTTCCAGCGGTTAATATTACAACCGATTTTATTAACCTATCAGAAACACTTCTTTCAACTCTATTTATAATTTCCTTTTGTAGTAATGGCATCCAAGCACCAAAACTATAAGGTAGACCAAATGGGTAATTTCTGTTTGCGTCCAAATTAATAACATCTGCGTCTTTTAATTCGACATACCTATAGTCTTCACCTTTGTTCATATACAAATTAAAAGAAGTTGGATTTACTTCATCTGGTAGGGATTGCATTGCTATCATATGATTATTGTAGATATTCATTTTTACTTTTGTTTTAATATTCATCAAATCATACTCGACAATCCATTTTCCGTTCCTTTGTGACTGTATTCTTAATTCATCTAACTCTAAAAATTGTATATATTTATTTTTTCTATTTGTCATTGCAACTGTTCCCAATTCAGCAACCTCAAAAATTCCATCTCTAATTAATTTTTTTATATTCAATTCATCGAGAAGATCGTCTATTTTTTTGTCGTGTTTTTTTATTTTTTCAGGTTCATCAAAAGAAGACCAGGCTAGATGATAGTTTAGTGTAGGCATAGACTTTAACGAACGTAAAATATCCTTTATTACACCATGCTTATTAGTTAAATAACGTGAAACACGATGTATTTGTTCTAAGTGTGAATAAGGGTTTTTAAGATAATTATACAAATCTGTCAGTTTAATATCTTGTGAAGATCCAGATTTATCGTGTTGAGTTAAAAAGTCAGTAAAAGAACATAACTCATATAAAGATTCTTCATTTATCGGAGTAGAAGATATATTTAATTTATTTTCATTCTCAGAAATAATAATAACCTCCTTTCTTTTTATATAGCTTAATTATAAGATGGTTTAGAAACCTGATTGCATAAAGAACATGTAGTTTTTAAGGTCGTCTTCGCCTGCTTCTTTTTCTAAAAACATAGAAATATAATACAATGCATAAACTAACGCAGAATATCGGTCTTTATCTATTTTTTTTACAACTTGCTCTACAGTTATATTATTAGAAGTTTTCTTTAATCTTAAATTTGAAACCTCATCTACTAATAATTGCGTTTGAGCACAAGCTAATTTCACTTGATTAAAATCAGTATCTTTTGGAAGTTTTTCTTTTACATGTTGATATGAATTTAAAAATTTTAATCTTTCAGATTCAATATAATCAATAAAAGTTCTAATAATGTCACCATTGATACCTTGTGCAGTTAAGTCATATACAAGTTCTGGAGATGTATCGGAATCACTATCTTGATTCGTGTTAATGGTTGTAAAACATCCTAACTCCTCATTTGTTTCAGGGTCAGTACTATCTTCTAATAAGCGATCTATCAATCCCTTGCCGATTACATTACCATCAACTACTATTGCTTTTACCCTAGACCTAACCAAGTCTAAATTTCCGCCATATTGATAAAACAAGTTTTTAACGATAAGGCTTTGCTGTGTAAAGTTTAGACCGTTTGGAGGAGCGACTATATTTATGGCTTGAACTTGTCTAATTACTCCATCTTTATTTCTTATAATCTTCAATACGACTATCACGGTTTTATTATTGCTTTCTGAATTTGAACGAGCAACGTCAATACCAAAAACATATTCGTTTATTTGAAAATTACCTTTTCTATCTTTTGGACAACTTAACTCTGGTTTCATTAACGTTTTTGCTTTTAGCATTTGATTAATATTAATTAACGCTCCGTCAGATGCACCAACCCACCTCGACTCATAGTTCATCGCAAATGAAATAGAAGACGTTGTAGGATCGTTTTTCTTTGCTAATATTTGGTTTCTGGTTTCACCTCTGCCAAAATGACAAGGTAGCTCCCAACTTGCACCTATCACCATTTTCCCTTTAAGTTCCGCCATTTCATCTATCATATTTAAAACTCTTAAATACTCGTCTGAACCACGATAACCTGACGTTGTTAAAAAGTTTATCATTCCATTTAATTCATAAGGATTTATTGCACTCATTTTACCAATCGTTCTTCTGGGAACGTTTACAACAGGTTCAAGTGCATCTTTAAATAGTTCATTGTTCAATAATGCAGATTCTTCGCAATTTAACCTTCTTCTTCTTTGTCCTTTACTACTTTGTGAATTAGCAAGAACAGAATATGCACCTCCAGATGTAAAAATAACTTCTACTGTGTCTTTTGTAAAACTTGATTTTATTATTTCGTTTCTCATCAAAGGAAACCATTTTATTATTTCTGTATGCTTTTCTTCGCTTATCGAAGCAGCGTTTTCTCTCGTCTGTGCAGACATAGATATGGTAATATCAGGAAAGAAAATACAGGTATGATATATGCTCATAATTTCGATCATAGTTTTGCCGAATCCCCTGGGGAATACTCCATATGTACTAACGAATCTGCTCATCGACCTTAAAAACATTCTTTGGTCTAAGTCTAAACTCATACCACCTTTTTCTGGTCTGATTAAATCGTAGAATAAATCTGGAAACCATCTAGCCCACTGAACGAATTCGACCCAAGTTTCAATATTTTCAGAAAACGAATCTTTCTTAGATTCAAAATTAACATTACTATTAAATGACGGATTGTGGTTTGTGCTTCTAGAACTTACTCTAGTATGTTTAAAGTTTTCATCCTGAAAGTTTTTATAATTGGCCATTTT
>LV_Brine_h2_0102DRAFT_1000665_pt1 | contig 11519 bp, 23 predicted proteins | sample LakVidmifraction_3_FD_10600 | JGI IMG/M metagenome (IMG submission 10600)
TGTTTACTTGTTTCAGCGAGGGTATGTGGGGCTTCTTAATCGCAGGGGCAATCTTCTTTCCAATCGGCATGATCCACGGCATATGGCTGTGGTTTCAATAAGGGTGTGAGATGAATAAGCAAAAAGACTTGATGTTCGCCGCATGGTACGACAGTCTGGAAGGCACGAAAACTCATGGCTTTGCATACCAAGCGTGGTGTGCAGGTTGGGCAGCGGCGCTGAAACCTACCAAGTGTGATTGTTTGACCCCGAAACAATGCGATTTTTATGACCAATGTTTGAGGAAAGAGAAATGACCAGAGACGAAGCATTCAGAGCGTGGTGTACACGCAATGGCACAGCGCAAGAGGCATTGGCTTACGACATATGGTGCGCAGCGTGGGAAGAATCTACGAGTACCGCATCAAGCCCGAAGATAAGCAGCCCGTTGTTAGATGGAAGTGTGCTTATAAAAGAGAAGATGGTCGGTGGCTAGAAGTAGAACACTTTTATACGCAAGAAGAAATAACAAAAGAAAATAGTTACATCAAACTCGAATACACGAGGCAGGAGTTTCCAAAATGAAAACCACACTAAACCAAATTCGTGATGAGTCACCATGCGCGGACGGATGGAAAAAACTATTAGCACATTTGGGCAAAACGCAGGCTGATGACGAACCGTTGTCAATCATAACAATCCTCGACAGCAACGGCCTCGACGATGCTATCTGGTGCTTGCGGGCGCTCAAGGCCCGTGACCGAGAGATTCGGCTTTACGCGGTGTGGTGCGCACGGCAAGTGCAACATCTGATGACAGATAAACGCAGCATTGATGCGTTGGAGGTTGCGGAGCGTTTTGCAAATGGCTTGGCAACTGATGAAGAACTGGCTGCTGCGAGTGATGCTGCGTGGGCTGCTGCGAGTGCTGCGTGGGCTGCTGCAAATGGGCTTGCTACCGCTGATGATCTAGCTGCTGCGATTGCTGATGCGTGGTCTGCTGCGGATGCTGCGTGGTCTGTTGCGGGGGCTGCGGGGGCTACGAATGATGCGTGGTCTGCTGCGGGTGCTGCGAGGGATGCTGCGGGTGATGCGAGGGCTGCTGCGAGGGATGCACAAGAAAAGCGATTACGCGAAGTTTGTGCTGAGATCGACGCTGCCATAGCGTAGCGTGGGAAGAAGCTACAGCCAAGGAGCGTAAGGAATGCGCTAAGTTGTGTAAAAAAAATATGTTCTATGCAACTGGGGAGCAACACGCCGAAGCAATCAGCGCGAGGGGTAACACATGAAACCATTTGATTTAGAAGCCGCCAAGCGTGGCGAACCGATGCGTATGCCCGTGCCGTTGAAGCCAAACTTAAGGAGAAGAATAATGGATAAGCAAGAGCCTGTGATGTGGTTGCGTGAGTGGTCTTATGACGGCGATGCTTTTGGAAGCCAAGTGTACGATACCGAATCGGAGTGTTTGGAAGATGTAGCGGAGGACGGTGGCATTTGTTCGCCATTGTACAAAACGCCACTCAAAGATTTTGAAATTGAGCAAGCCATAAGAGAAGAACGCGGGTGGTGTCATCAAATTGTGTGGGATTACGGTTATTCGAGAGTGGATAACAAAGATGCGCAAGAGGCTTGCAAGATATTGGCTAAAAGAATATTGGCTAGGGGTAAAAAATGAGTGAAAAGGTAATGAATGGTATTGGTATTTTTGGCGAGGTATTCCCAGATGAAATGATTGTTGCCCGTGCCATCGAAGCCAAACTAAAGGAGAAGAATTATGAAAAGAAAGTCCGCTAAAGAACAAAGTGATTATGTCGATGCTATTTTGTCAGGACATGTAACAAAGAAGCCTTGGATCGGTCTGACACCTTCCGAAACCGAAATTTTTAACATGTGGTTGGCGGGCGCAGGGGCAGCAGAGGCTATTGAGCTAGTACTAAAGGAACGCAATGACAACTAAACCCAGCGGTCGCCAAGCTACCCGTGAGCAGACACAGCAGCGCTCGCGTGTACGTAATGCTTTGGATCAGGCAGGCTTTGGCAACATCAATACCATAGCAGCGATGCGTACAGCAGTTGTTGCCGAAGTCGGTAACGATCACTTGCCCGAATGGCAGCTCTTTGATTTGTATTTGTTATCACTTAAACATCGCTCACCTACGCCAAAGTTTGTAAAGAACCGCCCGTACGTACTAGACAAGGCGATGCAGCTAGCAGCAAACAGAGCACAGGTTCAACCATCAATGTGCGGCATCCCCCACACAAGGAGTAAAGAATGACCGAGGACGAAGAATTTCAAATGCTGGAGCTAGAAATGCAACGCAAGCAGGGCGGCTACGCACACCCTATAAAAACGCTTACGCCTGACGAGCAAGAAGCTATTGACGAACGTAATGCGTTGATTCGGCACAACATACTGACAGCGAACGCTAAGCTGGCAGCTAACGATAAACAAGTGGGCGGCGACCACTATAAAAAGATGGGTGTGCAGACATGGGATGTTGTTGGCACTTGGCCTATAGAGCAACAAATCGGTTACTACAGGGGCAATGCGCTAAAGTACATCATGCGTATGGGTGCGAAGGATCAGTCCGAGCAAGAGATTGGCAAGGGCATTCACTACCTTGAGAAGTTATTAGAAGTGTTCAAGGAATCAAGATGAATGTAATTATTATCTACCTAGAAGATACCGAAGACGGCAATGTCTTGGTGTCTGCCGAGGCGCTTGGCAATCCAGAAGGAGCGCTTGATCTAGCCAATGAGGTGCTGTCCGAGATACTAAACGCACCCGATACAAACTTCTTACGTAGCAGCGTCTTTACCCGTCCTGCTCAGCGCGTGCAATAACTCTTCCCCCGCAGCTTGCGCTCCCACCTGAATTTCATAGTCATTAAAGTCAAACCCTGCAACGTCTGATGCCCAGTACGGACGTTTGGTTTGCATGGCAACTTTGATGCCAGTAGCATCGTTGTCCGCCACCACAAAACACGCAGGGAATTCCTTAGCAACCTCAACCAGATTCCCCGCCGAGAAGGTAACGTGGATGCGGTAGCGTGTCTTCACAGCCTTTAAAGCCCTACGTACTGACAGAGCTGTTGCATAACCCTCAGTAATGATGTCTACCCCTTTGTTATCGAACGTAGCTATAGCATTCTTTGTGACCTGTCCAGACAAAAACTTCTTATTGCCGGTTTTATCTATCAACTGACAACCCACAAGTCTTCCCAAGATACGCATCGGTATCACTAAAAGATCGTTCCACACCCATCCTTTCTCGTCTGAAAAGCCTTTCTTGTCCAGATACGGGTGACTTTGCTTGGAACATTGTTTCAATATCCATGCAGCCCTGTTTGCAGCCTCTTTTTGGGCTCTCTGGCGCTCTTGTAAGGCTTGGGCAGCCCTTTCCCTGTCTTTGACTGGATCACGCTTATACGTCGATTCTTGCGCCCATCTAATAGGCTTTTCATGGATTGCCCAATTCTGTAGAAATGCCACATCGCCGTCGTATTTGTAGCTGCCGTTAAAGTGATGCGGCTTATCTGTGGTTTTAACTCTGACCCACCGGTGCATGACCAGACTTTTAATAATTAAACCGTGAGCAAGCGCAAAGGCTTCGAACGTCATGCCGCTCTCGCTTTAGACTTCGCAAACGCAATTGTCCGCGACCGAATCCAATTTAAAGTTTGAGGGCTAGCCTGTTCTGGGGCGGATGATAACCCCCTTGGCTCAGAGCTAAATTTTTCTTTGTATTTATGAAATGCCCACCCGGGCTTGTAACCTTTGGCTTGCGCGTAGTAAATAAGTTGAGAATAGAAGGATTGATTGTCTACGCGTAACTTCTTATTGGCGGCTGCAAGCTCTTCTAGTTCACCCGGAACTGTCTGGACAGTAGACATCCTGACCTTGACATATCCACAAGACCCGCACGTATCAGACTTAAACGTCCATAATACCGAACACTTAGGGCATTTAGATTCTGTCTTCTCTTTCTCTGTTGGTTCTTTCTTGGCTGCCTCACCGCCGTCTTTAAGCGTACTCACGCCATTGGCAAAGACATCCTCCCAGTCATCTCTAAACCGGATGAAATTTCCAGAATGGTCAAGCCACAATGCAAAATCCTTGCCCTCATGGCTACGCATGACCCGTCCCATCTGCTGAACGTGGCTGCTAAAAGACTTGGAGAATGGTCTGGCCGAGATGCCGATCATCACATCCGAGACATCAAAGCCTTTAGTCAGAATGTCTGTGGCAATCAGGCCGGTAATTCTGGAATCAGGCTTAGAGAATTGCTCAATAGTTTGCCTCTTAAACTCGTCGTCTTCTTTGTACGAGATAGAGACAAAGTTATACCCTGCCGCATTGAATTGCTTTTCCAAGTCTTTGCCGTGGTTGACTCCGGAGCAAAATACGATAGTCTTTCTAGGCTCACCAAAGACTTCGTGTGTCTTCTTGACCCATTCGGTCACGATGTCCCCAGTAATCTTCATACCACGACTAGCCACTTCATCTGCCGCCCATTCACCGGCCAGTTTCTTCGCCCCGCTCATGTCTATCTCTTTGGCGATATAGACTTTCAATGGGCACAAGAAGCTTTTTTCTATCAGCGCTTCTGTAGAGGTCGCAGTAATGACGTTAGTGTAAAGATCATTAAGACCTTTCGTAAAGGGCGTGGCCGATAAGCCAATGACACGCATCTGGGGATTGGCTCTAATGTAGTCGAGCATAGACTTATGAAGGACGTGCGCCTCATCGTACAAAAGAATATCGGGTGTCTTAATCTTTCCACGACGAGCCAAGGTTTGAATAGAACAAACTTGGATTCGCTCTGACGGTCTGTAGCGCCAATGGCCGGCTTGCATGACGCCGTGATCTATTTGATACTTGCCAAGTCTTAGACTGGTTTGCTCGACCAAGACAACGCGATCCATAACCATCGCACATCTTTGGTATTGACGAGCATATTCTTGCATTATTGCAATAGCGCACTCTGTCTTTCCTGCGCCTGTAGGTGCATACAAAAACTGTCTTGTGTGCCCTGCGTTAAATCCATCCTCAAGCTTCTGAATTGCGTAAGCTTGATGCTCTCTTAGGTTAAGCATTTATATCTCCTGACCGGATACCGCCGGACTTCGGATTTGTTTAGGCTGCTGCCTTCTCTGCTTGCTTCTTCCAGTATGCCAATTGCTTGAGCATATCTGCATTCTTGGCTTGGAGCTGATCTCTTGACGACTTCAATGCGTGGATCTCTGCCTCTTGTGTTTTGATCGTGGCACGCAATTCTGCCATAGTATCTTCGATGCTGTGTTTTTCTTCTTGAGGGATGTCCATAACCTTCAAGGCTAGGCGATCCTTTAATGCGGCCAGCTCTTCTACCAGCTCGACGTTGGCGTGCGCTAGCTCTTTCATTGCCTCATCTTCTTGAGGAGGCGCTACAACGGGAGCCTTGCCAACTGGCTTGATGGTTTTCTCTTGGCCATGCTTATTAATGTATTTCTTCTCGGTAACGTCAAGATCTAGTACCTTGCGAACCCGACCCACGAATGCCGAAGAAACTTTGCACTTGCGAGCAATAGCAGCGTCTGACCATTCTGCCCACTCCATATCATTGAAGAGTGTCATCACGGCTTTACGCTTGTCTTCGTTCGAACGGCGTAGGCCATGATCGTCATTGACCCCGACTGCGTACAGCACCGCGTCACGCAAAGTTCCATTCATAACTTTGACGTCTACATCCTTAGCTCCGGCTTTTTTATACGCAAAGTAACGATGGTATCCATCTACCAAGTAGTTCTGTATCCCGTCAAAGAAAACCGTGAGCGCCGGAAACTTATCGCCCTCTATCATGGCTTCCGCATACTCAGCGACCGTCTCCTGTGAAATCTCTGTGCGAGACTGGGTTTGTTTGTTGAGTGTAATTTCTGTGATTAACATTGTGATCCTTTAGACGTGCGTAAGCCGCTGCGAGGGCAGTCGGCCGTGTGTTTGTGTGTGTTCATTCTATCCCCTTGTAAACACGATCCCTCAACCGTGTCTAGTAATTCTATACTTGTAATCTAACGTTTGCAATACTGTTAATTTGTACAGGAAATTTCTAAATGCGCAAAAAAATTCGCCCCCATAGGCTATCCAAGGGTGAGAGCAGTGGCAGTGTGCAGTTACGCAGTATGCCCTTAGCCCTCCCGCCTGACCCAAATCATCCTCAAAATTCCTTAGACGATTCCAGTCCTACCTGAGTTAATGTTCGTCGATCCGTGTAAGTTCACCATAGCCACAGATCTTGTGTAGTCGCCATCCAACGCTACGAGGCTTATTAGTGAGGGGTATCACCTGCCTATGTTTCCTTCCACGCAGCCCATTTAGGCTCTATCTATCGTGTGGAGAACGGGAGAAATAAAAAAACCGCAATAGTCAATGCCCCCTTGGAACGCAGTCTTTGTGGGACTGAACCCCTTGCGGGGTGGGACACTGATTATTGCGGTCTTCTCTCATCGGCGTTCCAATTCCGACAATATGTAGTAATTGTATACCGCATAAAACAAAAAGTAAAGTGTGGGCTCGATAAAGCACGATTTCCATTAGACAACAAAACATTGGGCGAAGAGTGCAGGTGCGTGCCAGAACCTTTGTTGCAACGCCCTTTGTAACATTGGGCGGCTAAGACCCAACCCCACATTTATACAATATCACAAAGAAGAATCCCCTGACCAGATAGGCGAGGGGATTCTAGGGGACGCTCAGGAGATATTACCTGTTGGAGAAACAGACCAAGGAGGGACTTGGTGTAAACACTATACCAATAAACCTTTATCGCTGCAATAGCCACAGCGCCATAAGTAAGGCATCCGCTCTTCCGTGGTGTTTCACTAACTTCAGCGGCGCTTCCGGCCACAGTCCCCTAGCTAACTCAAGACTTGCGCTTTTATCCGTTCCGATAAGCCCGTGGTGCTTCTTCCACACCTGAGGACGTACCATTGAGACACTCGCCCCCGTGAGCGCTGCCACGGCCTCTATAGATCCGGCCGCCCTCATAAACTTCCCCGACGAAGCGATCCCCTGCCCCGGACGAACCCAGACATCCTCTATGGCAATCTTTGCTGGGTCACGCAATAACTTGTACAAGTCTATGGCCAGAATCCTACCGTCAAGCACAGGTAGATCCCCGCACCCTACGAATGATCCGTCCTCGCCTATAGCGCCCCAAGCCCCAGAAGAGCTCCCCGGATCAATACCGTAAATTATTTTGCATGACATACTTGACATCCTTGCAACACATGAATTATGATGTACCTAATCTGTTTGGAGACAGGTGTTGTACGAGGATAACACAGGAGAGCATTATGGACTACAGCGAAATAATTATTCGCATGACTCAGCGTCTCAAGCAATACCAAGACGCGATTAACAAGCAAGACATTCCCGCAGCCAAGACGCTTGCAGCAGTCATTTTTGAACTTTCTGACGAGCTTTTGTTTACCACGCGGAGTATGAAATGAACGCATTTTCTATTGCGTGCGAAGACGCATTCTACGAAACATTTAAAGACATATCGTTCCCAGACGATGCGGCCATACATATTTGGCGATCAGCATGGGCAGCAGCTATGAAACACGTTGAGGAGCACGACAATGAATAGTCAAGAGTTTAACGAAAAGGAAATGGAACTCACACGTATTCTTGTAAAAACTATAAAAGAATTTACTGACCAAGAAAATTTGGAAATGGGAATAAAAATTTCATTGCGTGCTTTGGTAACAGTCTCTGCCGGCACAATATTTATGCTTAGCTCGCAGAATAAATATAGCGACAAAACGGTGTTGGAATATTTTGTTGATTCACTTATGAAATCGGTAGACATTTTTCAATCATCCGCAGATCAATCCGCAGCAGTCATTAACAAAGCGATGGGGAAACAATGAAGCTGACCAACAAGCACAATCTTCCAGAAACGTTTATGAACGTCCTTCGCCGGCCGACATACACAAAAGGTGGAGCTAACATATCGGCGACTGAGCTCATTAACAGCCCACGCATCGTGCAGCTCAAGAGATTGAACGAAGAGCACCTTGAGGAAGACGTAGCGGATCGTATCTGGGCAATCTTTGGTACGGCTATCCATGCTGTGCTCGAGCATGGCAAAGATGCGAATCACTTGGTCGAAGAAAGACTGCACGCCGTATTAGATGGATGGTCAATCTCGGGCGCCATTGATCTTCAGGTGACGAACAAGAACGGCATTCATGTTGCGGACTACAAGACTGTTGGCGCATGGTCAGTCATGAACCAGAAGGCCGAGTGGGAGCAGCAACTCAATATCTACGCATGGCTTGTGGAGACTGTAAAGAAAGTGCCTGTGACCGGGCTGAGCATTGTGGCCATCATTCGTGACTGGAAACGCAGGGAGTCAGAAACAAAAGACACCTACCCCAATGCGCCGGTCAAAGAGATTCAAATTACAGTCTGGTCGTATGAGGAGCGCACAAACTTTATTCGTCAGCAGTTAAAGCTTCACTCCGAAGCCCTGTTGGCCGCAGAGACGAACGAAGAGTTACCACAATGTACGCCAGCAGAAATGTGGGAAAAGTCTACGAGCTGGGCGATTAAGAAAGTAGGTGGGGTACGTGCCAAGCAGATTTGCTATAGCAAAGAAGACGCTGATATTGCGCTAGAGCAAGTAGGTAAGGGCTATGCCATAGAGGTGAGGGAAGGGGAACGAACACGCTGTCAGAATTACTGTCAGGTACGGGATTTCTGCGGTCAATGGAAGGATTACAACTCAGGGAGAAATGAATGAGCGTTTACAAGAAACTAATGCAGGCACGACTAAAGCTGCAAACAACCAAGATTGCTAAAAGCGGACACAACAAGTTTGCCAATTATTCATATATGCAGCTCGATGATTTTCTGCCGGTAACGCAGAACATCTTTGCCGAGCTCGGGCTGTGTGGGATTATCAGCTACGGAATGGAAATTGCGACGCTAACCATTACAGACACCGATGGCGGCGGAGAGATTGTCATTCAAAGCCCGATGTCTACGGCGGCCTTAAAAGGATGCCATGAAGTACAGAACCTTGGCGCTGTTCAAACTTACCTCAGGCGCTACCTGTGGGTGACAGCAATGGAGATTGTTGAGCATGACGCCTTAGACTCTGCGCCTCCAGTCGAGGAAGAGAAACCCAAGGCCAAGCCTAAGGCCGAACCCAAGCTTGAGCACGTACAAGGCAAAGACGGTCCTTGGCAGATCACGATTAGCGAGAAAGAGCCCGGTGGTTTTGCGGGAGCGCTCAAGGAATGCACAGACATTCTGTTAACTATGAGCGAATCCGTTGACAATGTGAACTCAATCTTTCAAGCCAACCGCCAGTTATACGACAAGCTCAAAGTCGAAAACAAAGTTATCTACGACGAAACCCTTGAAGCATTTAAAACACGTAAAGCAACATTTCAACAGGAGAAATAAATGGAATATCCCAACACCGGCTCATTGTGGCCAAACAAAAACAAAACTACAGAAGCACACCCAAACGTGCGTGGCACCATCAAGATTGAGCGCAGCTTGCTCAAAGAGCTGATGACAAATAGTGATGAAGAACTTATTGAGATTGAGATTTCTGGTTGGACAAAGACCTACCAAGAGCAAAAGTTTCTTTCGCTCAAGGCAGCCAAGCCATACAAGAAGTCTGCCCCCAAGCAATCTAAGCCCGCCAACGATGATCTCGATTCGATGCCTTTTTGAAGGAGAAAAATATGACTGTTAAAAAACAAGTGGTGAACTGGGAAGACTTGGCCAAGAAGTTACAAAAGTCTCTGGAAGATCAGATTGACGAGAATGAAAAACTTGAGCGTCGCTTAGAAGAAATGTACGCACAGGCTATTAAGTTTCAAGGGGTGGTTGAATATCTGGAGAGGAAGATTGAAAACTCTAAACTTTGAAGGCGTCAAGTCATACCGCAAAAGAAAGGAGAAAACAAATGCATCCGCAATTTGAGGCAGTCAAACTCGGTCTTAAGCAAGACAAAAATGGTTACGTTCTTACGTTAAGCATTCATCCGGACGATCTTGATGATGCAGTCATGCGTGATTTTGTAGGTTCTAGGTATCAAGTGGTCATGGTTCGTCTTGGGGATGACGAGCAACCCATGAGTAGAGAGGGAGAGTTTCCCGGAGATCATGCCGTAAAGATGGCCGGCATTCTATGTAGGGATAGCGATTTTTGGGAATGGTTGCACCAACGGGAGCTGCTACTGGAGAAGAACGAGAAAGCTTGCGCAGAATGGTTAATTAGTTATCTGAGCATTGAATCACGCAAAGAACTGAAAACCGACTCTGACGCACGCAATCTTTTTAACCAACTTAAGCGCAGCTTTGATGCGTGGCAAAAATCCTAAGGAACCAACATGACTAAACTCATACCCTATTCGGTCTACTTATCGAAAGAACACTACGACAAGATCCGACAGCACGCCAAGAACCGTAAAGCTTCCTCATTGGTACGGGATGCGATTACTATGATTATTGACGGCAATGACCCCTACAAAGCAGGATACAGCCAAGCCTTGCGTGACGCTGTAAAAATTGTAGACGCTTGCAAAGAAATAGAACACTTTGCATTCAAGGGCAAATACCTAAACGACATCTTAATCGACAAGCTCAAAGGGCTTGATACCAGTACTAAATAGGAGCAGGTCATGGCAACACGAGATTACAAACGGGAATTCCAGACTCAGCAAGATCGTGGCGAATTGCCAGACCGCATGGAACGCCAACGCGCTAGACGGGCTCTGGACGCGAAAGGAGTGTCTAGGAAGGGTAAGGACGTAGCACACGTCAAAGCGCTCTCTAAGGGCGGCTCTAACGCAGATGGAGTGCGTTTAGAGGCGCCTAGCAAGAACCGGAGCTTCAAACGCAAGCCAGACGGGAGTATGAAGTGAAAGATGAAGATATGAGGGACTTTTTTGCGGCGTTTGCCATGCTTGGAGGGGTTGTTAGGCATGGTGCAATGCACAAGTTTGTGGCCAACGATGCTTATGCTATGGCAGATGAGATGATGTTGGCACGAGTGCAGCACGAAGAAGTGGGGATTACCGCAGTTAAACCTAAACGAAAGAGAGAAACAGAATGAAAACAATTATATTTACACTAGCATTATTGATGTCAACATCAGCACTTGCTGTCATTAAATGCGAGAGCACACCTACCGGCACTTGTTGTTGGGATACCCAGAAAGAAGGTCCATTTCGACCCATTTCATGTTAATAAACCAAATGTCACCCTAAACGTTTAGGGTGAGAACCGATTATGTCTACAAAAACAGAGAAGAAACACTACGACAGGCTCGCTCAACTCGGGTGCAGCCTGTGTAGACATCTGGGCTATGGTGAGAGCCCAGCGCACATTCATCATATTCGACGGATGGGAATGAAAAGAGATAACTCGCCTGTTATACCATTGTGCCCAGCGCATCATACAGGTAACGAAGGTGTGCACGGTATGGGCAAGAAAGCCTTTGCCGCATACTATGGCGTGACGGAAGAAGACTTGTTAG
>LV_Brine_h2_0102DRAFT_1000672_pt1 | contig 11465 bp, 9 predicted proteins | sample LakVidmifraction_3_FD_10600 | JGI IMG/M metagenome (IMG submission 10600)
CCAGCCGATCATCGAGCTGGCCAGCGGCCGCTGCATCGGTGCCGAGGCACTGATCCGCTGGCGGCGGCCGGATGGCAGCATCGTGCGGCCCGACCTGTTCGTGCCGCTGGCCGAGGAGAGCGGACTGATCCTGCCCATGACCGATCAGGTCATCGCGGCTGTGGTGGAAGAACTGGGCGATACCCTGCGCGCCGACCGGGCCCTGCACGTGGCGGTCAACGTCGCTGCCCACGATATCAAGACCGGCCGCATCATCGACGTGGTCAGCCAGACGCTGGCGGGGACCGATATCCGCACCGAGCAGTTGTGGATGGAAGCCACCGAACGCGGCTGCATGGACATTGCCTCGGCCCGCGTGACGCTGGCACGCGCGCGCGAACTGGGGCATTCGATGGCGCTCGATGACTTCGGGACCGGCTATTCCAACCTGCAATACCTGCAGGGCCTGCCCATGGACGCGCTCAAGATCGACAAGTCCTTCGTCAGCACCATCGGCACGGGCGCAGCCACCAGCGCCGTGATCGATCACATCATCGCCATGGCCAAGAGCCTGAATCTGTTCATCGTCGCCGAAGGCGTGGAAACCCTGGAGCAGGCCGCCTATCTGGGCCAGCACGGGGTCGACTTCGCCCAGGGCTGGCTGTTCGCCAAGCCCTTGCCGGCAGGCGAGTTCATTGATTTCTACCGGGCCACGCTGGCCGATTACGGTACCGGGCCGGAGAGCATTCGCAGCGACCGCACGGACCTTGCGTCCACCCCCTTGAATGCCTGAGCGCCACAGGGTGAATTTTCCGGCCTGATCCGTGCCGGGCCGTGCTCAGTTCAGCATGGCCCTGCTGCAGCGGCTCGCACGCGCAAGGCCAGCGCCAGTGCCTGATCCATCCCCGCCATATGGCGTACCAGCATGGCCGGGATCATGCCCATGACGATATCGGCCAGCGGCGCGTTGCCATCGTCCAGATAAGGCCGCAGCCGGTGCAGCAGCGCCAGCAGTTCCGCATGGTCGCGGCGATGGGCACGCAGATCGCTGTAGCCCATCTCATCCATCATCTTTTCTTCTTCCCGGAATCCTGCCTCGATCTGCGCCACCAGGGCTGCATAAGCGCTGGCAAAACCGGCTGGCGGCACGATCGCCAGCGCGGCCACGCTCTCCAGTACCTCACGGTGCTCGGCATCCATCTCCGCCAGCAGGGCCGGAATGCGCTGGGCCAGTCCGTTGCTGTCGGCAGACGGGGCGAGGGAAACGACACGATCGGCAGTGGGAATCATGGCCAGCCTCCTGATACAGGGCGCGACCGTACGCAGGTCGGGGCGGAGACATCCGCATCGCCGGCAGGGCGCGGGCGTGCCGGAGGGATGTTCACTGCCGATTCTAGGAGCCTGGCCTCGAAATAATTTGAGATAGCTCAAGCCAGCCCGGATTGGCGGGGTGCTGCACCGCGGCCATATGAAGAAAAGCCCCACGGCACCGTCAGGGTGGCGTGGGGCCGGTCTTGCCGGCCGACGGGTTGTCGGCCGTGCGCTTGTAAAAAGCGCCGTTCCTGGCTCTGCAAGTAGGTGCCGTCAGGGGGGCAGCACCTTGCGCAGCATTGCTGCCAGTTCAGGCGGGGAAAACTTGGCGACATAACCATTGGCGCCCACCGAACGCACATGGTCTTCGTTGGCGGCACCGGTCAGTGAAGAATGGATCACCACCGGCAATTGTTTGTAGAGGTCCGAGGCCTTGATCTTGCGGGTCAGGGTGAAGCCATCCATCTCCGGCATTTCGAGGTCGGTCAGCACCATGGCGACCTTGTCGGTGAGCGGCTTGTGTTCCTGTTCCGCTTCGCGGGCCAGCTCCTGCAGTTTCTTCCAGGCTTGCAGGCCATCGGTAGCCATCACGTACGGCAGCTTGAGATCGTTCAGGCATTGCTCAATCAGGGCACGTGCCATGCGCGAATCGTCGGCGGCCAGTACGACCGATCCGGGCTTGATCTTCAACTCGTTGCTGCCCGGCGTCGGCGGCTGTATCTGCTCCTTGACCGGCGAAACCATGTTGAGGATCTGTTCCACGTCCAGCACCTGCACCAGGCGGCCACCATCCAGGGCCGAGTCGAGGCGGGCGATGCTGGTGACCACGTTGCCGGAGGCATTGGAGTCGGCCGGCAGGACCTGGCTCCAGTCCAGGCGCACGATCTCTTCCACCGACTCCACCGCGAAGGCCTGGGTGTGCCGGGCGAACTCGGTGATGAGCAGGATGTTCAGTCCATGGCCCGGCTTGCAGCCGGCCACTGCCGGCAGGTCCACCACCGACATCACCTGGCCGCGGATGTTGACCATGCCCAGCATCGGGGAGCGCATGCCGGCGGCGGCGGTGATGTCCATCATCGGGACGATCTCGCGGATCTTGAAGACGTTGATGCCATACAGCTCGCCCGGCTTGTCGGTGGTCCCTTCCGGGTTGCCGAGGCGGAACAGCAGCAGTTCGAACTTGTTGCTGGAGGTCAGGTTGGTGCGTTCGTCGATTTCTTTTTGAAAGGCGTCCATGTCATCCCCGAGGTTCAGAATTGTTCCCAGTCGCCGTTGTCGGCGCTGTCGTGTTGGCTTTTGGCCGGTGTGGCCGGGCGTGCGGCCGGTGCTGACCGGGCGATGCTCGGGGTACGCGGTGCCGCCACTGCCGGACGAGCCGGGGTGATATCGCGTGCTGCTGCGGTGGCCATCGCTGCCTTGGCATGTTTGGCATGCACCGTGGCGGGTACGTCGCTGGCATCGAGGCGGAACACGCCGACCGTCTGGCTCAGGCGCGTTGCCTGTTCCTGCAGGGCCTTGGCGGCGGCGGCAGCCTGTTCGACCAGGGCGGCGTTCTGCTGGGTGTTTTCATCCATCTGCACCACGGCATTGTTGATCTGCTCGATGCCCTGGCTCTGCTCGGCCCCGGCGGCGGTGATCTCGGCCACGATGTCGGAGACGCGCTTGACGCTGGCTACCACCTCGTTCATGGTCTGGCCGGCTTCACCGACCAGCTTGGTGCCGGTATCGACCTTGGCCACCGAGTCGTCGATCAGGGCCTTGATTTCGTGGGCGGCCGAGGCACTGCGCTGGGCCAGCGAACGGACTTCCGAGGCGACCACTGCGAAGCCGCGTCCCTGCTCCCCGGCACGGGCTGCTTCCACGGCGGCGTTCAGGGCCAGGATGTTGGTCTGGAAGGCGATCCCGTCAATGACGCTGATGATGTCTGCGATTTTGCGAGACGATTCATTGATGGCATCCATGGTATGAACAACCTTGCCCACTACCTGGCCTCCGGCCTGGGCCACCTCCGACGCGGAGACCGCCAACTGGTTGGCCTGGCGTGCATTGTCGGAGTTCTGGCGCACGGTGGAGGTCAGTTCTTCCATGGCCGAGGCGGTTTCTTCAAGGGCTCCGGCCTGTTGTTCGGTACGGGAAGACAAGTCCATGTTGCCGGTGGCGATTTCGGCCGAGGCGGTGCTGATGGTGTCGGTGCCGGTGCGGACTTCCTGCACGATGTTGAGCAGGTTGTCGTTCATCTGCTTCAGGGCGGCCATCAACTGGGCGGTCTCGTCGCGGCCGGTGTTGTCGGGAATGCGGGCGGTCAGGTCGCCTTCGGCCACCTGGCGGGCGATCGAGACGGCCTGGGTCAGCGGTCGGGAAACCAGGCGGGCAATCCACCAGGACAAGGTCAGGGCCAACACGACACAGGTGGCGATCAGGGCAAAGATGGCCATGCGGGCCTGCTCGTAGACGGTGGTCGCCTGCTGCTCCGAGACGGCTGCGCCTTTGCTGTTGACCTCGCTCAGTTCGTTGATCTGGTCCTGCAGCTTGCGATAGACGGGCGTGGAGTCGGCGGTGAGGACGGCATAGCCGGCCTGCTTCTGGCCATCAATGAACAGCTTTTCCATGCGCTCGTGGGCGGCCTTGTAGGCGGCGATGTTGCGCTGGATTTCGGGATACAGCTCCTTCTCGCGCGGCTCTGAAACCAGGGTGCCGTAGCGCGCCACTTCCTTTTCCAGCACTGCCATCTGCTTGTTGCCGCGTTCGCGCGCCGCCTGTTCTTCCTTCTTGTCGTCGGTAAGCACTTGCTGCATGTCGAAGCTGCGCGAGCGCGCCAGTGCCAGGCTGATCTTGCTCAGGCTGTCAATGCTGGGCAGCCAGTTGCGCGCGATGTCGGCTGAGCTCTGGTTGACCTGGGCCAGTTGCGTAATGGAGAAGCCGCCCAGCGCCACGATGAACATCAGCACGACCAAGAAGCCGGCGTTGAGCTTGTGGGCAATCTTCAGATCGTAGAACCATTTCATGATGACACTCCTGATAAATGCGCTCTTTTGGAATAATGATGTGCGCTCAGGAACCATCATAAGACGGCCAAACAAATAAATCAAATAAAACAATTTAAGCAGTTGTTTTATTTTCTTAGGGATTTTCCTGAATTCAACTCAGGTTTGTCGATCTCAGGCTTTTTGCAGCCACTTTTCCACGGCATTCATCAGCCCGACCTGGGTGAAGGGCTTGCTGAGGTAGTCGTCCATGCCGGCATCCAGGCAGCGCTGGCGGTCGCCTTCGATGGCGCTGGCGGTCAGGGCGATGATGGGCGTGCGCGGGCGCCCGTTGGCCTGTTCAAAGGCGCGGATTTCGGCGGTGGCCTGGTAGCCGTCCATGATGGGCATCATGCAATCCATCAGCACCAGGTCATAGCTGGCACTGCGGAGGGCATCCAGGGCCAGCTGGCCGTTTTCCACCTCTTCCAGGATGCAGCCGCGGGCGGAGGCGTCAGCGCCGACAGCGGGGGCATCTGCGCGGGAGACGCTGGCGGGAAGGAGGCTGCGCTGGCGGGGGCTTCCGGGGCAAGTGAAGCCTTATTCTTCATTTCCGTCTCCGGGGCCGCGTCCGGGCGGGCTGCAGCCACCCCTTCCGGGCAGAGGATGTCGAAACTGAATTTGGTGGACTGGCCCGGCACGCTCTGGCAGGCGATCTTGCCGCCCATCAGTTCCACCAGATTCTTGCTGATGGCCAGGCCCAGCCCGGTGCCGCCGAAGCGGCGCGAAATCGAGGTGTCGGCCTGGGTGAAGGGCTGGAACAGCTGGGCCAGCGCTTCCGGGGCAATGCCGATGCCGCTGTCGGCGATGGCGAAGAAGAGCCGCCAACGCTCCGGACTTTCTTCTTCATGTTGCGCCGACATGCTCAGCCGCACATAGCCGGCCTGGGTGAATTTGATGGCATTGCTCAGCAGGTTGCCCAGCACCTGTTTCAGGCGCGAGGGGTCGCCGACCAGACAGAGCGCGTCGTCGCAATCGATGCGCACATCCAGCTGCACGTCCTTGTTGTGGATCGAGGGCCGGTACAGTTCGGCCACCTCACGCACCAGCCGCGCCGGGTGGAAGGCCACGCCCTCCAGATCAAGCTTGCCGGATTCGATTTTGGAAAAATCGAGGATGTCGTTGATGATGCGCACCAGTCCGCCGGTGGCGTTGTGGATGCTGTCGGCATAGTGCTGCTGTTTGCTCGACAGGCCCGATTCCATCAGCAGTTCGGACAGGCCCAGGATGCCGTTCATCGGGGTGCGGATTTCATGGCTGACCATGGCCAGGAAACGCGATTTGGCCTCGTTGGCATGGTCCGCTTCTTCTTTCAGTTCCAGGGCCAGCTGCGCATCCTGTTCGCGCCGCTGGACCTGGCGCAGGGCCACGCCGAAGCCACCGATGAGGCCGACCAGACTGATGGCAGCCACCAGCATCAAGGGATACATCGATTCCAGCCATTCGCTGAAATAGACCTTGTCGGTCACACCGATTTCCAGGTACATCGGCGCATTGCGTACCGGCCGGTGGATGCCCAGCCAGTGCGCCTGCATGAAGTAATAGGGTTGCTTGGCGTCGGTGCCGGGCGGGCGCGGCAGGTGCAGGTCGGCCAGCGGCTTGATGTCGCGCCGCACGGTGGTGTCGTGCACCAGGGAGGTGGCGATCAGGGGTTTCTCGTCCTCGCGCGCCAGCAGGATGGAAAAGGGTTTGTCCTTGGTCACCGCACTGAAGAAATCTTCAAAGAACGCGCAGGGCAGCGCCACCACCACGATGGCCAGCATGCGGCCCTGGCGATCATTGATGCGGCGGGTGAGATAGAAGGTGGGTACGCCCGCCGCGCGCGAATTGACCGTTTCGCTCAGGAAATCCTCGGTCGAAGCATTCTGGCTGTGATGAAAGAAGTAGTCGCGGTCGGTGAGGTCCAGCGGTGGCGGCGGAAATACGCGGGACAGGCTGATGATGCGGCCCTGCGCATTGCTGATGCCGATGCCCGAGATGAAGGGCAGGCCGCGGATCTTTTCGCGCATGGTCCGGGAGTACTCGGGCGTGCTGACGTGTTGGCGCAGCTGGGCGTCATCGCTGACGTTGGCGGCGTCGATGTCGGACTGGATGCTATCCAGTACCAGCCGGGCCGAGGAGATGGTCTGGGCGGTGCTTTCGGCCAGCACCGTGGACAGCGTGGCCAGGTCGTTGCGCCAGTCGTTGAGGCTGGCGCGGTACAGCAGGCTGCCGGAAATGATGACGGTCGCCGCCAGCAGCCCCAACAGCAGGGCACCGAGCGTGACGGCGGATTTGCGGATGCGCGGCGGTGCGGGCGGCGAGCCGGGAGCGGGCGTGGATGGCGTCATGGGCAGGGCGGGCAGGGAAGATGCGCCCGTGCAGGTCAGGACTGGGGGAGGGAGCGCGCGCAGCGCCCGATTTCATCCAGCACCAGCGCAAAGCTGGCCTGCAATTGCGCCAGTTCTTCCGGACGCGGCGTCTGGCCGTTGCGGGCGGCCTGTTCGGTCTGCTGCAGCAGCATCGTCAGTACCTGGGCCTGAAACATGGCACTCATGCCTTTGAGGCTATGGCTTTCGTGCCGGCTGCGCTCGGCATTGCCCTCCCGGGCGGCCTGCTCCAGCCGGGCAAAAATGGCCGGCGCGCTGTCGGCGAAGGTGCGCGCCAGTGAGGCGACGGTGCCGGTGTCCCCGCCCACCGCTTCCAGCAGTTGGCTCGGGTCGATGTGGTGATAATCGGTCAGTGACTGGCCCAGTTGCACGGTAATCCCCTCTGTTCTCATGGCTTGGTGGCCGATTTACTTCGGCTCTTGCAGCGGCAATGTGAAGCTGAACGTCGATCCTTGATGTTGTTTGGACTGTAACATGAGTTGGCCCCCCATGAGCGTCACCAGCCGTTGCGCGATGGTCAGCCCGAGGCCCGCGCCGTCCTTGGCGCGGCGCTCACTGTCATCGGCCTGGGTGAACTTCTCGAAGATGGTATCGAGTTGCCCGGCGGGAATGCCGATGCCGGTGTCCTTGATGCGGATCGCCAGCTGGTCGCTGCTGCGATCCACTTCGACCAGCACGCGGCCGGCGTCGGTATAGCGCACGGCATTGCCGATCAGGTTTTCCAGCACGCGCAGGACCTTGCGCTGGTCGCACACGATGATCTGCGGGACATCGTCGCTGATGCGGCATTCCAGCTGCAGGCCCTTGGTCTGGGCCGCCTGGTAATGGCGGGCGATGGCCTGGCTGACCAGTTCGCGGATGTTCTCCGGTTCCCGATGCACGGCCACGCGGCGGTCTTCCAGGGCGGTCACTTCGAGGATGGACTCGACCAGTTCCAGCAGGCGGTTGCCGCTGTCATGGATGGCGGTGGCGTATTGTGCCAAGGGCGATTCGCCCAGCTCCTCGCGCAGCGCATCCGAATAGCCCAGCACGCCGTTGAGCGGGGTACGGAATTCATGCGACATGTTGGACAGGAAGCGCGACTTGGCCTGGCTGGCCTGCATGGCTTCCTGGCGGCTCCGCACCAGCGAGCCGGCCATCCAGATCAGGACGGCATTGAAGATCAGCACGGCCAGGGTGATCAGGGTCGCCAGCGTCAAGGTCCGGTTGCGTTCACGGTAATAGGGGGCCAGGCGCTCTTCGATATCGATGCCCACCGAGGCGTAGAGCGGATAGTCGCGCAGCTTGTGGAAGGCGTAGATCCGCTCGCGTCCGTCGACCCGGCTGGTGGCCTCGATCACGCCGCTTCCTTGCGCCAGCATGGCCGCATAGACCTTGCCGCCGCTGACCTGCTCGCCCATGGAATCCATGTCGCCGGTGCGTCGCACGCGTGCCACGCCGTCGGCACCGAGCAGGGTAATCACTCCATGGTGGCCGACATCGATCTGGTGGTACAGGCTGGTGAAATATTGCGGATCGATGGAGACCACGACCACGCCGCCGAAGCCGCCGTCCGGGCGGTTGATGCGGCGGGTCAGCTGCAGCGACCATTTCTTGGAAACCCGTCCCAGCACCGGTTTGCTGATGAAGAGCTTGTCCTCGCCGCCCTGCATGTGCACCTGCACGTGCTCGCGGTCGGACAGATTGATCGGGGTGAACGGCTTGCTGGAGAGCACCACGTCGCCCTTGGCGTCGACGATGGAGAAGAGGTTGTAGACATTGCGCGCCACCAGTCCGTTGTCGACTTCGGTGGCCAGGTCCAGCGAGTGGCCGCGTTCGGCGTAGCGGTAGCGCAGGTAGACCGCGGCCTGGTCGGCCGCTTCCACGGTGCGGTAGGCGTGTTCGAGGAATAGCCGCGAGAGCGACTTGGCATCGCGTTGCGCATCTTCCATGTAGTTCTCGCGACTGGTGTTGAGCTCCTTGAAGGCACCCAGCCACAGGCCGCAGATCAGCAACAGCGAAAACAGGCCCAGGGCCAGGCGCAGGTCGATGCGCGCGAACCGGAGGGGGAGAGGGGGGTGTTTCCGGTCATCCATGGCACTGCGGGCCTTTCCTGGTTGATCCCTTAGCGGGTCTCGCGCTCCCTGCGGGCACAGCAGGCCCGCATGTAACCGCGCAATTCATCAAAATTGACCGGTTTGGGGAAGAACACCACCCCGGCCGGAATACCGCCGCGCATGGCCATCTCTTCCGCATCCAGGCTGCTGACGATGGCGATGCTCACATCCTGCAGCTCCGGATCGTGGAGGATGGTCTTGACCACTTCGTAGCCATCCATGCCTTCCATCACGATATCGGCCAGCACCACGTCGGGTTTGCTGCGCGCGATCTCCAGCAGCGCCTTGTAACCGTTGTCGCAATACACCAGATCCAGCGGCAAGCCCCAGGAACCGAGGGCACCGGCATACAGCTCGCGCTGCAGGCGGTTGTCCTCGATCACCAGTACGGCGGTGCGGCCGTTGCCGGGACGCGCTGCCGGACTGCTGCGTCCGTGCTCGGCCGTCTCGCCGGACGACGACGAGCCCGGCGTGGACTTGTAGGCATGCACCGCCGCCAGCGGAATGCGGCGGTGCCCGCCCTTGGTCTTCCAGGCCTCAATGATGCCGGCCTCCACCAACTGCTGGACGGAGGACACCGAGATGCCCAGGATGTGCGCCGCTTCCTGCGTGGTGCACACCTCGGAGCTGGTTGTCTTTGCGGTTTTCATAAATTCATTATCGGTATTTTACACAAATAAATCAAATTCATTAGATAGAATTTGAATTCGGTATAATCGTTTTTCTACGAAAAGCAACAGTGCTGCCCATGGGCAAGCCTTTGACGGCCCATTATGCAGAGAATTTCGTGAGTTCGTCAGATTTTGTGTATTTTGCCTGCGTTTACCGCAGCCGGCAGCAATTATCGCGCGCTGGGAGCGCCTGCCGGTGCGGGTTCAGAGGGTATCGAGCTGGCTGCGCAGGTCGTCCGCGCGTTGTTGCAGGGCCTGGACATCGTCGGGCTGCATTTTTTTGATCTGCTGATAGGCCATGCCCATGCGCGGGTTGTTGCCGAAGGTGGATTGATGGCGCAGGAAGAAATCCCAGTACAGGGCATTGAAGGGGCAGGCGTCGGCGCTGGTTTTCTGCTTGGGATCGTAGGCGCAGCCCTGGCAATAATCACTCATGCGGCCGATGTAGGCGGCGCTGCTGACATACGGCTTGGTGGCGATGATGCCGCCATCGGCCCACTGGCTCATGCCGAGGGTGTTGGGCAGTTCCACCCACTCGAAGGCATCGATGTAGATGCCCAAATACCAGTGGTGCAGTTCCTTGGGATCGAGCCCGGCCAGCAGGGCGAAATTGCCGATCACCATCAGGCGCTGGATGTGATGCGCATGAGCCGTCTCCAGCGACTGGCCGATGGCGTGGCGCAGGCAGTTCATGCGGGTCTGGCCGGTCCAGAACCAGGCTGGTAGCGGCAGGCGGTGCGCCAGTGCGTTGCGCTCGTCATAGCCGGGCATCTGCGACCAGTAGATGCCGCGTACATATTCACGCCAGCCGATGATCTGGCGAATGAAACCTTCCACCGCCGCCAGCGGCGCTTTGCGTTCCCGCCAGGCCTCCTCGGCGCGGCGCACCACTTCCAGCGGATGCAGCATCTTCACATTGAGCGCGAAGGACAGCAGCGAGTGAAACAGGCGCTGGGCCTTGCTGCTCATGGCGTCTTCATAGTCGCCGAAGTGCGGCAGCACGGTGGTGATGAAGTGATCCAGATGCTGCAGGGCTTCGGTACGGTCCAGCGGCCAGCGCAGCTGCGTGGCCTGGGGCTCGCCGAAGCTGCGCACACCTTGTGCCTGCAGCATTTCCCACAGGGCGCCATGGTCGTGCGGCTGGCGCCAATCCCGGGGCTCGGGCGGATTGCCGGGCCAGCGCTTGCGATTGTCGTGGTCGAAATTCCATTGGCCGCCTTCGGGCTTGCCATCGGCATCGAGCAGCAGTTCGAAGCGGCGGCGCATCTGGCGATAGAAATGCTCCATCAGCCATTGCTTGCGGCCTTCAAAGAGGCGTGGCATTTCATGGCGCGCAGTGAGGAAGTGTTCACTGTCGACCACGGCGGTCTGGCCCTGATGGGCCTGCGCCCAGGTGTCGCCCCATTGCTGCAGGGCCTGGTCGACGCGCCATTCATCCGGTGCCTGCCATTCAACGCGGCTGGCTTGGTAGTGCGCGGCCAGGGCGTCGAGATTGTCCACCAGCGACTGGCGGTTGCTGGGATCATCCAGCCGGATATAGCGCACCCGGTGTCCGGCCGCGCGCAACTGCTCGCCGAAGGCCCGCATGGCCGCGAAGATGGCCAGGATCTTTTGCGCGTGATGGAGCACGTAGTCGGTTTCGGAACGCACTTCCATGAGCACATAGACCACCTCGGGGTCGACGTGGTCGAACCAGGAATGCTGCGCATTCAACTGGTCGCCCAGGATCAGGCGCAGGGTGGAGGCGGGAGCGGCTTGCGCATCGGTCTTTTTCTTCATGATCTGCGAACGGGAAATTGCTCAGGCAGCGTGCTGACGGCCGTAGCGCCCCAGCGCCAAGAACGCCGCCAGTTTCAGCACGCAAGGCAGGGCCGCGTAGACCAGCGGCAGGCTGCTGCTGGGCCCTTGGCCGGGTTGGTAATCTAGGGCTGACAGCAGTGGCAGGGCGATGCCCGCCAGTGCCAGGGCCAGCTTGCCCAGCATGGTCAGGATGCCGAAGGCGGCGCCCACCGAAGC
>LV_Brine_h2_0102DRAFT_1000674_pt1 | contig 11440 bp, 25 predicted proteins | sample LakVidmifraction_3_FD_10600 | JGI IMG/M metagenome (IMG submission 10600)
TCTCAAAATACAATCACTTCCCCAAAAAAAAAACTCAAACGAAACCCATCCAGATCAGATTGCAAAGTTTCAATCGTAAAAACAAATATTAATGCCGTAATATTATCTTTGAGAACAATTTTATAATAATTGACTATTGATTAACCCAATACTATTAAGAATAAAAAATAAGACCGCAAAGTAATAGATGAAACGTGGCGTTTTATAATTGCTTATTTAAAACTTATAAAAGACGATACAGATTGCTGTTCTTCGACTGCAATAAAAATTATAACATATTGCATTTCAATTATATAAAAACACAGGAGAAGCCTTTAAACTATGGTAAATCAATTGCACTTACAGACTTCTTCTTAATCTTTTTAAAGATAATTAATTGTTTCTGGAATAAGTTTCGTATATTTAACCTGTAATCAAAAAAACCTTAGAAATTATGACAATCGCAATGCAAGATTTAATCTACACTTCTGAACCTACTAATATATTAGCAATAGGAAGAAATAAAGAAAACCGTATTAATTATGTCGTAAAAAGCATTAATAGATACGAAAGTACACAAGGTGCTAAAATGGTAAAGTATGTATGTGTGTGTGAAACTATAAATAGAAAAAATAATGTTTTTTGTGTTAGTTACGGATTAAAAGGAGAAAAAACAAACATAAATCTAACTTCAAGTATTGCAGGAACTGACTTTAATAAGCGTAGATAATATAAATCTAAAACCCCCTTGTTCGGGGGTTTTGAAAACTAACAGACCAACTAAGAAACTATGGTAGACTTAAGATTAGGAGATTGCCTTGAAGTGATGAAAACTATTGAAGATAATAGTATTGATGCTATAATTACAGACCCTCCATACGGTACTACTCAATGCAAATGGGATAGTGTAATACCTTTTGTGCCTATGTGGGAGCAACTTAACAGAATTATAAAACCTAACGGTGCTATTGTTTTGTTTGGAAGCGAACCATTTTCTAGTGCTTTAAGAATGAGTAATATTAAGAATTACAAATATGATTGGGTATGGGATAAACAAAAAGCAATGAACTTTTTAAATGCTAAAAAACAACCCATGAAATATCATGAAATTATTAGTGTTTTTTATAATCAACAATGCAGTTATTATCCAGTTAAAACTACAGGACATAAGCTTAGAACATCTTTTAGAAAAAAAAGTCATCAGGCAGAAGTATATGGTAAAATGGATAAGGACAACAGCTATCAATCTTCAGAAAGATACCCTAAAAGTATTCAAGTTTTTTCAACGGACACCCAAAACAGCTCATTACACCCAACCCAAAAACCAGTTTCATTAATTCAGTATTTAATTAAAACCTACACCAAAGAAAAAGAAACCGTTTTAGATTTTACGATGGGTAGCGGAACTACTATGGTTGGTTGTTTAAATTTGAATAGAAACGGGATAGGAATAGAAAAGGATGAAGCTTATTTTAAAATAGCTGATAAAAGAATAAATGAAATAATAGCAGCACCTAAAATGTTTTGAAAACTAAAAGACCAATAAACTAAACGTTATGGAAAAACCTAAGCCACCAAAAAGCAGAATGATAAGCAAAAATAAACCTCATACATTTACTAAAAACAATAAAAAACAAATTAACTATTTAGAGTGTAAACTATTTTATCTTAATATTAATATAGGTTCTTTAAATGATAAAAAACATATTGATTATGTTAAAAATTTAATTTTAGAGCTTTTGGAAGAAAGTCATTGATTAACTAACTTATAATCATAAAAATAAAAACAGCTCATGATAATATTAGCAATTAATACAAAAAAAGAAATGATTAGTCTTTTGCCAAACTCTAGTTTTGATCATATCCCTAACAAGGGTGATTCTATATCGTTTAATGAAAAAAACTACAAGGTAATATCTCGTTATTTTCAATATAGAAATGACGACCTTGAGATTGTAAACATATATGTAAGACCTCTCAAGTGGTGGGATTTTTTAAATTTATAACTTTTAAAAACTGAATTAAATTTAAAAACTATGAAAAAATATAATTATGAGTGAAGGATGGTCTACTGATATTACTACAAAAAGTAAGGAGCATTATTATATTAATGGGATTTCTCTTTGTGAAAAAGTGAGTTTAAAATTTTATATGAAAATATATTCAAATGGAAAAGGCTCTAAATGGTCTAACCAATGCGCTATATGCTGTAAAAAACAAAAAGAGACGTGAATTGATTTTTATTTTTTTAATTCACGTCTCTTTAATTAAATTTAAAATCGTATGAAATGCACTACACACAAAGAAATAACAGTAATAGCGACTAAATGGCTTAAAAAGCACAGAAACAACATTGTAATACCTAATTGCAGGACTGTAGCTTCTGAAATTAGCTCAAACGTAAATAGCGGTGAAATACCCGATCTTATTGGTTGGTGTAGTTGGACAAGTATTTTGATTGAAGTTAAGATAAGTAGAAATGATTTTTTAAAAGATAATAAAAAGCTATTTAGAAAAATGCCTACTTTGGGAATGGGAGAATTTAGATATTTTATTTGTCCTAAAGATTTAATTAAAATTGAAGAAATTCCTGAAGATTGGGGTTTGCTTTACTTTGACGAAAACGAAGAAATTAAGACTGAAAAACTGGCAAAAAGACAAAAAGCTAATTTAGAAGGTGAACGCACAATATTATTATCTCTTTTAAGCAGAGTTTAATCTTAAGCTAATAATATTTTTAAGAATAATTAATTATTTTTAAAAATATAATTGTATATTTAATCTGTAATTAAAAAAACCTTATAACTCATGAAAACAAAAGCAAGCAATAAAGCAAATCAATTACAAGAGCTTAGCGGTAATAAAGTAGGCGATAAGCAAAAGATAGTACAGTATTTAAAAGATAATTATAAAATAAGTATTTTTAGCTGTATTTATATTTTAGAAATGAAAATTCAAACAGCATCAGCTAGACTATCAGATTTACAGGATGAAGGTATTTTAGAGTATGCAGGAGAAGGTAAATATTATTCTTTTTATAAACTATCTGCAAACCCAGAAAAAGCAAAAGCTCAAAGGGAAAAAATAAAAATAAATGGATTGATTAAAAAACTTAAAGGCTATGGTTATGAAGTGATAAAAAAGGAAAATATAATAATTAAATAAATTTAAGTCATGAACGAAAAAAATAAAATATCAAAAAGTGATAGTATAATTAACCTAATAGTAGGATTTATACTAGCCTTAAGCGCATTAATTGGTGTTATTATAACTCTTTACGATCAAAACTATATCGCCGAAAATAGCGCAGTTTGTGTGGTTATTTCATCAATATCTTCGGCTATTTTTGGAGGTATAATTAACTCGTATTTTCAAAAAAAAGAAGATGACTTATAAAAAAATAGAGAGAGAGCTTGATTTGACTAGAATTATAGCATATATAGCTGTATTTTTTTACATAATTTATAACCTTTTTTACGGATGGAATCCAGAACCTATAAATCAAATTGAGGAAGCGTTTGACAGCATTGCACTTGTTTTATTTTGTATTCCTGTAATACTTTATTTCAGAGCTTTTTTTTACTTTATGAAGTTTTATCGTATAAATAATGGAATAGAATTTATAGAATTATCTAATTTAAAATATCAAAAACAAATGTCAAAAAAACAATCAATTTCACAAACAATTAAGTCATTGTTAACCGCATATCCACATTTAAGGGATGATGATAATGAGCTTGTTTGCTCTTACTGGTGGATTGATCTGAAAAAATTAAATATTGACCCAAAACAAATATCAGGAGATCATTTACTTAATTTAATTTCACAAAAAAAACTAACAAATTCTTCAAGCATTTTAAGAGAGCGAAGGTTTTTACAAGAAAATTTCAAGGAATTAAGAGGTAAAAAGTGGCTTAAAAATCAAGGAAAAGAAATAAAAGTTGCCCACGATCTTGTTAATCGAAAAAAAGATTTGATATGATATTTACAGATTTTAATTTAGAATACATGCCAAAAGGATTAGAGCCTTTAATTATAAAAACAAAAAATGACAATGGTATTTTTCGTTTTAGTTGCGCTGTATATGTTGGAGATAAACAAATTCTTGAACAAGATTTTATGGATGAGCAATTTTATGGCGAAGGGAGCTATGATGAGGAAACCGATAATTTTTTTACACCTGAAGGTTTTTATGAAAATAGCATAGTTACTGACATAAATTGGAAAATTAGTTCTGAAATTGTTTCTTGGTGCTATGCTTCAGACCTAGAATAAAAATTTTTATATTGTTTTTAAAAAAAGCATTTTAATTTTTATAATTTCCTTTTTTTGTATATTTAACTCAAAATCAAAATGTTATGAGAGATATAGATAAAATAATTATTCATTGCAGTTTCACAACCTTAGAAATGAAAACAACAGTAAAAGACGTTAAGCATTGGCACGTTGACGATAATGGATGGAGCGACATTGGTTATCATATTTTTATTGATGTGAACGGAAACACTTTTACAGGCAGACCCATAACTAAAATGGGAGCAGGGGTATCAGGACACAACAAGGGTTCGATACATATATGCTATTCTGGTGGAGCAACTAGAAATAAAGATGGGAGTTTAAATTTTATTGATACGAGAACTGAATCTCAAAAAGAAGCATTGATTGATATGATTAAATATTATAAAATTCAGTTTCCAAAAGCCATAATTTACGGACATAATAATTTTGCAAATAAAGCTTGCCCATGTTTTGATGCCAAAAAAGAATATAGAGAAATATCAAATATGTTTAATCATTTGGTAAAATAATTATCTTTGACAATAAATTTATAATTATGAGTAGTAATAAAATTATTGCAATTGGAGCTTCTTTAACAATATCAGGCTATTTGCTTTTTAATTATTTTAAGTGGAATAAGCTTTATGATAAGTATAAAAATGAAAATTGCATGGATGGATATGTTAATGCTAAGGGAGAGGGAGAGGATGAGCTTAACTGGTATCAATCACAAATAGTTTCTGAGATTAAGTTAGGATTACCCTCCACATTTGCGCCCTTAAATGCCTTAAGCGATAAAAAAAAAGGAATCTTTACTTGTAGGTATGATTTTCTTAATGAAAATTTTGGATTTGAAAAAAGCTTTAAAAAACAATTAGTACAAAAATTAATATAATGAATCAAAAAACAAAATTAGTTATTGTAGGAATTGCACTTTCGGCAGTTTCCATTGGATTATATTTTAAACTTAAAAAGCCAAAAACAACCATCAGTATTAGCAAAAAAGAAAAAGATATTAAAACATCAGTTGAGCCAATAATGCCTGAAATATTTCCTTTAAAAAGTGGAAGTCGTGGAGTTGAAGTTGAAAATTTACAAAAATTTTTAAATCAAAAAATAAATGCCAAATTAGTTGTTGATGGTATTTTAGGGAGGTTAACTATTGAGTCTATTAAAGTATTTCAAAACCCTTTTATAGAATTTAGAATAGTTTATCCATCTGAAGTTTATGGTCAAGTTTCAAAAAACTTTTACAAAAGAAATATAATTGCTTAAAAAAAATTATGAAAAAAAATATTCTATATTTTGCTATTGGTTTGACTATAGGCTTGTCTAGTCTTTATTTATTTTTAGATAGGTTTAATTTTAAATTTAAAGTTTCAAAATTAGCAAAGGATGAGTGGAATAAGTTTGGTAATCAATCTTATGATGAGAATGGAGTTAAAATAATCACAGGACAGGCAGAAACTAGCAATCAACTTAGCAAAAGGATTCGCACTTACTGGAATGAAGGTACAGGCTTTAATTATGATGGGAATGATACAAGCGTAGCTTGGTCGGCAACTTTTATTTCATGGATTATGAAAAAATCAGGAGCAGGAAAAGACTTTAAATATAGCGCAAATCACTCAGATTATATAAGAGACTCAATTGACAACAGGAAAAAAGGAAATACCTCTAAGCCATTTGTGGGGTATAAAATAGATGAGTATGCACCGAGTATTGGCGATTTGATTTGCTATACTAGAAATTCAAATGTAAATTACGACACAAAAACAAAATACGCTTCTCATTGTGATATAGTGGTTGGTGTTAGACCAAATAGAATAGATGTTATTGGTGGTAATGTCGGAGACTCTGTATCAAAAGCAACTTATAAAACAAATTCAAGAGGATTGCTTTTTAATAATTCTAAACCTTTTTTTACCGTAATTAAAAATAATTTATGAAAAGGAAAAGCACGATGAACCAAATCGTGCTTAATTACTGCAATAGAAGTGTAACCAAAAAACTGCAAACCTTTAAAAAGAAGTAGTGTGCAAAAACTCATTACGAATATACAAATAATTGCTTATATTAGCTTAAAATAAATAGTCGTGGCGACAAACTTTCAGAAATTTAACAAGCTTGCAACTACTTTAAAAAAAGTAGCGGACAACAACCCAGAGATTAAGGCTAGGATAATTGCCGAAGCTGATACAAGCTCAAAAAATTCATGGAATAAAATCCAAAAATGGGCATCCCAAAAAATATTTCAAGATTATAAGCAAAAAGGTATTCGATTTTTTACTGAAAAAAAGATTGAAAAAATAGCTAGAGAAATCTTAAAATTAAAAATAGAAGATAATACTTGCTTTGATGTTTTTTCAATTCCAGAAGCAGATTTAGGTACTATACAGCCATTTGATCTTGAGCGTACTTTAATGGGTTTTCCTTCTAATTTACAAATTCAAATAAGTATAGAAGGGGGTTTTGGTATTAATACTACTATTGATAAAATAAGTAATTTAGAAAACGTTGGCAATGGTGATTTAACTAAAGGAATAAGGGAGCTTTATCCAAATTTAGCCGATATAGGATTTAGTAAACTCAAAAAAGTAAAAGCTAAAGGTAAATTTACGTGTAATTATTACATTAAAATTCATTTCATTGATGCTAATGATGTTCCTGATCTTACTGATGAAGAATTTGATCGTCTCATACTAGAAGGTACTCAACTATCTGATCTTACGCCAGAAGAGAGAGAAAAGAGAATTAATCAAAAAACTTTAGTTGACAAAGCCTTTAAGCAAAGAAAAAAAGATGGTAAAGACTTGCGAAGCAAAAAAGACATAAGAGAAATTCAATTGCCTAAAAAAGTTACCGAACAAACTAAAGACGATGAAATTGAAAATGAAATTAATGATCGAGATAGAACTAAAAAATTGGAGCAATTTAATAAAGCTTTAGATAGAATAACAAAACTATACGAGGATAAGTTATTGACAAAAAAACAATTTTCAGATTCTTTTGATAAACTGAATAAAAATCTTTCTAAAGGTGGCGAAATATGAATGAGCAAAAAATAAGATTTAAAAAGTTTGTTAGAAACACTACTGCTGAAGAATATATTAAAAACTTAAAAAAGAAAAAAGTTGACTTCTCCTTAAGGCAAACTTCCGAAACTTCAGAGGTTATAATTGATGATACACACTACATTTTTGCACTAACAAAAAACTTCCCTGCTAATAAGGTTTATTTATTTTCAAGGGTAAATAGAGAAGCTAAAAAATTCATTGAAAGCAATAGTTTAGTCGTGCCTGAAAACAGGGGTTCAGTTGTTTTTTTTCATGACTTAGGCTTAGATTATGATATTGACGAAAAACCGATTGCAGGAATAGACTTAAATCACGCATATTGGAGAATTGCATATCTTAATAAAATTATTTCTAAAGACACATATATTCGCGGACTTGGTGAAGATTCAAAAGCATTAAGACTTGCCACCATTTCAGTTTTAGGTCGTGAGAAAGTTTTCTATAATTACGAAAATGGTTTTAAAACCGATTCTTTTATAAAGCAAAAATTAAATCCAGAATTAAGAAATGTATATGATTTTGTAAGGCTATCATGCTTCAATTATATGTACGAATTAGCTCAAATTTTACATGATGATTTTTTTTGCTACAAAACAGATGGAATCTATTTTCATGACGACCCTAAAGGAATAAATATCAAAACAGTTAGAAGCTATTTTGATTCTAAAAAGCTTACTTACAAGCAGTTGTCCTTTTAATTTGCCACGATTTAGGACACTTAAAAAGGGGATGATTTAATTATCCTCTTTTTATTTTGTAAAATAATAATTATTCTTAAAAATAAAAGTTATTTTACAAAATAATAGTTATTCCTAAAAATAATTCTTACTTTTGGTTGGTAACTTAAAAACAGACCCAATGAGTGAGATTAATAAAATTCCATTTACTTTAGAGGAAAAAAAACAAATAGACCGAATACACGCCTTTAAGGAAAGAGATCAAAATATAACGATCTTAAAATTCAAAAATCAAAAAGGATATAATTCTGGTAATAAATACAAGTTTGCAGTCCTTTTCGATGAAGAGTATTATTGGCTATTCCACAATCAAGTCGTTGCAAAAAAAAGAGAAAAAGCAATGATTATTTTTAAGCAACTTGAAGCTATAGTTAGTGATGATGAAAAGATTTTGCTTTTTAAAGATTATTAGCTAATTTAATAACAGCGAATTTTTATAAATAACCAAAATAGTAACTGGTTATAACTAGTTACTAAAAAATAATTTTACCAAAAATAAATAAAATGGAAACAATGATTTTTAATGACAACTACTTAAGAGATTTGATTATTTTAATTTTAATTGTGTTTTTTCTAATGGGATTTGTATTTTTCAAATTAAAGGGTTGTAAACTAGAAAAAAGCACCATACCGTTAAAAAGAGACTATCCAGAGGACTTTATTATATTTGTCTCAGATAATTATAAAAGAAATTTTAACGCTTGGACTTTCAAGGATTTTCCTTACAATGTTAGTAATTCAAAAACTACCGAAGATTTGTTTAGGATATGGAATAAAATACAGGAAGTAGATAAAGAAAATTTAAATCAATATAATCGTGATATGAAAGCAAAAAAGGAAAGTAAATAAATACTTTCCTTTTTCTAAACTAAATACAATAACAACTTGAACACTTCTAAAATAAGCACTTATGAGCGTAATTGACGATGATTTTCAAAGAATAAAAGCAATAATTAATCACCCAGACAATCGTTCAATACATTATAAATCTCTTGAACGATTAATTGAAAATTTCCAGAAAAAACACAATAGTTTAAAACTTAATTTTTTTATTAAAGATAAAATAACCTTTTTCTTAATAGAGAATTTATATGGTAGAATTAATAAATTTCATGAATTATATGAAACCACAGATTAAACTATACAAATACTATATAAAAGGCAAGGAAACACCTATAAAAATGGAAGCTGATAGCCGATCTCAAGCCGATGATATGCTTGTAAGGCTTGTAGAAAAAACAGGCGTAAAAATCACTCAAAACGATATTGAAGATTTACGTATCGAAACTCTTGTTCTTGGTCAAAGTTCTAAAATTAAAGATGGTAAAAAAATGATTTGGGTTGGTAAAGAAAAATCTCAAACTGGTTGGATGGAAGAGGGAGAGTTTAAAATTATTGCTCGAAATAATAAAAAGCAAAATGAGTAAAGGTTTAATAAAAGAAGATGAAGAGTTGAAAAAAATAAAAGATGACATTAAATATTTTAAAAACTATTTAAATAATTTACGTAAATGGTTCACAACTCAAAAACTTAAAGGGCGTGAATCAGATTTGATGTCAAACGAAATTATTTCTATACAAGAGTATATAGAAAACTTGGATTTAAGATTAATTTTAATTATAGAATCAACTTATTTTAAATAAAAAAAACTCCCGATTAAGGAGCTTTTTTTTAAATATAAATGGTTTTTATTTTAATCTAAACAATCTAAAAAACCAATATTTTTATTATATTTTTTATTAGGCTTTAACTGTTTTAAAAAGTAAAATTGATTTATTTTAAATAGACTATTTTTTACATTTAAATCAACTGGATAATCTTTTAGATAAAAACTATTTATTTTATTTTTATGAAGTTGAATAAAATGTTTTCGATTATCATTAACTCTTTTAATGAGTCGCTGTTTATAGCTTTCATTTTTGTATAATTTAGAATCGCTTTTATGCGGACTATCCACATTACTTACTAATTCGACATTTACAAAATTAGAAACTATATCAAAACCCAAGTCTTGATTAATTTCTGTTTTTTCATTTTTTTCAAAATCGGATTTTTCCAAACCAATTGCTGAAAGGCTCATAGTAAACATGAGGGTTAAGAGTAAAAAAAATACTTTTTTCATTTTAAAAGTTTTAATTAATATTAAATTAGAAGCTAAGATAGTTTTTTTTAATAAATTTACCAAGACTTCTTCTGAAAGAAAGTGCTATTCATTACTTGATTTAAAACCTTCTTAATTGAGGGTTTTTTTTATATTATTCAAATAATCCTATTGCAAACAAATCTCTTTGGAATAATATAGGAGCATTAAAAACCTGAATAACTCCTAAAGAAGCCTGAATAACCCGAAATTTGTCAGCAACTATTAAATTACCATTGCTAAAAAAATTAGCTATATTTAGACTATTAAAAAAAGCAACATAACCGTTAATATTTTTTTCGGAATCATTAAGAACTTTTGAATTTATAACTTCATTGCCATTTACTGTATATGCAAAAGTAATTTCCTCTTCATTAAAACTAAGATTTAAAAAATTCCATGTTGATATTGTAGTTGTATTAACGCTTTTATCAATTTGACTATCGCCCACTAAAATTCCTACAGATAATTTTTGATCTGTGTTGTTTTTTATACGAAGATTTATTGTGCCTTGAAAACTCAAATTATTTATATTTTTTACTTTTTATCATTTTTTTGATCTTTCCGTTTTCGGTTCTAGCGAATGTCGCTTTAGAAGTTTCCATTGATGGAATCGCTATACCATAATATCTCTTTCCTGCGTAAAGCCAACTTACTTTTTTACCTTTTTTCATAATTTATATTTCTTTATCAAATTCTTAATTTGATAATCCTTTTATGAATAAAATTGTGATATTATAGAGTAGTTAATTATATAAAAATACAGTAATTATCTTACTGGTTTAGTCTTAGGGAAACTTTCTGCTTCCGTCCAATCTCTCAGCAATACTCTGTATAGCATATAAGATTCTCGCTCTGTGTGGTCGGTAACTGGTACTATCCAATCTGTATCTTTTAATTCACGATCTCTCCATTCCATAGCTTCAAGGATATTTCTTTGTTGTAATTCCTGTTCTGTGAGTAAATCGTCTGGATGCCCTACCACTCCGTCAACAACTGGAAATCCTATACCACAGGAAACCCCTGTAACCTCTAATTTTTGACCTTCTAAAGTGTTTGCAAATTCCATTGTGGCATTGATTATTTTTACAATTATACCACCTTCGATAAAGGCTATTTTATTTTCCATATTTTTTATATTTTTGAATTATTATTCTAACCATGTTATTAAACAATATCCAGAGCCAGAATCATTAAATATTGCTCCCTGACCACTGTTTATTTTAGC
>LV_Brine_h2_0102DRAFT_1000684_pt1 | contig 11246 bp, 10 predicted proteins | sample LakVidmifraction_3_FD_10600 | JGI IMG/M metagenome (IMG submission 10600)
TTCGCTGTATTAGGTGCCTGATGTCGAAAGCGTAGGGTATCTGCAATAAAAAGCTTGCCGTGTATGCACTGGTCATCTTCATTCCAATTCTCTAGCCATGTATTAATCATGTTAGCCCGTCCGTTAATAGACATCCATCTTGCGATCATCTCTACTTCTGGTACGGGGTTCTTTTCTAAGAAAACTTTCAACGACGGAGACAAATCCCCTTTGTCAAATGGTTTAGGGTTACCACCTCCACCTTTCTTGGTGACAGGTGTAAACTCCAGTGGTTCCCACCCTAAGTCTGTAAGCTTTTTAGTTCTCTGTGTAGGGCTTCCAATGTTGAAAGGCACGTCTTCATACGCTTCATAGTGCTCCTTGTCATCGGAAGGTTGTATAATGTACCGTTCTTTATCTTTGTTATAGATCGCTGTGCTACGCCCAGCTTTTGTATGATAAGGTCTTCGAGATATATAAACTCGCTCAGGTAAAAATGCTCTTCGGATTTCATCTTGTAGTTCCTCTTCTCGTTTTCTTAGTTGTTGGTACAAGACAATAGCACGTTGTCCATCAAATCTGAAACCATTCTTTCGTTGTTCTTCTATGATAGGCGTAATGTGATGCTGAATCCATATGGATTTCTCAGAGAACTCGATGTTGGTCAAGGTTCTAATGAGTCGTACAAATAATTCAGTAGTTATAGTCACATCCATGTGGCAGTAGGTAACCATTTCATCCGAGAGTTTGGACCAATCGTTGAAATCAATCTTGTCTTTACCTAGTCGTTCTCCCCACGCTCCAAGCGAGTGCCCACTTTGTAGTGAAGGACTGTATAAAGTACTAAGAACAAGAGTGTCGATACAGTTATGAACTCCAATGTCGGTACCGGCAAGACGGGCAAGAACAGGAGCATCACATTTAAGGATGTTATGACCGACATAATAAGCGCCGACAGTACTACTAAAGAAATCTTTGATAGAGTATAAATCACGGCACTCGCCTACTTGTCCTGTCAATACGTTACGCCAGCACATGCACCAGATCACAGTGGGATGTAGGCTATCTGCTTCAATGTCAATTACGTAAACACCTGCGTTGTGTTCTTTATAATCTAAGTACATCTAATCTCCTGTTACATGGCCTCAAACTCGTGGCCAGCGAGGTTTCCTCCATTCTCAAATTGTGTAACCATTTCGTCGTTAAGTTCTTCAAGCCTGCCGGTGTGCTCGTTGTAGAACAGGTAACAAGCTGGACCTGTTCGGCCATACTTGCGGTTCTTTTCTACTGACAACAGCGTAATGTTACGACGCCATTCATCCTTCTCCTTGATGTCACGTTCCAGACGGATGATGATGTTCGCCACCTGTTCTGGTCCTGCTGACCCACGGATTTGACCTTGTCTGTTAACGTGAATAACACAGAAGACAGCAATGTCTAGGTTCATGGTAAGGGTTTTAATCTTAGTACTGATAGCGTCAAGCTGCTTACGCTCGTCGCCTTCTTGGTCTGACACAATAATACTAAGGTGGTCGACCATAACGTACTTACACCCAAGAGCAGACATGTGCCTGATCTTAGACAAGACAACCTCAATGTCGTTACTACCGAAGTGGTCCCAGATAACGACACGATCTGTGTCCATTACCTCTGTGTACGCCTTTTCCAGTTCCTCTTTGGTACGGTCTACGTCAGGGAAATGGTACGGCTTGTCTTTGTGGATAGACATAAGACCGAGAGCGAGGTCACGCTTAGGTTCTTCTAAGTGAAGGAACCCTACACCGGCACCTTCTGCGATAAGGTCAGGATTAAAGAGAAGCCCGTACTCAAGCTCCTTCATGACACTTGTCTTACCTATACCAGTAGGAGCAGTAAGCAACACAAGCTCTGAGGTACGGATACCATAGGTCTTGTAGTTCAACCCCTTCCACGGGTAAGGCACGGACTTAGGTTCTATGTACTCAAGCACGTCCTTACGTAGTTTAGCATCGTTACCAATGATCAGACCGTCAGGCATGAAGGGAGGTGCACGGTGCCACTCGTCGATATACTCCTTGAGCATGTCGTTCATGAGGTACTCGTTAGCGTCCTTACCTTTACGTAGCTTAAGGATACACACCTTACCGGGGGCGAACAACTGAGCACACTCCTTGGCTGCCTTCTGACCCGGCTCGTCACTGTCAAAGTTTAGTACAATCTTACCAAAGGAGTTGATGTACTCGAAGTCTTCAATGATTTCTTTCTTAGCTGTGCTGGCAGACATGACACCTGTGTTAGGGTAACGAGAACCAGTAAGCTGATACGCAGCTAGCGTGTCGTAGTACCCCTCTGTGACAGTGATACTGCGACCACCCTCAGGGAAAGCTTGACGACCGAACAATCCAGAGTTCTTAATGTCACCTTCACATTTGAAGGCTTTATCCTCGTACCTAATCTGATTGGCTACGTGCTCGTTATCTCGTGAGAATCGAGGGAAGATAGCTTCAATAGGGTTATCAGGATTAACACTAACGGATACCTTGTATTTGTTGACAGTGTCAGCGTTGATACTCCTACTCTTAGCTGCTGGCATATCTTTGGAAGGCAGGCTAGTAAAGGGCGTAGGTGCTACATAAGTATCTTCTTTCTTTTCGATCTTCTTATCTCCTTTTTCATGGTATTGTTTGTCATACTCACAACCAAAACAGTGCTCGTGGTCGTCGTAGACTGCTAGGTTATCTTTGGACCCACACTTAGGACAAGGGTCATGTCGTATCAATTTGCTCATGGTTTATTGTCTTCCGCCCGTGCTGTTTTAGAATTACATCTAAGTCGATAGGTCTGTAATCTGTGTGTTCTACTGATACACACTTGTACCTCTTGTCGATAGGGTACTTGCTTACATCAGTATTGTAGTCATCAGTGAAGTTAGTACCTATACGGACTTCGTTACTGTGAAGATGGCCGTGTAGGTTAAGCGACCAACGTGAAAGAGAACCCGGATGAATAGGGATGTGCGACATAATGAAACCTTTCTTCACTACGTAAGCACGAATGTCATCAAAGTATTGAGAATAGTACGACAGTTTATCTGTGTCGTGATTACCTTTTACCAGTATCTTACGACCAAGCAAACGAGGAATAGATTTATCTAGTGCTTTCCTGTTCATAGCTACGTCACCAAGAATGTAAACACGATCATCAGGTTGTACCAGTTCGTTGTACCACTGAATCATCTTCTCAGACATCTCTTGAGCATCATCCCAAGGACGAAGGGGCGAGCCATCATAACGAAGGAACCTACAAACCCCTTGGTGGTAGAAGTGAGGGTCAGCGTACAACCATGTCTTACTCATCATAGTTCTCCGTGTCTTTATACGACAATACCAAATCAGGCTCGACGTAGTTATCATTATCTTCTATAAGAATATACTCGTCGTCCTCTGTGTCGAAGCCGGCTGTGTACGCCGCTTCCATAGCTGCATCTAAACAAGTGGTGCAAGGTTCAAACGTATCTAGTTCCTTACTAAAGATAATCTCCTTCTCAGATAGTTGTCTATCACAAATATTACATCTCATAATAATCTCTTTCTTAAAGAATAATTACTAATAGTAAATACTAAGTAATTAAAGGTTATAGATAGGTTTCCCCCCAAACCCCCCATTATCAGTGGAAGGTTGAACCATAGGACCTCATCCTACAATACCTATTATACAGATTTAATCTCAGTTGTCAAGAACTATTTTATCTAACAGCTCTGGTCACACCCACAATACCCGCAGGTTTCACAGGAAACAGGGGAATAAGTACAGCAATCTTCTGTAGTGTAACCGTCTATGTCTACTTCGCCCTCACAACTAGGACACTCTCCTACTGTATCTTCAGGGCAGCCTCCTGTAGAGCTACAACAACTCATGCTACCCTCCTTATCTTAATGTCGTAGCAACCCAGTGCTTGTAGGTTTTTAGCTACCTGTTTAGCCTGTGTAACACAGTACTCTCGTGTCTCGAACACTTCTGGTTCTCGTACTGAGTAACCGAGTGAGTCTTTGTAGTACACTTTAACTTTCTTCATTGTCCAAATCTTTCGGTAATATGGTTTAGTCGGCCTTCGTTGTAACCTATTCTGTACCCCACCTCAAAACATTCGTGAGGTGCGGTATCTGTAGCTGTGTCTAACCACTTGTTAAACTGTCCCTCAGCTTGAGAAGAAGGCTGCATAATCGTCGACCGTTTGGCCTTCAAGGCCCGGCGCGGTGTTGACTTCGAGTACATAAGCTTTCTCCTGTTGCTGGTTCCAGATAACATCTACAGCGCCGAAATCAAGACCCGTCTCCCGTAGACAATCACATGCGACTTGTTCGACAGCACTTGGTGTAGTGAATCCGCTGCGGACGAACACAAATCCTCCGTCGAGATTACGTACTTTCCAGTTGACTTCTGCGTCAGGGATAGAGAGTCGTCGTGCTTTTCTTTGTGCGCTAAACATAACAGCTTGACCGGCTTTAATTCCGACATGAATACGATACTCCTCTTGCTTTTTTATGTACTGTACGTAGAGAGAACAGGGTACAGCGCCATCAGGATCAGCAGCAATGACAATCCCATTGCCGCTGTGGCTGTTAAGAAGCGTTCGGCACACCACAGGGTAGCAGTCCAAAGGGATGTCATCTTTGTTAGTCCAGAATTTAGGTATCGCATTAGGTAATCTCTCCTTCATTAGTTTAAAAAATTCAAGCTTGTTACTAGCAGCAGCAATATCTTCAGGCGAGTTGTAATTCTCGCAAGTAATAATACCCAAAGCACGGGGCATAGGGATAGGCCAGCCTTGCGAGTAACCCCAGTTGATTATCTTGTCGCTTACCTTGGGTACAAAACTACCTCCATCTACTTTGATACGTTTAGCACCTAGCGCCTCGGCTAAAGACTTAGCAGACTTGCTTGCTTTGTTGTAAGGGATAACCCTTATTCGTTGTTGTGTCATAGTTAATAATTCTCTTCTTGTTGTTCTTCTTCGTACGCATTGTTATCTTCTGCTTGTTGTTGAAGGTACTCATCAAACTCCTCTTGCTGCTCTGTAGTCATGTTGCCATAAGCTTCTTCAAGCTGATGATGCAAATGAGGAGAAGGCGAATTACTAAGATTACTATTATAAAAAGTTAATGGATGCGCTCCGGTAGACGGCCCGTTAAGCTGGNCTATACTTACAGGAGTGACGACTCCTGCACCTTTCTTAGATTTGTTAATCCTACCAAAAGGGTCAATACTTGTCTCGACTGGTTTGTACAGGGTCCAGTCACGACAGTAACAAAGGTCTTGAGCGTAACGGATACCTGTGTACATGCTTTCCATAACCTGCTGGTTGTTGAACGGAATGTTCTCCAGTACCAAAGCAGTCTTGTCGCCTAAGATGTTCTGCAAGAAATCCATTGCTCCATACCCAGAGAAGTTCTCTACGATTGCACGGGGGTCAGGGTACTCAGACGACAACTTGTAGATACGCTCAAGGATTGATACCCAATCAAGAATTACTTTAGGGTCCGTAGGACCACGCAAGGAGCGTACTTCAAGGGAGCCGAACTTATGGATGGCTTTACAGTTAAGTCCTGCGTAGTGCATACCATCAGGGATAGAACTTTTGCCATCACTAATAAGGTACTGCTTCATGATGGATACAATAGCTGGTGCATCCTTAGCACGGAGACAGAACAGGTTACCTACACGGTGTTCACCACACCAAGCAGTAAGCAACTCTTCTACCGCCAAGTAAAGAGAGATAAAAGCACACAACCTGTTAAGGTGGAACCGCTGCACGTTAAGGTGAACGTGAACACTCGTGCGGTTGCTTTCATCAAGAACACTACCATACTTTTTCATCATAGCAAAGATGTCGTCAACAGCTTTAGGTACGTCACTGAACATGATAGGTTTATTCAACACGTACTCTGCGTTGTCTTTACCACGCAACGAGTGATCTTCGTGATACTTCCACTGTGAAGGGAGGTTATTCTTCTGGAACTTGTTACCCTCTACTTCAATCTCAATACCAATCTCACCCAGAGTAATTTCATGATCACAAGTTATACCAATATCATAACTAGGACTCATCGTTTTCTTTTTATCGTAAAAATGTTCAGACACTGCTCTTCTCCTTTATTTTATTTCAGNAAACAATCCGAGTTCACTGACAGCTTCTTTAGTGTACTTAAACTCTGAACCCAAAGTAATAGTATCTTTAACGTCCTTAGTTAGATAACCTATCATCTCGCCTTTATAGTTCAAGAATAGCAGTCCCATAGGACCACGACAGAAAGCAAAGTCACGATGGAAGGCTGCCGATACGTTACCAATCTCAGGGTTAAGTAGATTTTCCATACACTCTTGACCAGACATGTAAGTACCGTTGATAGTGTCACGGAAACCATTACTGAAGAAAAAGGTATTACCGTTAATACCTTGAGGTTTGTTGTTAATATCCGTGTTAATGTTTACGACAATCAAACCAGAGGCAGTCAGACCTTGCTGTGTGTGCCTAGATGGTTGCCTCTGGGTGTAGAGCGTCTTGCCATGATGGTTGCACATACCAAGAGGGAACGGACGGAACCTATCAAACAGTGGTGAGTTCATATGTTTGCGGATAATACCATTACTGTTAGGTGTATTCAAGAAGGTATCCATCTGTGCGCCTATAACTTCCGTGTTACCTTCGTAAGCGTTACAAGGAATCTCGTGCTTGTTGACGACCATATCCTCGCCTAGAGGCTCCATGTACACACGGAAGATACCATCGGACTTGTGATCAGTCGTACAAAGGACGTAGTGAGGGACTTTGTCATACATCACGACGGTATTGTCTACACGCTTACGAGCTTCCTTGATGTCCTCGTAGAAGTTTTTATACTCTTTCATAGTAAAAGTCCTTAAGACAGGCGGTGAATCGGGAAGTAATAACGGTCTTCAAGAATAACGTCACGCTTCGACGTGTTGATAGACTGAATAACAAGCTTATCGAAACCATGCTTGACAGCGTTATCAGGCAGGTAGTTGTTGCTCATGTCCCATATAGCTCTCTGCATACGGTTCCAAACCTGAAGTCGAAGGTCTTTCTTAGTAATCCAGAAATTAGACAACACCCTGTACTCTACACCGTAATCCTTGTAACGACAAGAACCGGCATTGCCATACAACTGACGACGAATAGGGTCTTCATCTTTCTGCAAAGACCAAGCCCCTAGGTAGAAGTCGAGTTGTTTCACTAGGTCTTGACAGTTAACGATGTGCCCCATGTTGCTCATGTCTTCAAGTTCTGTCCAACCTATGTGAAGGTGACCACTAGCAGTACGAAGGTAAGGGTTGTCCTCGCACATAGGAGGCTTGTTAACTTCGCCTGTCCAAGCGTTGTAGTCTGGCGAGCAGCCAAGAATCTTGGAAACTGCTGGTACTCTTTCCCATTGCTCAGGGGTAAAGTTAACCGATGGTACAGGCAACAGGTTATAACCTTTGGGTAACATACTTTTGAGTTGTTTAACAACCTTAACGATGTTGTTGTTCCATTCTTCGAAAGTAGAGGCAGGGTCTGTGTTAAACTCTGCTGCTACTCCGTCAACCTGAACAGCACCGTAATCAACCTTGTAAGGCTCTTCTTTAGTGCCGGGGATAAGACCTTCTGCACTACACAAGTTACCATCAGGGTCAGTTACGAACAGCTCAGGATCGCAACCGAATGTGAACCCCGGCATTGCTTCAAGCGTTTGCATCTATATTCTCCTTAGCTAAAACACTCTCTGGTAGTTCCTTGCTGGTGTAGATGCGAGAGTGTTCACCGTTACCAGTACAGGCAGGACAAAGAACGATAACATCATCGTCCCAAATAGTAATGCCCGGTTTAGAGTAGTCTATTTCAGCAGCACAATATGAACAATCGTACTCCTTGAATATCTCAAAATCTTTCTCGTTATAGAAATCACCTAGTGGGTTAAGAGCAGACCCTTCAAGATCAAAGATTTTAGGTGCAGTATCCCCTAAGCCACTCCTCGTCGGAGGTTTCTTTGTTAAGGTTGTCGTCCCACCAGCTACCGTAAAATTTCCGTTTGCCCCACCGTAATTAGTAACCGGGGTAGGTCCCTTTCCCTTGATCTTTTTAATCTTACCGCAAGGAGGCTTCTCAGAGCCTTTCATCAAGTCGTCAAACTTGTAAGAGTACAAGTAATCTTCATCGAAGGGCCAAAAGGTGTAACCTTCCTTAGTCTCATACAGTGTGTAAGCCACAGGAGCAAGCTTGACAGCGTTGTCCAAGATAGGGTACTCACTAGCCCACAACATACGCTTACAACCTTCGGTCCAAGCGTTCCACAGAGGGCGTTCCTTGTTACGAAGAAAGTTGATTGTACCTTCCTCAAGGTCAGCCCAGACAAGCGCCCAAGCACCCTCAAGAACAGACACAGTCTTCTCAATGCCTACCTTTTCGATACAAGCAAAGATAGCCATACTGTCTACCTCTGTCTCTTCACCAAGAATCTCCTCAAGTTTCTTCCAAGAGCTGACAGTAAGCGTACCGTTGTGCGCTCCAATAATGTGACCGTACTCGTAAGGGTGGGCATTCAGCCCGTTTACTTTGCCCTTGGTTGCAAACCTATTGTGACCAATGAAAGCAACAGAGTTGTAAGCAGACAGAGCGTCAACAAACTTCTTGCTGTCGAATAAATCCATAGGGTGACTAGGGATTTTAGCAATCTTAACTTCCTTGTTCTTACGAATAGCAGCAAGCCCTGTTGAATCAGGACCACGGAAATAATCGAACACAAGCATACGCTTAAGCGTTGCCTCGTCCTTTAGTTCCATATCACCAGTTATTCCTACATGTCCACACATATCAGGCAAGCTCCTCTACTTTTAGTTTGATCTTCCGGGTCTCAATTAGACTAGGCTTCATTCGATAGTGGTTATTAGTCAGCTCAATGTCAGGATTGTGACACACTAGGTCCACAATCTTTTTTGCTGTCCACTTAAGGAACTCGTCGTACCCACGGTACTCAGGGTGGCCTTGCACACCAAAGCAGCACGTATCTCGGTAGAAGTAGGCTTCTACGTCAAACATCACCCCCGATCTGTTAGTGTCAGGGCTGGTCCATCGGTTACGAGCAACATTGCTGTCACCAAGTACTTCCATACCACCTGAAATGTTCTTCTGACACATCTGATGGTGAACACTCGACACCATAATGTCCTCATGGTCTTTGGTACAGTGCATAAGATGGTCGCCATAGTGGTTGTCTACGTGCTGAAACAGCTTGCCACCATTCATAACGTGCAAGAACTGAGCACCACGGCACACCCCGAACATAGGAACACCAAGGCTAACACACTTGTTGTAAGCCTCAAGGTCTATCTTGTCACGGGTAGCAGAGAAGGCGGTAGTAGAATGAGGTAACTCACCATACAAAGAAGGGTTAACATCATCACCACCAGTGAACACAACCATATCAGCTTCCTCGATGGAATCAGCCTTCGTACAGTGCAAGCGACCGAACATCTGAGCAAAAGCCCGCTGCTCTGAATCGTCACCGATCACAAAGATATTCATCCACAGGTCAGGGAACCCGGCTTTTGGCTCCTTGTACACCGTGACTCGGTGCGACTTGATAGGAACCAGCGCCCCTTTCGTTTTGTTCGTCATAGTTACTTTCCTTTATTGTCCTAGCAATCTTCATTAGCATCAGATCAGCACTCTTGTAATGGTATGAGTTATTTAACCACAGTGCTTCAAAGAACATATCATCGAAGTCTTCTTTCTTCTTCGGTTTATCTTCTAACTTAAACCACACAGTATCCCCTTTCTGGTAAGGAAAAGGGCCACTAGGATTTCACCCTAGCAGCCCTCCTTATAGAAGCTTTACAGCCTAACCTCTGCCCTATCCTATCCTTCCATCAGATTTAGTCCTAAGTTGTGCTCGGTAAGGAGCCGGTGTTAAGGAGGAAGCCCGGTTGGTGAAGGCGAAGGAGGGTGTGGAACGGACGAATTACAGGCTCAAAGTCCAGACGTTGCCAGTTACTCACAGTTTTTACTGTACGGTGACAGTCCAAAGGCACAAGGAATCGAACCTTGTTTACTAACCGCTACTGTAAAACTCTCTATCTTTTAAGCAGATGCAGTCACAGGAATAGAGACAGAAGCGGAAACAGGAGCAGGGAAAGCGTTAGACTTAGTCTTTATGAGCTTGTCCTTACCCTCCTTAGACTGACGCTTTGACTTAGTTTCCTGAGGCCTAAGTGAACGGAGACCAGCGTAAGTTACTGTTACTCCGGCTTTTTCTACTTCATCTTCTGTGTAGAACTTAGAAGAAGGAAGCTTTTTGTACACCTCAAGCTGAACCTTTTGAACAGCCGTGTTAAGCTCTACTCCGTCAGGGATATTCTCCCATGCTTCAGGTACAACAGCAGCAAGATCAGTCCAAGCCTTAGGCGGAGTGAAAGGGTCTTTGATAGCGCCGTTACCGATGTTACGGAACAGACCGAACAAGTAGTTAGGGTGGGCGCTGGTGCAACCTTCTCCGGCTTCCTTGATGGTATAGTCACCGCTGTAAACTGAGTTATCAACAGTACGAATAAACTCAAACCCTTGTTCTTTAAGGATTTCTAGCCACTCTTTGCCCGGACTGTTCTCAAGCTGCCACTGTGTCAGGATGGCAAGGAAGCCGTGGTTAGGCATGTTACTGGTGCTGAACGTACCAAACCGCAGACGATGAAGGAAAACCTCCTTGTAGGTCATACCTACGAAGAGAGCCTGACCTTTTGAGTTAGTCTGAGGCGTACCACCATCACCGTTGACGATTTGAATGCTTACCTTAGCATCAGGGTAAACCTTGAAGTTCTGAATAATATCCATCGCACAGCAACCCCAATAGCTTCCGGGGATGCTTGAACCAAAACGTAGAAATTCCATATTACTTTCCTTTCTTAAGTGGTTTGCCTTCGTACAGACAAAGGTGGTATATAGTCACAGTGTTACCACTGTTACTGTTGTGAAAATCACTAACTTCCTTGAAACCCTTCCTCCTGAGGATCGAGACCCAGGCATATTGCCAATCGAGATCAAGAGTCACCTCTACGATGCCGCTAGGTCGACGAACTTTAAGGTACTCGACGTAACGGTTGAAACGGTCCGTAAGAACTTCTTCTGGTGCTTCGTCAGTAAAGAAGTTATCCTTGCTTGACACGTTATGACCGTGAGTATCTCCATTATTTTGCTTTGTTTTTACTAAAGCTGGACACACTGCATTTAAAGCATA
>LV_Brine_h2_0102DRAFT_1000685_pt1 | contig 11207 bp, 17 predicted proteins | sample LakVidmifraction_3_FD_10600 | JGI IMG/M metagenome (IMG submission 10600)
GTGGCACCTGTTGCTCCTACTGCACCATTAGTTCCATTCGTTCCTGCTGCACCTGTTGCACCAGTTGCTCCTGCACTACCACCACCGCCACCAGAACAAACCCACGACCCGTTATAAACACACACCTTTCCACTATCGGAGTTATAAACCTGCAACCCCGCAACAGGTGATGGAATAGCATTCATCTGTGTAGTAGTAAGACGTGGAAGTAATAGCCCCTTAGTGGTAGAACTTAACTCAAGAATGGCAGAAGCATCTTTATTATACCCTCCGATAATTGCCCCGCCTGTTGAGTTTACTTTTAAGTGCTTAGTCATTAACACGGTGTCTTTAAACCATGTTTTAGCGGACTTTGGGTCAAAGCCCGTTTGTCCAAAACAATAAAAAGGAATCAGTAATAAAATAAACTTTTTCATACATAAAAAATTAAAACTCGTTCTCCTCCCAAAATAGTAACCATGCCGCTAATCGTGAAGTTTGTATTATCCCACGTTGCCAAAATAGAACCCCCGTTAATTAAATTACTCCCGTCCACCTCCACTTTAACCATTGTAAAACCCACCATTCTTGATAATGCAGCCGCCGTTGAATCCGTATAGTTGTTAGTCCCAGCAATGGCAGTAAACACAATAGACTTCACATAGCTCTGTGAACTTGCTGCTGTTATATTTCCGAAATCAACCGTTACACTAATCACGTTACCGAATTTAAAAGGTCACACAATGGCTTAATATCTTTTTGAATAGAAACACCATCCTCAAAACCTGCATTGACAGAAGTTAAGTCAACCTCTACATAAATTCTTCTTTCAGGAAGATTCATTGTATTATCTCTATCTAAATTCACTTTGCAAATTCCAAGAGAAGCATTAGTAATTACAACTGTGGTTTCACTTAACTTCCAACTTTGAATAATGTCTTCTTTGGTTTGATAAGCACTAACAGTAATGTCTTCAACCGTGCTTAAATCAATAGGGTCAGTGCCATCCGTAATGGTTATTTGAATTACTTCATCACTCCCTTTATATTTTGTTACGAGTGCCATTATTCAAATCGGTTTATTGAATCGCTCCATGTTCTTTTTGTATTACCCCTACCCCCTAACTGAAATATTTGCGGCTTAATTTTAATTGCTGAACTCTCACAATCATCTCCTGGATATTTAACTGCATCAAATGTGTAATTCACTGCATTTAATTTCTTGCTAATCTTTAATGTCCAAACGTTCTTCTTGTTATTTATATCGCCAAGCATAGCCGCTCTATCCTGGCTACTCGTTGGCTGAAAAGTTCCCTGCGGGTCAATAGGCGTAGTTAATCCGAACTGTGTAACATTAGTGCCGTGATATGCAATGAACCTATAATACGCCCCGAATGCCATGAGCGGTAAAAGATATTCGTAATAGAAGTTCATTAACTCAAACGCCTCCCAATTAACAGAGGGAGGTTGTGAATCCGTATTCACTGCATCCGCTAAATAATATTTGCGTGAATCCCCAAACCAAACTGCTTCGCCAATAGAATAAGCTTCCGTTCTTTTCCACTGCTGAATTTTTAAAAGTATCTGAACCTCAATAGCATTTAATAAAGCATCGGGCAAAACGCTAATCACATCAAACTGCTGGCAGTCTAATATATATCCGTTTATTTCATCATCTGATATATTGGTAGGGAGTTTAGGATTAAACTTCTTTACCTGCTCCTTTGTTATTAGTGGTGTCATGCCGTAGGGATTATGGGTGGAGTAGCATCACCTACTAATCTATCAGCATCCTCAGTTGTAATTCCAAAAAGTATTTCTAATGTAGCTTTCTTTTGTTCGCGCGAAAGTAATGGGTCTGAAATAATAGCAACTAAACTTTGCGTCCCTCCAACTCCTAAAACATCCGCTAACATTCTTTCACTCGTAGTCTGCTGTTCTAATTCAGGGAAACCAATTAGCTGTCTTTTCTCACTTTCAGTTAATACGGAAAGAAAAGCATCTGGCACATATTGAATAGGNCNAAAACTTGATACCGTCCAATCCTTATCTNGNTAAATCAGATTAAAAACTTCTGCAATAAGTCTTTGGTCGGGTATAACATCATTGTTTAATTCCTGCGAAGCATTAGCAATCGCTTGTGTATTACCTAAAACAGCAGCATCACTGAAACCAATTAACACAGGATGAACCCCAAATAATCTACAAACAGAACGGTCAATTATTTCACGCTTAGTATTTGAAGCATCAACAATAACCTTTGCATCAAAAGGCGTAAGAACAGGAACTTCATCTTTGTTTCTTGCCGTCATTATCAGCATTCTCATTCTGCCACTTACCCCGTCCGAATCTTTTACATTGCCTGTGAACTTTTCTAACTCCTCCATGAAATAATCCAACTCAGTCATTCCCGATTCATCCTTTGTAATATCATCTTTCTCACCAATCAAAGTAAGGATAGCCGAAGTAACAAAGGCATTCATAACAGTTTCAAAGTCGAACTTCTGCAATTCAGAACTTGAACGTATATCTTCTATACCTGCATAATAATCAGGGATAGGGTAGTAAGAGTTATCAGCACTTTTATTGTAAGCATAAACCAATTCGCCATGTTCAATTCTTTGTTGCATCTCCTCCGTATTTAATTCTCGCTTAAACGGATGAAGTATAACTTCTTTTTTCTTGTCAAATTTATTCGATGATAGCGAAGGATTATAAGTAAATGTTCCATCTTCTTTTTTCCGGATATCCTGAAACGCTAAACAGTCAACTCTAAACTCCGTGCTTGTAAGATTTCTTTTTACGCGCAATGCAAAGCCTTTAAAGAAACTTTGATACCCCGCTATTTCGTTTAGTAACTGGTCGGCACTTTGATTAGGATTAACTTTAAACTCACCGCTTGCCTTATTAGTAAAACCATCAGCAGAAATATAATTAGCACGTTTGGATTGTGCTTTCTTTGCCGTTCCCGAATCGAGAACCCAACTCATTAACTTATTTGGAAGCTTGTTATCCTTTCCGTAAAAGTAAACGCCCGTTGCCCTGTCCACCTTTTCAGGGATAAACATATTCTGAAAAGGCAATACCTTAATCATCGAACCCTTTCTAAAGGCTTTATTTGATTTCGGTACCGTGGCTAACTGATTCACTTTTCTAAATGCTTATATCCTTTCTCAATCACTTCAGTTCTGTCACTCCATCCGCGTTTGTGAAACACTAAAGGCTGAACCGCTCTGTAAATTTTATTCGACATCATCAATCCCGAATAAACTTCATCAGTGCTTTTTACTCCTTTGTTTATTTCAAGTTCACTTATCACGGTTGAATAAAATTTCCTTTTAATTAAATACGCAAAAGCCCCATACATTTCATATACGCGATAAATAAAATCATTTTCCTTTGCAGCTTTTTGGAAATTTCCGAGAGTGCCGTTAAGAAATAACATATCGAAATCGGGAACATATTTTAAAAGTTGCTTTAGCTTATTATCAAAGTCATCTGCGAATACCACATCGTCCTCTAAAATCAAAACACACTCTAAATCCTTTGCACTTTCAATCGCTTTCCTATGGCTCAACAAACAACCTAAATCATTTGCCTTTATTCTTTCATCTAATCTTCCACCTGCATAGAAAGAACGACCATCAATAGCATCTATCCTTTCGGCTGTGCAAATGGTCTTCCGCGTTTCTTCTTCAACGGCTCGTCTACGCTCAACACTTCTTTCGAGGTTGATGTAGAAGATTCGTTTGGGAAGTTGTCAATCTCTAAATCAGGCGTTAAGAAATTAGGGGCAATTACTTTGTCAGTTGCCCGCTTAACTATCTTAAACTTTTCTTCTGTAAACAATTGACTAACCTCAACTACATGTGCGTATTTAGGAATAGCCATAAGTATCTTCGCTCGGTCGTCAGTTAAATTATCAGCCGTTATAATTAATCGCTGACCTTTGTGCATAATCGGGAATGACTTATTCCGATATTCAAATTTCATTTTGTAGTTTGACATATATTGATTTGTTTTAATCTTTCCTTTCTGCGCCCACCGTATTAAATGGTTAAACGCATCATTTACACACCCACCGCAATCTGTTCTATACATTGCCCCGTATCTCCTTACATAAAGTCTTGGCAATACTTCTGACCTCGAAGCATCGAACCCTTGTTCCTTCATTGCCAATACTTCACCGATAAGAATTTCTTCGTCCTCCTGGGACATTTTTTATTCGCTTAAAGCGTCTAAGTAATCTATGTTCTCTTGCAAGTAACCCGCCTGATTAGGATTGAAACTACCTGACTTAAGAACCTTCGGCAACTCACTTTCTTCACCTAACAATGAAACGGTCAAAGCCGTTGTGTCTTGCAATGCAGCACCCGAACTACCAGCAAGGGCAGAACCTTTCAACCCGTTAAGTATTCCGAAGATTTCAATTACTGATTTAGTATCACCACCGTTCCCTTGAACAAATGCAATCAGCTTCTCAGCATTCCACAAACTTTCAATTGCTGCNCGNTCCTGTGGNGTNAANTAGTAAAGAACNAAGTTNAATGTAGGATTGATGGTGTTGAAGTTTTCCCCAACAGCACCCGCAATCGCGTAGTTATGTTTGAAATCTCTACCTGTAAACTGATACAGATAAGCGCGCGGTGAACTGGTTAACGCAACCACATCAATATATCCATCAGTATCTGCTGTGGTAATAATCTGGTCGAAGTTACCTATCCAGATTCTTTTATTTACGCCTCCTTGTTTTTTTATCGCCTCACATGACGGGTCTAATCCGTCAAGGAGGGTGAGTGTGCATTCTGCCATTTCTTTTTATTTAATCAAGCCAACAATTAGAATCCTGCGATAACATTCTGGTCACCGTAACCATATTGATAATCCATCAAAACAGAACCAACAGCATACACCTTATCAGCAAGCTTATCATAGAACACATCTGCATCAGCAAACCCGTTCTCAGCATCCAAAAGGATAATGTGATTCTTCGGATTGGTAAGTATTACGCGGTAAGGGTCTTCTGTAACAGGCGGTGAACCCTTTGTAAAATCAGTGTCCAATCTTTCATCAACAATTTTTGGCACAACAATTTTTACTCCTTTGAAATTAGTTGCGTAAAGCCCATCAGTTACATAATTGGTTTGAACAAGTCCTGCGGTATTCTGCGTAGCCACTTCCAAATAGTTTAAGTAAAGTTGGTAAACCGAATCAGTCCAAATCCAAGTAAGGTCTGTGGTTGCCATTCCTTTCAATTGTCTGCTACGTTTATTCCACACCGCGTTCATCGTATTGAAGAAGTTGGTTGCGTTCAGCGTAGTAGCATTAAGGGTAACACCACTATCCACCGTTCCGTCATTAGCAGCTACACCGTTCAAAAGTTCACGGTAAATACCATCCATTAAAGAATAGTAATCATCAGCAGCTAAGGAATCNTCNCCNAAGAAAAGTATTGAAAGCAAATCGCGGTTGAAGGCGTAGCTTTGTTGAGTAGTCATGAACTCAATTACTTCTGGAGTAAGTTCTCCGCGTCTTGCCCCTGCTGGAAGTTTGTCACCAAACAACTTCTTCAACAAAATAGAATAACACTGCTCAACTGGAGCCTGTAGTTCAATCGGAGTTAAAGTCTTTTTAGTAAACGTTGCCATGCCCCCCTTGAAACTCCAACCGCAGGTTGCTTTCGCGCCTGTGATTTTATCAATGTTGTTGTTGAAGAAGATATTCTTTGGCATGTTGCCAATGTGAATATCAAAGGGCAACATATTGATACGCGGGTCGTCCAATAGAGGTTTGAAAAATACATCCCATGTTGTTGTGTCAATCGTTGGAACGGAGGTTATTAAGTTTGCCATGTTTTATTTTTTTATTTGGGGTTTTAGATGAATTATTTTTGTAATGTTTTTTCTCTTTTAATTCTTGCCGCTATCTGCATAGTTGTTTCCGTGCTTGGAGTTGCGGGTGCATGATTGTCATCGCGGAATCCCTGTGTAAATTCAGGTTTCAGATTTTCGCCTGTGAAGAAATTTGATTTGAAGTTTTCAAACTGAGAAGTAAGTTTCGTTTCCAGTGCAGCAAGTTTTTCTTTGCTGTTGTTTTCAATTTCAACAATTTTTTCATTGGCAACTTTCAAATCTTCGGTAAGCTTTAAAGCGTTTGCTTTTTCAGTTTCCAAATCTTTTTTTACCGCTTCCATTTCATCCTCTTCCACTACTACCTCAGTGATTTCTCCACCTGCAACTGTGTAAGTAGCACCATCAATAACATGGGAACCATCAAGAGAGGGTGTATCCATTGTTTCATCGCTGTAACATTTAGTCCCTACCTCCAATGCCCCTTCATAGTAAATCACTTTACCATCGGCATCAGTAGCCGAAGCGTTCTGGATTACGGGTTTTACTAAATCGGTTACAACAGTTTTGATTTCGTTTGTAAATGACTTCTTAAAGTCTGCAAACATTTTCTTGATGTCCTCCATTGGTTGATTTGTTTTAGTTACGTGAGCCGCAAACCTGTATATGGTTGCTGCTTTAATTTGTGTAGAAGTAATTTCATCTATGAATCCAAGTTCTTTAGCTTGCGAAGCTGACAGCGTTGTAGCCGCTTTCATTTTTTCTCTTATAACCTCCGCATCAGTGCCTGTCACATTAGAATAAAAGCTTATTAGCTTTTCTTCGTTCGCTTTCAAATCTTCTGCGAGCCTTAAAAGTTCATCCGCTTCGATAGGGTCACCGCTTTGAGGTGACCATGTAGGATTGTGAATAAAATATTCAGCATTGGGTGACATTTTTGTAATGCCGCCTTTATTCTGTGATTTCGGAGCGAGTGCAATAACCGTTGCTATGCTGCCTCCCGTGCCAATAATTTTTGTATTTACTTTTTGTGGCAGTTCAGCAAGGCGGTCGTGTATTCCGAATCCTTCTGTAACCCATCCCCCTCCTGAGTTGATAATCACATCAACTTCAGTTTCCGTTTTGTCTGAAATACCTGCTAAATCAGCTTCTAATTTTGCTAAGTTGTAATAGTCACCCCCAAAGAATCCTGGGTCTCCTATAAATCCGCTTATGTGAATTTCGTATGCCATTTGCGATACGAAAATCATGATTGTTAATATTTATAATCTACGTTTGTAGGTTTTTATAGGAAGTATTTTTTATAATTGCGGGAAATAACTTCCCCACTATGAGTAAATTTCTCTCTCAATATCCTGTTTTTATAGCCATTTGTTTTTTCGCATTATACCTCCCACTTTGTTTTTCTGCGATGTCTTTTAATTTCTTAAATTGGGAACATTGGGAGCGGTTTATATTGGCTATTTCTATTTGGGGAGGGACGGTAAGTTTACTATTCGCAAAAACAAAATCGAATGTCAATTTCAAAGTTTAGTTACAGATTGGAAACTACACTTTATGGTAAGTCTTTAACTGAGTTTGAAATAATTCAGATTAGAGAGGATGAAAAAACCGCTCACATAGCGAGAACGCTTATTCATTCAGGCATGGACGAATACGATAAGAACAGAGGGATAAAAAAGAAAACTTCTAAAGATGGCAGATTATAAGAAGACGATTGTAACCTATATAACGAAGGAGCGCAACAGTCAATTTCAAAGTCAGGTTATCCGCGAAGGGACTAAGCCCGCAGTATTCGCCCGTAAACTTTTAAAGTTAGGGATTGATAAATATAATGAAGACAGGGGACTGATTAAAATAACGGGTCACATGAATTTCTAATGACAAGAGAGTTTGAATTTTCAGAGATAGAAAACTTTCACAATAAAGTTTCGCGAGTGATAGATATAAACTTTTTTATATCCGATTTTTGCAATAAGTTTTTAGAAATGAATCCCGAATACACAGAGGTTGTTATCAATGAAAACGGAGAAAGAAAGTATAGATTTTATAGCAGAATGAAAGTTGTTTGGAATAAAAGTAAAGAAGATGAAGGCAACTGAACTTAGAATTGGCAACCATGTTTTAATTAACCAAAGTGATAATACGTGGACGATATGCGTTGTGGACTATGAACTTATTGGACTATGCCAACGAGAACCAGATAAAGTTAAACCGCTACCGATTACAATTGAAATGCTGTTGGACTTTGGGTTTACACAAAAAAATAAGTCCAGAGATTATTATGCACAGTGGTATTCATTACATAAGTTTTTATTGTATTTTGAAAGTGCCGCTACCGAAAAGCCATTAATAATAGTTAAGTATGAATTTACGGCTACGGATGATACAATATTTGAGGATACATTAAAACATATTAGGTACGCGCATGAATTACAAAATCTATTTTTTGCGTTAACCGAAGAAGAACTAAAAACAATATGATTAGACTTTTCGTAAACTGGTATCTTGAAAACAACCAACCGCGCGGCAAAGAACTTAATCGGTGCATAGAACACAATTATCATTCAAAGTTTATTGATGAAGTAATAAATCTATCTGACGCACCGTTGCCCGAAGGCAAGATAAAGAACATTCCGATTGTTGGCAGACCTACCTATAATGACTTCTTCAAAGCAATAAATGAAGTAGCAATGCCAAGTGATATTTCTATTATAGCTAACCTCGATATTTATTTTGACGAAAGCATCTTACTTAGTAAGAGGATGTGCGAACATGACGCGTACGCACTAACAAGGTGGGATGTAGAGGGAAAGAACTTTGTATTTCTTAACCGCAATGACAGTCAAGATGTGTGGGTGATTAAAGGTAAGCCGAAAATGGTTAGCGCGGACTTCGGCATTGGAAATCCAGGTTGCGATAATGCACTCGCTTACAGGCTCAAACGGGCGGGGTATAATGTTAGCAACCCTTCACTGTCAATAAAGACTTACCACGTTCACAATAGCGGCACACGGCACTATATGGACGGCAACAGACCTTTGTATCCAGCAGTGCCACAACCGTATTTATTATTGCCTCCAACTAAGTTACATTTATGAAGCTCCTTCACATAGGTTTGTGCTGTCAACCTCCACCGATTAACGGAATGCAACAAGCATTTTCGACAACAGTGATTACCGTGAAATAAACTGCGGTGAAAAAGATTTGAATAGAAAAGTTATTGAACTATCAAATTCATTTACCCCTGATTTGATATTCATGCAAATACAAACGGAAGGAATTATACACCGCTCAACAATTGTCGAACTGAAAAAGAAAGGAGCGTTTATAATCAATTGGACTGGTGACATACGCAACCAAGTTCCGCAATGGATGATAGAAATTGCAGACGTTGTTGACCTTACCTGCTTCTCAAACATGCGAGATGTGGACTGGATGAAGAAGCATAATTACCGTTCTGAATATTTGGAACAAGGCTATGATGAGAATATTTACAAGCCACAAGGCGAAGCAATGGCGGTGCCTCCGATAGTTTACTTTGCAAACAATTATAACAATCAGTTCCCGATGGGTAAGTTTCGTATCCAGATGAATGACTTTTTAAAAGATAGATTCAAAAAGCAATACGGCATTTACGGCAATGGGTGGAATAATGCCAATGGTAACTTTAATCATTCGCAACCTGTGGAGGCATCAGCATACAGAGGGGCTAAGATTGCGATAAACGTTTCTAATTATGAGGTGAAGCAATATTCAAGCGATAGGATTCACAGAATAATGGGAACAGGAACGGCAATCTGTTTAGCGAAGCATTATCAAGATATTGAAAAGGTTTATACTGATGGAGTTCATTTGCGAGTATGGGAAGACCTGAATGATTTAGAAATTCTTATCAATTATTATTTGAGGGACGGCAGTTATTTTGAGAGGTTCGGAATAACTAAAAACGGAATGGAGTTAGCGCAAAAGAATTTTACTTTTCAATCCATGATTAAAAATATAATTGCCCTATGGGAACAGAAAAAATAATCGGATTCTTGCCGATACATTACGGTGCGGAATATTTAGAAGTATGTTTGCTTTCTATTCGTGACCATGTAGATAAAATGCACGTTGCTTATTCGCGCAATTCATCGCACTCATTCCGAACAAAAGAACCTTGTCCCGATAACGAATTAGAAATTTATGCTATCTGCCAAAAGGTATTAGCGGATAAACTTATTTGGACTGCGGAAGATAGATACGCGAATGAAGGGACGCACCGCAACGAGCGTTACAAGTTTTCAAAAGGATATGAAATAATTATTTCTATTGACGCTGATGAAGTTTTTGAAGGAATCCCCGCAGCGATAAATTATGTGGAAGCACACAATGAACGTTACTTTGGGATAACAGGGTATCTTAATTTTTGGAGGTCGTTTGATTTTGTCAACCGCGATGGATTTGCACCAATAAGAATAGAGCGCGTTAACGCACCAAATCAATTACAGAATCTTTCTTGCCCTCTTACTGTGTATCACTTTAGCACCTGCCAAAGGGTAGATACTATCAGGTATAAGAATAAAGTTTTCGGACATGCTTCTGAAGTTCGCCCTCGCTGGTTAGAAGATGTTTATTTGGCATGGACACCCGAAAGCAGAACCAAAGTATTACATCCTGTAAGTTTGCAGATTTGGGGCGATGCAGAAAGTTTTGATAAAAATACTTTGCCTGAGATATTAAAGCAGCATCCGAACTTTTTAAAACCGCTAATATGGAACAACAAACAATAAGAGTAATTACAATTTTGATTTTGACATTAACAATTTGCTTATGTTATATTTACTTCTACCTAAAGAAGGATATAGATACATTGATTGTCCTTTCTATCCTTTTTGCAATTACATCCGCCTTCACCGCTATTGGTAGAGTTCTTACCAAACCTAAANTCACTATCGTTGACCTTCAACAAAATAGTGCGAATAGAAAAAGTAACTATTTCTGACATATGAACGGATGTGTAATAGTTGACACTCGCCATGTCCCCAACATTCGCGCGATTGTAGAAAGCCATATTGACTTTACAGGGTGGGACGTTACATTCTTCGTGGGTGCGTTTAATTATGCCTACATAATGTCTGAACTAAAAGGATTAAATGTTACGTTCATTAAAACAGACCTATATACGCTGAACGAATACGGCTACAATACTTTACTTACCTCTAAAGAGTTTTGGCAACAAATACCTTATGATAAAGTTTTGATATTCCAACACGACAGTAGGCTACTTAGAAAAGGAGTAGAAGATTTTTTACAGTGGGATTATGTTGGTGCGCCTTGGCTGTGGCAAAAGTTCGGTGGCAACGGAGGTTTAAGTTTAAGAACTAAAAGCGTTATG
>LV_Brine_h2_0102DRAFT_1000686_pt1 | contig 11204 bp, 11 predicted proteins | sample LakVidmifraction_3_FD_10600 | JGI IMG/M metagenome (IMG submission 10600)
TCAAACTCCGGGTGCTTGTCCTCGGTCGCCTTCCAAATCCCGTAGCCGAGCGCGGCGGTGATGTAATTGCTTCCGAGGTTGTCAGCAAACTCATCGCCAGTTTTCACGCCGGAAGCGCCCATGACGATACCAAGGTCAAGGAGGAGCCCAAGCGCACCCTCAATCACCACGTCACGGCGAGCGACCGTGTTTTGCAGGGAGCGGCTGCGAGTCTCCTCTGTCCGGAGTTTGTACGTCATGTCGGACATCTCGGCGCTGTGGCTCTTCCACTCCTCGGCGGACTCCCTGGACCACTGCTCATGGTTGATCTCGGCCTTGCGCAACTCGGTCACTACATCATCAGCCCGGCGCCAGCCCTTGTCCTTGACCACTAGGATCTCGTCATGCTTCTTCCGCTGAAACCAGTTCAACGCTATGCTGACCGCTAGCAGCGAGGCTAGCACGATTGCAAAGTTTGTCATCTTCGGGGTCCTCTCCCGTGTCTAGTTCGGCCCGGTCCTCCCGGGCTCGCCTCAACCCTACCGTACATTAATGCGCATTCGCTACTCATCCATCTCCAGTTCGCGGATGACGTCTTGGAGGATCGGGCTCATGCCGATGTCGCCGCGCGTCTTGGTGTAGACCAACTGCCACTTCAGGAGCGTGTGAACAACCTGCTTCGCATCGGCAATATCCATCCCTCCAAAGTCTGCAAAGTCGCGAGTTCGGAAGTTGTTGCCGCCGACCATCCGGAGTGTTAGCAGGATGTCATCCTGGTGCTCGCGGAGGTAGGCCCGGGCTTGCTCCTTCTTGCTTACCGCTCGCCGCTCATTCTCCAAGTAGCGGCCCGAGGCGGTGGCGTAACCCATCGCGCTCTCGCCGTAGATCATGTCCAAGAAGCGGACGGCATCATGGACGTGCTCCCGGCCTACTTGGAGTTTGCCCCGCTTGGAGACTGAGAAGGTGCGAGCCGCGAGCGCCGCTGCCACTCGCAAGACCTTGAACCGGGCATTTTCAGACTGGATGAGAGGCGGGTCTGACATGTACCGCTCGCCGAGGTTGATAGCCGCTTTGACAGCGGCATCTGCGGCGGCGTCAGAGATCACGACGTCATCCCGAGTGAGCGACCAAGCCCACTTCGCGAGCGCCTCGCAATCCTCTGAGGAGTATGACGGGTTGTGGACCTCGGAGAAGGAAGCGTTGATCAGTCTCGTGTCAACGTCGCCCTTGGCGGTTGCCATCACAAAGTCAAAACGCGCGATGTCCTCGGCGTGCTCCACGACGGTTCGCATAGCACCCATGCCTGCGGTCGGCGAGTCGCGGATCATCGACCCGTCAGCGGGGTTGGCGATCCAGACGAGCCGGGTCCGGGCGGATGTCTCCTCGGCGGCGATCTTGGTGACCTGCGCGATGCCCGAGGAGCGGATGGAAGACATCTGTTCAATGACATTCTTCTCCTTGAGTCCCGAGACCTCATCCAGGACCACCAAGCGCCGGTCATTCATGGGGATCACGCCCCAGGTCATGTGCCATCGCCCGTCGACTTGCTGGACTCCTCCAACAAGGCCCGGGAAGGACATGCCCTCACACGACTGGACAATCCCGGAGCGGTAGTGCTTCGCGAGCCGGGTGGCGGCCTCGCTCTTGCCCGTTCTTGTGTCGCCAACCACGAGCATTTCCAGCCAGCCCTTGGGGATAGTCATGTCGTGGATCTTGAATGAGACCGGCGAATGCCAGACAAGGTCATAGCCGACGTGGAGGAGATCACGGCCATAGATATGCGTGACGTTACTCGCCATGTCGTTCGCGATCTCCAGCGCCTTGTCTAGCGGCGATTGACCGCCGACTGGCTGAAAGGTCTCCAGGCGCTCGCGGAGTCCCGGAGTGAGCGTGAACTTGTCAATGTCAAGTTCCACCGGCTGGTTGACCCACGACATCCAACGCAGCCGCCCGCTCTTGGGGTCTGAGACGTTCTTGCCGACAAGCCGGACCTTGCTGTTGACCGTCGATGCGTGGGTGGAGACCGAGAATGCGGTGCGGCGGATAGGCTGCTGTGTCTCGCCGTCTTGGCGGTCATCAACGCTCGGCTGAACAAGCAATTCCTCAATGTGATAGTTCTCATCAACCTCAAACTCCACGCGGTCGGAGCAGCGAGCGCCGGTGATGTCTCTGAGCAATTGCTTATGCCTTTGTTCCGTTACATCGACAAAGCGGAGAATCTGATCATCATCTTCTCTCACATCAATCTCGGCTTGCCCGTTACGCGCCGCAATGGGGCACATCTCACAGGCGGCTCCTTTGGACATGTCACACGTCGCCGTTATCCGTTTTGGGGCGGTGTAGGGCTCGGCTTGCTTCCCGGAGATCGACACAATCAGTTCCATGGTCTTGGCTTGGTTCGCTTGGGACATCGATGACTGGAGGTTGAACCGCTCTCCGGCCTCGGCGAGCGGGGCGGACTTCAGCGAGCCGGTCGATGCCGATTCCTGTGCAACTTGCATAAGCGCTCGGAAGTCGGAAGCGGAGTGCCCCTCCTTGTGGAGGAAGTCCGTGACATCGGCTCCCTTCACAGGTATCGGGATCTCCATGATGTACACGCGCTCGGCAAACGCGGTGAGGATCTGCTCCACCTTCTTGGAGCCCTTCCGGCCCGCGTCATCATTGTCATACGCCACCCAGACCGTCTTGCCGATGAACATGCCCGCCCAGTTAGGTCGAAAGGTCGCCGCGCCCGCCGTATGCGTCACCGCAGGGATGCCGTACTGGTTGAGGATGATGCAATCCATCTCGCCTTCGGTGATCACGATCTCCTCGTTGCTGGCGAGGATGTCGGGGCGATATATCTGCGCTGTGCCGTGACCGGGAAGGTTGAGCATTTTGTCCGTCACTCCGGCGTTCAATTTGTAGCGCCGGACGTTGAGCAACTCGCCGCCGATGTCGCGTACCGGGATGGTGTAGCGCGAGCCATCCCAGCCGAGTTCCCATTCAATGATTGTTCGCCGGTCAAGCCCGCGAGTCTCCATCATCAAGCCCAGGACCTTCTTGTTGCCCATCAGAGCCTCGGTCCACTTTGAGATCTGCGCCGGATCCGGGAGCGGCGAGCCCGAGTTGAGCCGGGTGACAGCGGCGGATCTGAAAGTCTGGTCTAAGTGCCTTCCTCGCATCGCTTCCGCACGGATGTTGAATCCGCGCTCATTGGTCAAGTCTCTCACGAGCCATGCGATGGAACCGCCGTGGTTGCCCTTTAGGCAATTCCAAACTCCGGAGTCAGCATTCATCGACGCGCTCGGGCTCTTGCTTGAGTCCGGGCTCTCGCAGATCGGACAGAACATCCTCTGCTCGCCGTCATTCTCATCGCCGACCGCGTACTTGCTGAATGCTGCGCGCACGGTATCGGGCTTGTACTTCTTGTCAGCCACCTTGTCTCCTTGTTTGCCTTGCAAAGCCTTGTTCAAATCCCCTACCCACCAAAAACACCTATATAGGGAGAACAGAAGAAGAAGAAGAAGAAACTGTTGATATAGTCTTTCCTCTCCTTGTTCCGGGGCTCTTTACCCTAGCCCGCCTAGCACCCTCCGAGATTCTCACGAGATCTTTCACACTCACACATTCCACACAATCTTCACACAATTCACAGCCCCGATTGTGTAGGGCATCTCACATTTATTGTGTGAAGTGGAGAAGTCGATTGTGTTAAATTGGAGAGCGATTGTGTGAATATTGTGTCGATTGTGNGACCTTGTGCTGACCCCTANACCCCTTGGGCGCTCGCGGCTCGGGCCTTCCCGCCCCATAGCCGCAGGAGATCCTCGCCCCTTCAACGCAGCCCGGGGCTCTCTATCCACGCCTAACGTGATGAAAGCCCCGGGCCGGGACCGGAGGGACCCTCCGCGCACTCGCGCACGCGGAGAGCCCCACCGAGCCATGGAGGTGNTGATTAGAAGGGAGGCTCATCGCTCTCAAATTCCTCGGCGATGATCGCGTCCACGATGTCCTCATCGGTCATCTTCTTCAGAACCTTCGCGTCAGGGTCCAGTTCCTTCAGGACCTTCTTGAGTTCGATGCGAGAGACTCCGGCGAGGTCGGCGCGGCGTTCTGCCTCTTCATCCTCCTCGTCATCTTCCTCATCCTCCTCGTCATCTTCCTCCTCGTCCTCCTCGTCCTCATCCTCCTCATCCTCGTCATCCTCGGAGGGCTCGGCAAACTCGGCGCCAAACTCCTCCTCAAGGATGCTGCTGATCAGGTCGGCCTTCTTCACGCCGTCGGTCTCCAGACCGAGTTCATCGGCGATCTCGCGGAGATCAGAGACCTTGAGCGCCTTCAACTCGCGCTCGCGGGCTCCGGCATCTTCGGCTGTGTCCTCCTCTTCGGGCTCGGGAGCGTCGGCGGTTGCCTTCGCCTTCCCGGCAGAGGCGGCTCCGGCGATCTTGTAGATGCCGTCGACCTCGGGCCGGACTTCACCCTCATACTTGCCTTGCTTGATGTCGACCGATACGGCCTTGTCAATCGGGTCCTTGCCGCCGACCTTCTTGACCTTCACGCCGGTCGTGGGGTTGCCTTCATCATGGGTGATCGTCGGCCCGTCGCCAGCGCCGAGTGCGGCGTACAAGTTGGACTCCCGCGCCATGAGCGCTTCCTCCTCGCCGAACACGATGTTGCTCCAGATCGGGAAGCCGTCAAACTGCTCGTGGTTGTGCGGATCTCCCGCCGCCGCTTCCAACTCCACGAGGATGGAGAAGCCGGTGCGGCCGGAGCGGAACTCCTTGAAGTTGAACTGCTTGATGATCGCGCGGTACATCCCACGCTTGGTCGGAGTAGGACCGTCATACGCCTCAAAGCCAGTCTTGACTTCTTCGGCCTTGACGTTGGACCTCTTGATGCTGGGCATTATGCCTTCTTCCTTGTAGCGGTCCGGCGTGTTGCCGGAGCCTTCTTGACTGCGGGCCTACCGGCCTTGGCGCCGGTGGATCCCTTCTTGCTGGACATGGCGGCCTTCTTCGCTTCCTCAACCATTCGGTGCATCTTCGGAACCGTTAGCCTGTCCTGGTATGCGCCGAGGCAGACAAAGCGATCCTTGCCCCGGAATGCGTCGTTGAACGTGAACCAAATGCGGCGGACCTCGTTGCCTTTGGTGTCCTTCACCACCTCGCCGTAGCCGACCACGTTCATGTACCCTGCGACTTCCTGCGCCAGCGAGCCCTTCTGCCCGTGAATAGCGGGCGCAAAGTAGATCTCGCCGGTGTCCGGATTCTCTTGGACCGCTTGCCATGAGGTCCAAATGATATTGACCGGAAGGTCTTGGAAGGTCTTGACCATCTGGCGGAGCATGTTCTGGCTCCGGAGATAATCCTGCTGAGAGGAGATGAACTCATCAAGTTTGGAGTTGTTCTCCCTTGCCAATTCCATCGTCGCCTCCATCCCGAAGTTCTGAGCCGCAGAGATGTTGTCGATGATCAGCCACTCCAGGCCCATCTCCTCAATGCCGCCGTCGCGGAGGTATCGGAATGCCTCGTTGAGTTCGCGCCAATGCCCAATCTTCCATTCCTTCGCGGTCGACCCCATCATCATCGCTGATGTAGTTCCTTCCGGGTCTGTCGTCAGGAATAGCGCATTCTGCGCGGTGCCGGCAAATACCGTCTTGCCAAATCCCGAGTCGCCGACGATCAGCATATGCATGTAGTTGGCGTTTTGGCCAATGCTACCAATCTGTTCTGGTACTGCCATCAGAACTCCCTCTCATCTGTTCCGGTCTCCTTCATTGAGACAATCCGTGCGATGATCTCCTCAGCCCGTCGCGTGATGTACGCGGCATCGCTCTCGGAGATCCTTCCCATGGCCTGCGACCGGAGCGCGCGGCGCTTGATCCGCTCCGCATCCTCTCGCCCGAGGCCCTTCATGCCCTTCACTTCTTCACATCCTTCCTGTGCGCCGCGTATGGGTCTGTTTTGGTGAACTGGATCTCCTTGAACTCCTCCACCGCGAGCGCGTCGCCGGACTCATCCAACTCGCACATTCGGCGGAATTGGCAACCCCGGCACTTCTGTAGGTCTGGAGCCTTGACAACAGGCAGCCATCCCTTCCGGTAAGCCTCGGCGAACACGGCCTCATCCTGGATGCGGCGGATCATCTGCCCGCGCTCGGCTCGCGAGCGGTAGACCATGAAACGCTCAAAGTAAGCCGGTGGCTGGAGCGCGCTCGGCTCTCCAAATACGGTCAGCCCGAGTTCCTCCGCGAGCGCCTCAAGGTCAACCACCTTCAACTTCGCGAGCGGCCCGGGCAACTCCTCAACGCCGTGCTTGTCGATGGCCTCCACAAAGTCGGTCTTGGTCGGCTTGTTAGTCCGGAGCCCGTCGGCGTTGACCGGCCTCGTGTCGCCGAGCGCCTTGCGCAGGAAGTTGTACTCAATACCAGCGATCTCCTCGCCCGCCTTCAGCACCCCTTGCTTCTCTAGGACCTTGGAAGCGACGGCCCAATATGAGCCAGCCTGGTCATCAAGCGGAAGGTGGTCTGCCCATATGCTCGCAGCCGTCTTGTGCTCCGCCAGTCGGATCTCTCCGGTGATGAGATCTCGGTGGACTCCATCCCAGGTCCCCACATAGCGGAGCCAGCGGCGCTCGGCGGGCCGATGCCTCCCGAACAAGACCATCTCGGGCCTCGGGAGGACCACTTGGAACTCCCTTTCAGAGGCGATGACGTCGCGCTCGGGCTCCTCGCCCCAACGCTCCACGTAACGGTCAAGCATGTCAATCCCAAGCGCTCGCGCGTCCTGGTACTCGGTCTCCTCATCATCATTCGTGACGAGCATGCGGCGGTTCCCGGCGAGGTACTTGTCAAAGGTCTCGGATGGGTGCGTTCCTCGCTTGGTCCCGGGGATGTACCACCCCGCGAGGCCCTCATGGACCGCGCTCCCGAACCAGAGCGGGTTGGCGGCTCGGAGAGGTCGGAGACCTTCCACCTGAGACCAGTACCACCGCTGTGGGCAGGTCTTGAGGTCGCGCCGTTCGCTTGTTCTCATTTCCAGCATGGTTCCTCCTTGGAGCCGTTGGCCCGCCGCCCGAGGTCAGACCTCAAGACGGCGGGCGGAACCAGTGCTAGAACTCCTCCTGGACTGCGGGCTTGGCGGCGGGGCGGCGGCGCGTAGCGGTCGCCTTCTTCGCCGGAGCCTTGGCGGAGGCCTTCTTGGTTGCGGGCTTGGCGGCTGCCTTGGAGGGAGCCGTCTTGGCCTCTGCCTTTGCGGGCTTGGCGGCCTTGGCGGCTCGCTTCTCCTCGCGAGCGGTCTTGCGCTCGGCCTTCGCCTCGGCGACATCCTCCAACTCGGTCTTGCGGCTGGCGCGGAGATCCTGCTCACGCGGGTCCTGCTGGAAGCGCGAGCGGAGGGTGTGCGACAACTGCAGCACCTGAGGGTCGCATTCCAGGCCGGTCTGCTCCAGCACGAATGCGGCAAAGCGGGCGGACACGTCGCTGGTGGGCTTGTCCAAGTAGTAGGCCAGAGGCGCCTCGCCCTTGGTCTTCACGCGGCGTCCTGCCGCATCGGTCTTGATCTTGTTCTTGGCGGTAGTAGCCATTTCAATCTCTCCTTGTTTCGGTTCGTTCTTGCACGTGCTATCAACCCTACAACATCTCTTATGAAAAGTCTAACTTTGTATCAACTTTCCTCTGACTTCCATCCTCCTCTTCTGCGTGGCGGCATCCGGCCTCGCGTGACGCGGGTGACTCCGCGCTCCGGCTTGGCATATGACGCTTCTGTGCGAATCGCATGGGGCCGGAGATCTGGAGCCGGCATGGGCTCGGGGCTCTCGGCTCGCATCCACGGCGGTCGCCACCCTGCGGTGAGCAATCCGGCGAGCCCTCCGAGCCCGAGCCCTACTATGAACGCCGTCAGAACGGCCTCAGCGATGGTCATGAGATCTCCTCTCCACGGATCAAGTGTAGTGCCCGCGTGACTCCTCGGCGCGCGTCCAGTAGCGCGTGCTCAAGTTTGTGCTGGTCAAAGTTACTCTCAGCGATGGTCTGCTCCACGGTGTCGGCGGTCCGGACGTACCACCATGTGCGTGGAGCCACCCGGCCTGAGCGGTTGTTGTTCCGACCCTCCACCTGGACTTGGTCATCGGCGATGTACGTCTCATCCAGGATGACCATCTCATCACACCACGCATCAAGGTCCAAGGAGACTCCTCCGGCCTTGGTGTTGAGGAGCATGACGCGGTAGCGCCGGTCATCGCTTTGGAAGGTCCGTTGGGCGGCGGTGCGCTTCTTCCCGGTAACCATTCCAGATATCTGGAGGTGCTCAATACCGGCCTTGTCAAGGACTCCTGAGATGGCAACCAGGACCGCCGTGAACTGAGACACGATGACGTATTTGTAGCCGTCTGACTCCGGGTAGAAGTCGGAGACCTTCTTGCCCGTAACTCCGCGCGACTTCAGAAATTGCATGAGCCAGTCGACCTTCGGCGAGGCTCCCGTTGGCAGAGGTCTCGTGGTGCCCATCCGGTCCCAAACTCCGAATGCGAGTTGCTTGAGCCGCGTGATCTCCGCGAGCGCTCCCATGGCCGTCAAGATCCCGGACTCCAAGACAGCCTCACCCATGGCTTGGAACTCCTCATATTGCTTCCGCTGCTTCGGAATCATCCGCACCAGAACATCCTCACGCCGACCCATGGGGAGATCCGGGCGAGCCTCTGCCCGGCTCCTCCGCAGAATCACCGAGTCAAGCGACTTGTGAAACTCCGCGAGGCGCTCGGGCCGGAGCCCGTTGATGTCCTTCCCGAACCCATTTGACGACACATCAAAGTAGGTGTCGATCCATGCCCAGTATCCGCCCGTTTGGACTCCGAGCCAGTCGAGCATTCCCCAGAGCCGCTCCTCAGATCCTCGGATGGGAGTCCCGGTCAGGGCCACTCGCTTCCCGGCTTGGATGTCGAGGAGCCCGGCAACTTGCTGTGTGACGTTGCTCGGCTTGTACGCCGCGAGGAGTTCATGGGACTCATCCAGCGCGACGGTCTCCCACTCGTGGTTGAGGATCTCGGGCCAGTCCTCGGTCTGGATCTTGCGGCGAGTCTTGTGGGCCTGGAGGAGATGCTCTGTGGGCCAGTCGCTCTCGCTCTTGGTCGCCCACTGCTTGCACTTCGGGCACCACTTCCCGTAGATTCTGCGGATCATAGCGGGGTTGATTGCGAGGAAGCGCGGCTGGTCCAACTCCAGAAACTTCTCCCATGCGTCTTGGCGCGCGGCGGCTCCCTCTGGCATGGCCATCACCTCGGCGTCGGGAGCCCACTTGATGATCTGGTCACCCCATGTCGACTCCAGGGAGGTCTTGGGCGCGATCACGAGGTGGTCGCCTCGCCAGAGGTCGGCCTCAATCAGCCCGGCGAGATATTGGACGGTCTTGCCGAGCCCCGGATCATCGGCGAGGCAATATGAGAGCGCGCGAGCCCCGAACCTCCCGCCCACGCGTTGGTAGGTCCGGGAGTCCATCGCGGCGGCGATCTCGGGGTGACTCTCCGGAACTCGCCGGAGGATCGCATCCGAGCGCCTCGCGAGCGTGGCGAGGATGGCGCCTCGCGCCCTCTCGGCCCCTACCCACTCCCGGAGTGCCGGGGTGGGCTCAAACTCACCGGAGAACGCCTCCTCCAGCCGCCCATAGATCCCGAGGCTTGCGGGATAGGTCCACGCACCCTTGGTCGGTGACCAGTTGTAGCCCGGAACGCTCTTGCACAAATCCACGACCGATGGCGACCACGAGATCCTGACCAGAATCCGTTTGCCAACCAGGTCCAGGTCCGCTTCCGCCATCAGCGCTTGACCGGCTTGCGCCAGCCGAGTTTGCGCCGGTTGACCCATCCTCGGCGGTCGTGCTTGATTCCGATGATGTAGAACTGGTCTGTGTAGTACAGGTCCTCAAATACTCGGGCGAGCCCGAACCCTTTGACGAATGCTTCTCCCAGAAATGCGCCTCTCATGACCTCTCCTTGTCGCGAGCCCGGGCGAGCCTTCCCGCCCGGGTCCTCAATCGTACCGCCTAGCGGATCACCTCGCCCTTGACCGGGCGAGAGAAGAAGCCAAACGCCTTGTCATCGTCGCTCACCTTCACGGTCGCGGTGAACTTGACCTCGCGACCCTTCGCGCCTTCCAACCAGCCGTCATCGCCGTCATCGACGCACAGCGCGTCGGCGATCTGGCGCTGCATCGTCCCGTACACGCGGAAGCCGCGAGCATCCTTGACCACGATCTTGAGGGCCATTCCAAAGTCGGTCTCCTTCAACTTGGCTGAGAGGATCTCGCCGGAGATCTCTTGGCGGCCTTCCACGACCGGGTGAGCCTCGGCCTCAGCCTCGGCGACCTTCTTGGCCTCCATGATCTGCTTGACAGCGTCGATCTGCTTCTGGCTGTAGGGACGCTCGCCAAGGGACCATAGTTGGCCGCAGATGCTGTCGATGAACCTAGATCCAGAGGACCACTGGTCAGCGGTAGCAGCCTCGTGGAGAAGGTTGAACACCTCCGGCTCGGCTTCCTTCAGAGCCTCCCACGCCACGTCGCGCTCGGCGAGGTACGCCTGGCGCTCGGCTTCCTTCTTGGCGAGGCGGAGAGCGAGAGCGCGCGAGCGGCTCGCGAAGTGCTTCTCTGCGGCGGCGCGGTCTCCGATCTCGCGACCCAAGCGAGCATCCCAGGAGTCTCCGCACAGGTAGCACACCGAGGAGGAACCATCAAAGTCGTGGTGCCCGGAGCCGCCACAGCGACGGCATCCGATGAAGAACACCTGAGGCTTGTTCGGGAAGTCGGTGGTGGGGTACTCATACTCACCCACCTGCTCAAAGGTGATCAAGTTCAGATCTGAGTGAAAGTAGCCTGACATCTTATCCTCTCGGTTCCGGACCGCCCGGACTCCTGTGAACTACGTTACAACACCTTCTGGAGATTGCAAAATCGGGCCGCTACATGGTAGGCTTGAAGGTGATGATGGCCAGGACCACGAATGCGGCAAGCACCGCATAGGTCGCCCACCTCGGAGCCGCGTCAAGAGTCTTGCCGAGGAGGAACCCAAACAGGCCACCCAGCACTACAAGCATGACGGACTCGGGCATCAGTTCGCTCCGCTCCGAGATAGTAAGACAACGACGGTGATGAGCCCAAAGAGGAAGCCTGCTGCACCGACGATGTACCCCCACAGTGCTGAGGCTCCGGCCCGGTTCGATCCTTTGAGGTCCGCAATTTTGGAGTCCAGCGCC
>LV_Brine_h2_0102DRAFT_1000687_pt1 | contig 11176 bp, 21 predicted proteins | sample LakVidmifraction_3_FD_10600 | JGI IMG/M metagenome (IMG submission 10600)
TGGGGCACATCAGACCAGTTTGAACGTATATTTCCATAGTTGCTTACAGAGTAGCGCCCGGCTGTTTCGGGGATTTCAATCCAAGTTTCTTCCATTTAGTTCTCCTTTAAGTGGAGTATAGCATGGCACTACGAAAAGAACAACAGAGTTTAAAATCTTGGGCAGATGCTAAATGGACAACCAAAAGCGGAAAGCCATCGTCAAAGACTGGTGAGCGGTATCTCCCAGAAAAGGCAATTAAGGCGTTAAGCCCTGCGGAGTATGCAGCCACGACAAAGGCAAAGCGAAAAGGCAAAGCAGCAGGAAAGCAGTTTGTTGCCCAACCTAAAAGTATTGCGAAGAAAACATCAGGGTTTAGATAATGCCATTCACAACTAGTGTTGCTACTTTTAACCCAGACCTCAATGAGATATTTGAGGAAGCTTTTGAGCGGGCTGGGCAAGAGCTGCGTACTGGCTATGAGTTTCGTACCGCCCGTAGAAGTCTGAACTACCTATTAGCTGAGTGGGCTAATCGTGGCATTAATATGTGGACTATCGAGCAAGGCTCGATTAACTTAGTTCAAGGACAGGTAACTTATGATCTACCTAATGACACCGTTGATCTTCTGGAACATGTTATTCGCACTAATTCCGGACAAGGCCCTAATCAAACTGACATCAACATCAGCCGGATCAGCGTCTCCACCTACTCCACCATCCCAAACAAGTTAACTCAAGGTCGTCCGATTCAGGTGTGGATTAACCGCCAGTCGGGTCAGACTACAGATTTAGTAGGTGCAACTGCACAAGTACCGCAAATTAACGTGTGGCCTGCTCCAGATCAAGGTACTTCACTGCAACCGTATTACGTGTTCTACTATTGGCGCTTAAAGCGCATGAACGATGCGGGTACTGGTGTGAATGCCCAAGAGATCCCGTTCCGCTTTCAAAATGCGTTAGTAGCGGGGTTATCTTATATGATCTCTATGAAGCTTAAAGACGTTGATCCAAACCGTGTTATGGGCTTGAAGGCTCAGTATGACGAAGCTTGGATGCTGGCCTCTGAAGAAGATCGTGAAAAAGCCCCACTGAGATTTGTGCCGCGTACCCAGTTCTATAGGTGATGTATGGCAAGTAAATACGCCAGCGGCAAGCATAGTATCGCCGAGTGTGATCGGTGTGGGTTTAGGTATAAGCTTAAAGAGCTGAAGAAGCTGACTATCAAGACTAAGCAGGTTAGTATCAAGGTCTGCCATATATGCTGGGAAAAAGATCAACCGCAGCTATCACTTGGTCTCTATCCAGTTAATGACCCACAGGCTGTACGAGAGCCCCGCCCTGACAATAGTTACTCTCAGTCTGGGTATAGTGGCCTTCAAATAGCGCAGTCGCCTCCGAACAGTCCTGATGCGTTTGGGGACCCGGGTGAAGGTAGCCGTACAATTGAATGGGGCTTTAACCCTGTTGGTGGTGCTAGGCAGTTTGATGCGTTCTTAACCCCGAATAGCTTAGTAGCTGTAGGGTCTGTAGGTACAGTAACAATTTCTTAGGAGTCTATAATGGACAAGAAGCAAGTAAAGCAAATCGCGGATAAAGAAGTTAAGGTTCACGAGAAGAAGATGCACGGCATGAAAAAGGGCGGTGTAACTGGTGAAGCTATGAAGAAGTACGGTCGTAACCTCGCTCGTGCGATGAACCAGAAATCCAAATAAGGAACTGTCATGGCTAAATTTAGTATGAAAAAAGGCGGCAAAGAAGTTGGCCCCGCCTCGGTGTATGCCGAGCCCCATAATATGAAGGGTGGCCCTGTAACGGATACTCGCCCTAACAACAGCAAACTTGACACTCTTGACGTTTCAGTCGGGAATAGAAGTAAGTCTGCTGGTAATGAGCCAACTAAGACCGATGGCATTAAAATCCGTGGTACTGGCGCAGCTACTAAGGGTGTGATGGCCCGTGGCCCAATGGCATAAGGAGTACTTGTGAATTACGCTGAACTTGTTACTGCAATCGAAGGTTATGTCCAGAACTATGAAACTGAATTCATAGCGAGTATTCCTACGTTTGTTAAGCAAGCAGAAAAGCGTATTTACAACAATGTACAGATACCGTCGCTTCGGAAGAACGTCACAGGCATAACGACTAACGGCAATAAGTATTTGTCGTGCCCTAGTGACTTCTTGTCCTCCTTCTCTTTGGCTGTAATTGATACAACGGGCAACTACGAGTTCTTGTTGAACAAAGATGTAAACTTTATGCGAGCTTCGTACCCAAACCCAAACGATACGGGGTTGCCTAAGTACTATTCATTATTTGGCCCGACGGTTGTAACAGGCACCCCTACGAACGAGCTTAGTTTTATTCTTGCTCCGACACCCGATGCCGCCTATGAAGCAGAGTTACATTACTACTATTACCCGGCCTCTATTGTTGATGCAGGTACTTCATGGCTTGGCGACAACTATGACCCAGCTCTATTGTATGGCTCGTTGCGTGAAGCCTATCTGTACATGAAAGGCGAGCAGGATTTGATCGCTTACTACGAGAAGCAGTTCCAAGATGCCTTGGGTCAACTTAAACGTCTGGGTGATGGTCTAGAGCGCGGTGATGCGTATCGTGATGGTCAAGCTAAAGTGAAGGTGACCTAATGGCTATCATTCAAACCCAATGCACCTCGTTCAAGGTAGAGCTGATGCAGGCTCTACACGACTTTACTACGGGAACAGGTAATACGTTTAAGATCGCCCTGTACACATCCTTCGCCAATCTAGATGCAAGCACTACGGTATACACAACTGCTGGGGAAGTAGTCGGCACTAACTACGTTGCTGGCGGCGCTACGCTGGCTAATATTACACCTGCCTCTAGCGGCACTACAGCGTATGTGAGTTTCGACCCTGTTACGTTTACTAACGTGTCTATCGTAGTTAGCGGCGCTCTTATCTATAACTCGACTAACGGCAACAGGGCTGTAGCGGCACTAGACTTTGGCTCGGACATTACCAAGGTAGGTCAGAACTTTGTTATAACTTTCCCCCTTGCGTCTGCAACAGATGCAATATTACGAATTGCTTAGGAGCTATTATGTTAGATCAAACTAAAGCGGCAGACATGGTAGCTGCAGGTGTAGGTAAAGATGGTGGTGCGGTTGAAAGTATGCAGACTGGCGGTGTGTTTACTGTTGAGTGTATCGGTGCTGACGGCCAAGTTAAATGGTCTGACGACTTCCACAATCTGGTAGTTAACGTCGGGCTTAAAGATATTAACGACAAGTACTTCACCGGTTCAGTCTACACCGCTGCTTGGTTTATTGGTCTGGTAAACGCTACTCCTACGTACGCTGCTGGGGACACCGCTGCTTTACATGCTGGTTGGACTGAGAATGTAAACTACTCCCAAGCTGCTCGTCCTACGTTGGCTTTCGGTGCTTCGACTACGGCTAACCCATCTGTTATTACTACATCTACGGCTGTGTTTAGTATGAATACAACGTCCACGATTGCTGGTGCCTTTGTTATTACTAACAGCACAAAGAGTGGTACGACAGGCATCCTGTTCTCTGAGGGTAACTTCACTGGCGGTAACAAAATTGTAGCGTCTGGCGACACGCTGAACGTAACCTATAGTCTTTCTACTGCGGGATAAATATGGCAAAGTTCAAAAAAGGTGATGCAGTTAGAGCTATCGGTGTAATCCCAGAAGGCCCTGTAGTTGGTATTCGTATGGACGATGAAGGCGATGTGTCTTACTTGATCACATGGGTTGATGCAGATGGGGACGAGCAATCCCGTTGGTTTAGCGAGGCAGCTCTAGTAGCTATGTAAAGGGTATGGGATGTTTGGTATATCGGCGTTCTCACAGGTTCCATTCTCCACACTAGGGGGCGCTGCTTTTTATATCAGCGTTTCGGATTCTGTTACGCTTACAAACACCCAATCCGTTATTACTACTTTCTCTGCTAATCAAGCAGAGGCTATAACCCTTACTAACGTACAAGACTCAATTACTTCGTATTTTTTGAGTGTTCCTGAGTCGGTTACATTAATAGCGGCACAGATTGGCAACATTGTTACTTCAGCGCAACGCGCAGAGGCCATAGCCCTAGCCAGCATACAAGTCGGGCAGGTGGATTTTGCAAGTGCAGTATCAGATAGCATAGCAAATACAGACAGTGTTTCGGTACAAACAGATTTTGCTGCTTTAGTACAAGAACAGATTAACGCGTACGCAGAGTTCCTCAGTAGGCTGCTGTGGGAACCAATACCGGATAACCAAGACCCTAACTGGGTAAACATAAATGATGCGCAAACTCCTAGTTGGGGGTTAATAGCTAACGATCAGGCGCAAGTTTGGGGTACGTTAAATACTGCACAGACACCTGATTGGGGTAATGTAGATGATGCGCAGACCCCCGACTGGAACGAAATAAATACAGTATAGGATAAATTATGGCACTCGTATTATTAGATCGCGTACGCGAAACATCTGCTACGGTAGGCACAATTTCTTTTGTACTATCTGGCGCGGTGTTGGGGTATCAGGAGTTTTCCACAATTGGTAACGGCAATACCACTTATTACTGCATCTCAAACCAAGGTACGACTGAGTGGGAAGTTGGTATTGGCACCTATACAGCTAGTGGCGCATTACTGGCTCGCACAACAGTTTTATCTTCTAGTAATGCCGGGTCGCTAGTTAACTTTTCCGCTGGCACTAAGGACGTGTTTGTTACGTATCCTTCAAGTAAGTCTGTAAATGTAGATAGCGCGGGTTTGCTGTCAGCTCCGGCTGGGTTGGGTACTGGCGTTCCAACGGCATTAAATATAAACGTAGGCTCCGCTGGCGCATTCGTAGTTAACGGCGGCGTATTAGGTACGCCATCAAGTGGCACAGTAACCAACCTGACAGGTACTGCGTCAATCAATATCAACGGCACTGCGGTTACATTTACAAGCACTACACAAAATTCGCAGTTTAATTCAATCGGTGTAGGTACTCCGGGTTCAGCCACTGCGGGGGAAATTCGTGCTACTAACAACGTCACCGCGTTTTATTCGTCAGACCGCCGCCTGAAAAAAAACATTCGAGAAATACCTGATGCGCTTGCTAAAACCTGCGTTATTGGGGGTAAGCTTTTTGACTGGACGGACGCGTATATTGCACAACATGGTGGGGCGGATGGGTACTTCGTTCGCAAATCAGATTTTGGTGTGATCGCGCAGGATGTTCAGCAGGTCTTGCCAGAAGCGGTCCACACAAGAGAAGATGGGACACTAGCAGTAGATTATGAGAAGATGTGCGCATTAGCTTTTGCTGCAATCAAAGAACTAGTTACACGCATTGAAGTATTGGAGAAAAAATAATGGCGATTCCCGGTCCCGGCATAGCTATATCAATGACTACAATTGCCACCGAGTTTGGTGGTACGGTTCCACACTCATTAAGTGAATATTACCGAGGCGGTGGCTTAGTGCCAAACGTGCCTGCAAATGCTGCTATTCCAACATCAGGACAGATTGCAATAGGTAATTTTTACGGCGCAACAAATAGAATTTCAGTTCCTCTTACATTAGCAGGTAACGCATATAATTACAATGTTTATGCAAACCGAGGCCCTGCTTATGTTGCAGGTATCTCTGATGTTGTAGTTACTGTTAACCCCGGCGTGACCATTGGTAGCACTTCAACTGGCGCTTACGCTATGCTTGTTCCCTCCGCGTTTAACCCCGGCGATACGATTACGATCGTAAATGGTGGCGTAATTCAGGGCATGGGCGGGGCTGGTGGTAATGGTGCTTATCCAACATTTGCATCTGCTGGTGCTGGTGGTGGGAATGCGGTTTACGTTAATCGCCCAACAATAATAACAAATAACGGAACCCTTGCAGGTGGTGGTGGTGGCGGTGGTGGTGGTGGGGCCAGCTCAACTCTTAGATATAAAGCACCAAATAGTTTTGGCGGCGGTGGTGGCGGCGGTGGTGGGGCTGGTTTTAACGGGGGAGCTGCTGGAGCTGGCGGTTCAAATATTGGAGGCGTAAGTGGTACTCCCGGTGGAGCAGGTACATCTACAACTGGTGGTGGTGGTGGTGGCGGAGGTAGTACGCCCGATAAATCTGCTGGCCCCGGTGGTGCTGGTGGGGGTCGCGGAGCAAACGGTGCTGCAGGCTCTGCATCATCAGGTATTGCAACTCCTTTTCAACCCGGAGCTGGTGGTGGAGGCACAGGTAACTATATTGTTGGCAATCCATTTGTAACTTACCCCGCAACAGGAACTCGCCAAGGTGGCGTTGCTTAATTAGGAAAAACAATGACAAATCTTTATATGAAAATAACGGGCTTTGATGACAGCAGCAATTCTTTATTGGTTGCCTTTGCTTCAGATGCTACTCAGTCGCAAAACCCAGAGGACTATGCTAGCCTTGCATTTCAACCGGCTAACATGTGGCCCGATGTTACTGATACCAATGAAATAAAAAAAAGACTAGCAGTAGCTGGTGTGTGGCACGTTGAGCAGCAAGCCCGTAAAGAAATGTTAGACCAAAATCCGACTCAGCTAAACGGGCTAAAAGCACTTGTAGGGGTAGAGAGTACGTTTGTTATTTCTGAGCTTATTCCACCGCCTTCTGACTTTATAAACTTAGATACAAATATTACCGTGGTGGTGTAATTATGAGAATGAAACCTTTTGCTGCTTTTGGAAACGTTCTTATGTGTAACTTTCTTAATAAGGGCGAGGTATACAACGCTGATATTGGAGAAAACATACAATGCACAGTTTTTTGGGCAAAGGGTTACTATAAAAATAAAAACCTTTCTACAAATGAAAAGTTTCGAGATTTTCCAACAGGTACATTTTTGCGCCCAGAAGACTTTATACCGGGTACTTTTGAACATACTGCTGCTGAAGAGTCGCACGTATTTTGTTATGACGCTAGGTTGAACGAGGGGAAAACGCCCCCCATTGGCACTTTTATTCTACTTAGTGGTCAGGAACAAATACTTCCAAAAAATACTAAACTTTTTTTGTGTTCTGGAACGCTTACAATCGGCGAAAAAACATTGTTAGAGCCAGCGCAAATTAGCATCAGTACCGCCGACACTACTGTTTATGCAGAGACTGACTGTTATGGGTTGTTTTTTGCATGAAAAACGCACTTAAAGTTAATCTTGGAATAGACGTATCGGCATTCAATCGTTCAGGTAAAGTTATTGGGCGGCACGGGTACACTACAGACTTTCCAGAAGAGCGTTTAGTTCGTAAGTTTATGCAAACAAAGCAAGTTGATATTATTCGACAAGCATTGCCGGAAGTTATTCGGCCTTCGTTAATGAGTGCAAACTACTCAGAAATGCGTTTATTACGTGCTCATGTGCATATAGAAGACCAAGCGGTCATGAACATTTATTTGCACACCAACGGAGAAAAAACCACTTTTTGGGATGGTGAAATTGAAGTAGATGCCGGCATAACAAAAGACAATGGTAATAACTACTATAATGTAGTCCACGATAAGCTACGCCCCGCAGAATTTTTTATCGCCCAGCCGGGGGATGTATGGCTTCTTAATGTACGTGAACCCCATTCTGTTAGTATGCCAGACGATACTCGCCCAGAAGAACAGCACTTCACTCCAGTTGATGGTGTTATTCGCCATGCTATACAGGTGTATTTTGACGCGCCCTATGCGGATATTGTGTCTACTCTAAAAGAGGCTGGCAAGGCAGTGCAATGAATCACCACGCAAAACTTCCAATAATCCTGCCATCGTTGGCGTCACCTGACAAAATCGACGACGTTCGTCATTACACAAAGTTACAAAAGTACGCTAAAAAAACAGAAGGCCACAAGGTTGCTTTTCAATCATTGCATTTCTCTAACGCGGAACAGTATTTGCAATACCTACCCCCGTGTTTGCTTGCGCAGGAAGTACCCGCTGTGTTTATTTTAGAAGCCCCAGCGGTAGATATGGATGCCCCTGTAATTCCACCCCATATTGATTATCGTCGTATGTGTGGGTTAAACGTATACTTAGAGTCTTCCGGTGAGGTTACGCAGTTTTATAAATGGGATTCAGAAACAAAAATAAATACAGTCATAGAAGAATTTGTTGCCCAGACTGGTGACTGTTGGCTATTAGACACATCAATACCGCATGGGGTACTACTAGTAAAAGGCAAGACAAGAAAGATGTTAACTTTTTCGTTTTCAAAATTAAATTTTGGGGGAGTATTATCTTATGTCAAACAGCACGCTAAACACGCATAAGGCGTTGCATGCTAGGGGGTTTTTACCGCCTTCGTTTTGCCATTTTTTTACAGATGTTTTATTGCGTTGCGCTGATATAGATCCACGTAATGATCCACAAGTTCCAAATGCCAAGGCTATTCTTGACCACGAGTACATGTTTGAAACTTTGCATGAGCGCCTATGGCCTGCAATTGAGCAAGTAATAGGGGAAGAATTAATTCCAACCTATGCGTATGCAAGGCTGTACAGCAACGGGGATGTGCTTGAGAAGCATACAGACCGTCCAGCCTGCGAAGTTAGTGTCACCATTCAATTAGGGCGGTCACATCATTATGCTTGGCCTATACATATGGGTGAACAGCGTTTTGATATGGGAGAAGGTGATGCGGTTATATATAGTGGGTGCGATGTAGAGCACTGGAGAAACGAATGCGACGGCCCAGATGGTTACTATTCAGGTCAAGTATTCCTTCATTTTGTAAGAAAAAATGGGCTTCATGCTGCTGAAGCTGGTGACAGCACTATGCGAAATACGTATTCGTATATGAAACATAGGACAAACCTTATGGAAGCTAAATGATGCGTGAACACTTTGTGGGCAACAACAAACGTATTGCGGTTTACGACGATTTATTTTCAATGGACTTTAGATTAAATATTTATGCGTTTGTAAAAAACTCAGCTTTTCGCCTTGGTTGGGGTGACTCAATAGATTTTTATAAACGCAACCATATGTACTTGCATTCTGCGTACTCACCGGAAGACATTGATAATTCGGGAGTTATTGACGCAATATCTGTTTCAAGTGCCGCTTCTGAGTTGAATGGGTACTTTGTAAGTAAAGTCATAGTTAACTTGTCTACGCCTGCTGACGCTAATTTTGTACACACGCACCCGGAAAGCAAAGTTTTGCTGTACTACGTAAACCTTGAGTGGCGAGATGGCTGGCACGGGGAGACATTGTTTTATGACGAAGCGGGTAAAGAAGTAGCTTTTGCCAACGCATACACGCCGGGCCGCATTATTGCATTTGATGCAACCATTCCTCACGCTATTCGCCCGCAGTCAATGATTGCTACACCCTATAGGTTCACGATGGCTATAATTCTTAATAAGGCTATATCGCCTAAGAAAGACGTAAAATGATTTACCCTATTCCACCAAGAAATATACCAGGCAAAGATCATCTTGCTTATTGGGAAGGTTTTTTAACGCAAGACGACATTAACTTGCTCCTTGCACAGCCAGAATGGTTACGCCTGCAAGATGGGTGTATTGGTGGGATTGGTGACAGCTCTTTAGTTAATCCTTCTATACGTGCCAGTCAAGTAGCATGGATTGGTATGAAGCCTGAACTTGTACCGATATGGGAAAAACTTTCTTTAGCTGTAGCAGAAATAAACCGACAATTCTTTCATTTTGATTTAACCGGGTTTCACGAGCCTATGCAGTTAGGGCTTTATACCGAGCAAGAGAAGGGTCACTATGACTGGCATACGGATGCCGCACCAACTGACAAAAATGTTCCCCGTAAGTTGTCGTTATCTATGTTGCTATCAGACCCATCTGAATTTGAAGGTGGTGAGTTTCAGGTTAAGACTTCTAGTGATGAAGCTCAAACATTGGAATGCAAAAAAGGACGGGCATGGTTTTTTCCAGCGTATACCTTACATCGCGTAGCCCCTATAACTAAGGGTGTGCGTAGATCTTTGGTTTTATGGGTTGGTGGCCCTGCGTTTAAATAAGAAAGCTAGCAATGATTGAAATAGCAGCGGCGGTACTGGTAGCTAAAACAGCCGTTGCTGGCGTTAAAGAGCTGATTTCGCTCGGCCATGAGATTCAAGACTGCTACAAAGAGATTGCTACGTTCTTCGACAAGCAGACTGAAGTTGAACTAACTATTATCGAGCAGAAAGAAGCCAAACTAGCTGTTACTAAACTAGCAATCGAGACCGGTAAAGCCCCGCCAAAGCAGCGCAGCGCCACAGCAGAAGCCCTAGAAGCTACTTTTGCTAGTCGGGAAATGATACGGCTGGAGAAAGAACTGAAAGAGGCGCTGATCTACGGTGGTGGTGAGTCTGGTTTGTACGACGAGATGTGCCAACGCCGCAATAAAATTCTGCGGGAACGTAAGCAAGAGATAGAAGAAGCTGAACGTGCAGAACGTATGAGATTAGCAGCTATTAAGCGGGCTAAAGAGCAAAGATTGCAAAATATACAAGAGTGGTGCGCTGTGGTGCTAGGTGTAAGTATCTCTAGCTTTATCATGTGGGCCATATGGTGGATGTTTAAAAACGGAGGTAAAAACTAATGCTTTCTCTATTTTCTACGCTAGGCGGCTTATTAATTTCTGGTCTGCCAAAATTACTGGATTACTTTCAGAACAAGTCTGACCAAAAGCACGAACTAGCTTTGGCAGCGGTGCAAACTGAACGTGAGTTGGCTTTGGCCGCAGCAGGTTTTGCAGCACAAGCTCGCGTCGAAGAGATCCGTACCGATCAAGTTTCTATGCAGACCGATGCGCAAATGACCGAAGCTGCTTTGGAGCATGACGCAAAGGTTCTTGAAAAAGCGAGTAGTTGGGTATCTAGTTACGTAGGTACGGTGCGCCCTACTGTGACGTACATTTTTGTAATCGAACTGGTAACAACCAACGCTTTTATGTGCTGGTACTTGTGGAATCACCCCAATCTAATATCTAGTATGGACGACATAATTCGTTACTCAGACCTAATCTTTAGCACTGACGAAATGGCTATGCTCGGTGGGATTATTGGTTTTTGGTTTGGCTCACGGAGTTGGAGCAAAAAGTGATAGGTGTATACGCTATCGTCAACACAAAAACCCGCATGGCTTATGTTGGCAGCAGTCAAAACATTAAAAAACGGTTTGTTTGTCACCATTCATTTTTAAAAAAAGGCAAGCACCATTGCGCATATCTTCAAAA